>OGEP01001518.1_pt1 | contig 24827 bp, 26 predicted proteins | sample 1570721 | NCBI WGS metagenome assembly OGEP01 (sample SAMEA2582131, study PRJEB24529) | metagenome | biome: Human gut stool | place: China | collected 2011 | reverse complement strand
ATGTGCCGCCGTCCAGAAGTTCCTCAATACGCTCCGCCGCATCTGCCCAGCCTATCACTTGTGCAGAGCGAAGATAGCGAGAGGTATCTCCGGTTGCAATATGGATACCATCGTCCCCGTACCATGCGGAAAACCTGCCGTTATCCGTAATCAGGCCGTTGCCGCCGTGGTAAAGAGCTTTCAGAAATGCCGCGCGATCCTCTAAAGGTTTTTGCTTGGAGAATTCCGCAGCAATTTTCATCCGCGCTGCATCCGCATTACCGCCCGCGCGCAGGATGTGGTCAATATCATTCTGAGAAATGAACATAGAAAAAGCGGAGGGTGTTACACTCTCCGCTTCTGCGATGGATTGAATTTGTTCTGCCTCTGAGGGGAAGAAGGACATCTGCGCCCCAGCAGGGGCATCGAACATGGTTAGCTGAACACCAACTCCGTGAGGATCGTTTCCTCGGCCTGCGCTTTCAGCGTGTTCATCAGCCCTACCCACTTCATCGGGTCGCTGGCTTTCAGCGCTTCCGTCACGCCTGCCGACTTCATCAGCTCCGGCATCATCTGTTCCAGCCGGTTGTTCGCTGCCTCGTCGATCTCCCGCAGATGGGGGTACAGCTTCTCGGACAGCAGCAGGCTGTTCCACAGCACCGGACGATGCTCCTTCAGGTAATCCTTCCGCATCCTGCCGTACTTGCCCAGCGGGGCTTGCGGCTGCTCTGTCAGGCTCAGGTCGGGAATCAGATAATCCCCGCTGCGGGTGTAGGTCAGTTCGCTCATGGCTTTCGCTCCTTTCCGCGATTTTCTCGCGCTCGTAATTCTTGATGGTGACTTCGATCTGCCGCAACACCAGCTCGCTGGACTGGCTGATGGCCGTTCCAAGAGCGGAGACGGTCTGCGGGGTGTTGAAGTCAAAGACATTCAGAAAATCCTCATGCTCGAAGTAATCTCCCGGCTGCATCCCGCAGCGGGACAGCAACGCATAGGTGGTGCTGACAACGGCGGCGTTCCGAAAAGCGGCTCCGATGTTGAACTCATCATAGTCCTCCAAAAAGGAACCGTCAACGATGCCGACAATATCGCGCCGATTGTCGTGCCAGTATTCATCTACAAGCTGCGCCGCCACACGCTCCAACTGATCGGCAAGCCCGCTTTCACCGGAAACGTCGAAGCGCTGCTCCAGCGCCGCAGATACCACCTCACGATGCTCCTGCCGGTATTCCCAAAGATAAGGGCGGCGAGAGTCCTCGCCGCCGCTGGTATCGGAAACATCGAATACATATCGGAGTTTGGGTTGGTCGCTGCTGGTATCCACAAGGGCGATGCCCTTGCTGCCTCGTCGCACATAGCGGCGCATCTGCTTATTCCAGAGGTCGTATTCCGCGCAGGCCGTGGCTTCCGGGCGCTGGGCGAAGATCATGAGCTGTTCGTTGTAGGGGTACTTATACAGCCTTGCGGCGGTGGTCAGAAATGCCGTCCACTTCTGGTAGCTGCCTGTGATCTGCTCCGCCGTGCGGTCTGCCATCTGCGCATAGAGCTGTACTTTACTCGGCATCCATATCCTCCTTTTCAAAATCGGGGAACAGGTCAAGCGCGTCATATTCCGTGTCGCTCATCCTGCGCAGCTTTGCGATGGTGCTGTCCGTCAGTGCCCGCAGCTCCGTTTCATCGGCGGCGAGGTAGCCGCGCATTTCCACCAGCGCGGCGATCAAGCCCGTGCGGGTGCCGGTGTTGTAGAGGCTCATAAGCTGGCGTTCTTCAAAGGTGATGTTCATATCAAAGCTCCTTTTCCGCGCTCTTTTTGGGCGCTGTTTTGTGTGGACGTTCTTGGGCCGGTTGGCTTTTGAGCTGCTCCAGCACAGATTTCTTCTTTTCCCGGTGTGCCGCCTCTGCCAAATCCATCAGGGAGATGGACATACCGGCCTTGACCTGTGCTTCAAGGTCGGCAACGGTGGGCTGTTTGGAGCCGTTGTTGATAATGCCGTCGATCATGCCGTAATCATCCTCCATCGACATTTCGGCGGCTTTCAGGTAATTCTCCGGTTTCTGAAAGGCGGGCAGCTCCTGAAATCCCATGCTGTCACAGTAGTGATAGGATACCTTGCCGTCCTGTTTCAGCGCAACGATGTCACTGACGGAGAGGCTGTGTCCCACAAAATCGCCGGGGCGCTCGTCGTTGAAAATGTAGTAGAAGTTTTCAAGGATTCTGCCGGTATCATCGTCCGGGTACACCTCACGGGTATAGACGGCTTCATAGTTGGCCGGGTCAGGCGGCGCGGCCAGACTGCCGAGGTTGGCAAAACGCAGCTCCACCGGCGCATCCCGGCGCAGTTGGTAGATCGCCATAGAATCGGTGGGACTGTTCAAAAAGCGCTGCTCCACATCGCGGGGCGGGATATGGCCTTTGACCGCATCCCAATCCGGTCGCGTGATCCCGAACATCCCGTCATGCTTGATGATGTCCTCGGCTTCAAAAACCATTCCCTCGACGTCGTCGGGATAGAGCATATAAACCGTGATGTCATGTTCCAGCAGCTCCATCGCCCGATCCTTGGAAAGCGGGAGCATATCGCCGTCCAGATACCCATAGCTGCGCATATCGTCCACCGTCAGCGTGGGGTCAGGCATCGGGACGGCCTGTTCCAGCTCCGGGAGCATATTATCTGCCGCATCGGTGGGAACAGCGACTGCGCCGGTGATCTGTTCCCCAGCACCGAGGGGCAGCTCGTTTGCCTCCTGCAAGTCTTTCAACAGCTCCAGCGACGCAAGGCGGATCGGCGCAGCACCGCCAATGTTGTGGAGCTTGCAAATTTCAAGAGCCGCTGTGGGCAGTTGCTGTTCGGTGCCGTCGAGTACGCCACCATCCAACACTTTTGCGGAACCGGCGTCATAGATGGTGTAATCAATGCCTGTGTCGCTGCGCTGAACGTGAATGTATTTGTCGTTGTCCACCATGTAGAGCTTTTCCGCCTCTGGCGCTTCCACGCTTGGCTGCTCCGCAGCGGCCAAATTCTCCCGGTCTATGCCGCGCTCCTTGCAAATCTCCGCAAAGTGCCGGTCAATGTCCGTAATCAGCTCGGAGGCAGTCTTGTTGATGGTTTCCAGACTGGCGCGAAGCTCTTTCAGCTCCTTGCCCTTTGACCATGTGGCGATATAGCCGAAGCTGTTTTCGCCCGTTTCAATGCCGTAATACTGGCAGACCGCATAGGAGATGCTTTCGGCCTCGACCTCCTCGGTGTTGCGGCTCTTTTCGCCGGGGACAAGGATCGTCTCACCATCGTCCGCAAGCTCCGTCATGTGTTCATAGTCGTGGAGCTTGGCGTGGGCGATCTCGTGGACGGCGGCGCATACTGTCTGCACCTCACTCATACCGGCGCGGATGGTGATGCTCTGCGCCTTAATGCTGAAAAAGCCGTCCGTATCCCGCGCAACGGGCTTTATCTCCATCGGAACGGGAGAAGCGCGGCGCAGCGCCTCCATGAAAACCTCATACTGCTGCACATTGCCGCTCAGATCGGCGGCAAGCTGGGGCAAGGGCTTTCCCGCAGTCTGTGACACATCAAAGACGGACACCACCTTGAACATAGGGATACGGATTTCCTTTTCCTCAATGATGGCCTTGCCGTCTGCATCCAGTATCGGCGCGTTGGTTTCGGGGTCGGTCTTGATTTCCTCGACCTTTTTCTTATAGGGAGTAGGAGCGATGATGCGGATACCTTTTTCGCCTTTCAGGACGTTCCTGCCGAACTGATCGCGCCACTTGTTGAAGCCCGCCACATGGGTGGCGTCGGGGCGCTGCATATAGATGAGCATGGTGTTGTTGACCGAGTAGCGGTGAAAGCGGCTCATGGTGGCAAGGTACTTCCGGTACTTATCGCTCTCGAACAGCTCCTTGATGCCATTTTCGATGCTGTCAACGATCTCCCGCATCCGGTCTTTGCTGGTTTGTTTTTCAGCCATGATGATCTCCTTTCAGAAAAAATAGCGCCCCTGCGCAGCAGAAAACACATCCTGCACAGGGGCGATTCTCCGCAGATAGACATTGTTTTTGCGCTTGCGGATAGAATGACGCAGCCCCTTGTGATTCCGCATGGAAAAAGCCTTGCGGCACGGGGCTTTTACGCCCTCTATCTGCGGAGGTTCCAGTATTGTTCACGCTTCCGTTTGGCGTCCTGCTTTCGGCGCTCCTGCTTGGCGCAGGCGGGGCAATATTTGGTGCGGTTAGAGGAAGAATAGACCGGCTTACCGCAGACGGTGCAGCGCTTTCCCGGCCTTTCCCGCATCACGTCGGCCAGCAGCTCATGGTCGGCGGGAAGCACCGCGTTTCGGAACCAGTTGCACAGCAGCGAGTAGGAAATACCCTGTACGCAGACGCAAGGCTCTCCATCATCCAGCGCGAGGCAGTTGCCGTGATCGTAATTACAGCAGAGCTTCCGAATGAGCTTCTTGGAGCGGCGGAGCTGCTTGTGATCCATACGCGGTGCATCAGCCATTGTCGAACACCAGCTTATAGCCCGTGCGCTGCCCATCGTCCTCCAAAAGAACGACGGCATCGTAGGTTTTTCCGGTCTTTTCCGAGTAGCAGCCTTTCAGCGGGGCGCGGCCATTTTTCAAAAGTGCGGCGGCAAGGGATTTTGTCAGCGCTTTTTTCTTGGCGGTGAAAAAGCGGCTATTTTTCCAGAGAACAAAGGAACAGGCACGGTTCTCGCAGAAAAAGCCCTTCTGCAATTCCGTTACCTCGGCCCCGCAGCGGGGACACTTGCCGACCACCTCGCGCCCGGAGGGGAACAGGACTTCCGCACCGGGGATGGGCTTGTAAGTCTGCACCAGCTCATGTAGCATGGCGGCGATCCCATCCATGAAGCTGTCCGGGAGAATTTCACCGCGCTCGATCTCTTTCAGACGGTGTTCCCATTCGGCGGTGAGCTGCGGCGACTGGAGCTGTTCGGGCAGAACGGTGATAAGCGCCGTGCCGGTGGAGGTGGGCAGCAGATTTGTGATCTTCTTGGACTTCCTGCGCTCCACAAAACTGGAGGACACCAGCTTTTCAATGATACCGGAACGGGTCGCCGGGGTGCCAATGCCCTTGCGCTCGGCATCATCTGGCATATCCTCCTTGCCCGCGTTCTCCATCGCCGCCAGCAGCGTATCCTCGGTGAAGTGCTTGGGCGGCGTGGTTTTTCCGGTCTTGACCGATGCGGCAGATACGGAAAGCGTCTGATTCTCCGTTACCACCGGCAGCGCGGGCGCTGCCTCTGCCTGCTCCTGCTCATAGCGCTTCCAGCCGGGAGCAAGGACGGTTTTGCCCTTGGCGGTGAAGCTCTGACCGGCACAGTCCACCGTAATGACCGTTTCTGCGTAGCGATGTGGTTCATCCACCGCACGAAGCAAGCCCCTTGCCGCCAGCTTCAGCACCTCGCGTTCGCCCAGCGGCAGAGAGGACATATCTACCTTTTCCGCGCTGATGGTGGGAACAATGGCGTGGTGATCGGTGACTTTTTTACTGCTGCATACCTGCTTGGCGCAGATGGTCGGAGGCTTCTCCATGCCGCAGACAGCGGCAGCGGCGGCGACAAGGCCGGGGACGCTGCCCTCCATATCGTCGGTCAGGAAGCGGCTGTCGGTGCGCGGGTAGGTACAGAGCTTCTTTTCATAGAGCGCTTGGAGATAGTCGAGGGTCTGCTGAGAGGTGTAGCCGAGAACGCGGTTGGCGTCGCGCTGGAGGGAGGTCAAATCGTAGAGCGCGGGCGCTTTCTCAGACTTTTCCTTGCGCTCCACGCTTTTGACGGTTACTGCCTTGCCCTTGCAGGCGTTGGCGATGGCGTCGGCATCCTTTCTGTCTTTCATTCGGTCTGTCGCGGCGGGAAAGCCGCAATCAAGCTGGACGGTGTAGAACGGCTCTGCCACAAATGCGGAGATCTCCGCCTCACGCTGTACCAGCAGCGCCAGCGTGGGCGACATGACGCGCCCGATGTTCAATGTGCGTCCATACGTCAGGGAAAAATACCGCGTGGCGTTGATGCCCCCCAGCCAATCGGCCTTGGCACGGCACAGGGCAGATTGATGCAGGCCATCATAGTCGCGCCCAGACCTAAGCTGCTGGAAGCCGCTGCGGATGGCATCATCCTCCATTGAAGAAATCCAAAGCCGCAGAATCGGCTTGGAGCATCCCGCAAGGCAGTAAACCGTGCGGAAGATCAGCTCACCCTCGCGCCCAGCGTCGCAGGCGTTGACCACCTCTGCCACATCCTCCCGGCGCATCAGCTCCCGCAGAATGTCAAACTGCTTCTGCTTTTCAGAGCGGACGATGAAGCGGAACGAGGTAGGAATGATGGGCAGCGCCGCCAGCGTCCATTTGGCATCATCGGCATTGTAAACGGCGGCGTCGGCCAGCTCTGCCAGATGCCCAAAGCACCACGACACGATATACCCGCTGCCCTCCAGATACCCGTCATGCCGTGATTTTGCCCCCAGCACGGCGGCGATGCTCTGCGCCACGGAGGGTTTTTCGGCGATCACAAGGCGCATGGTGCAGCCTCCATTCTCTTTACGTCACGGTAGCAGGGGCGAACGCAGCTCTGTCCGAAGCGCTTGCAGCCGTAGCAGAAGTGTTCCTTGGCAGCGTCGGGAGGGCTGTCCTCCCGCGCTGCTTTCGGCTTCTGCATCATCAGGCGTTCCAGCGGATTATTGGTGAAATATCTCATGCGTTCGTATCCTCCGTAGTATCCTGTTCCGGTTCGTCCTCATACGGCTCAAACTCGTATTCGTCCTCGCCGTAGTCATAATCGTCCAGATCGGCGCTGCCCTTGGTCTGCGGCTTGGCCTTTTTCTGCTTGAAAATGTAGAACGCGGCACCACCGCCCAGCGCGACGATCAGCAGGACGACGAGGATGCCGCCCACGCCGCTCTTTTTCTCCGGTTCCTCGGCGGCGGGTTCTGTCGGCTCAGCGGGGACTTCGGGCTTTGCCTCCTTGCCCACGCACTCGGTCATGTTGACCGCGCAGACGGGGCAGGATGTATTGACCGCACCGGCCACGCATTTGGTGGTGCAGGAGCAAGTGGCGGGCGTTTCTTCCTCGCCGGTCAGCGCCATCAGGTCGGCCTCATCCACCTGATTCAAGAAGTGGACGGTTTCTTCGCCCTCATCGTCACGGTCAATAATCAGGTAAAATGTATTGCCGTTCTTGCTTTCCAGCGTAATGAACTGTTTTCCTGCCTTGGTGCTGGAGCCAATATCGTCGATCAGCGTCAGATTGCCGTCCGGTGTCAGCGCATCGCTGCCGCCCGTCATGCTGCCGATGCTCGCGGTACTGTCAGCGGCGTGGGTGACGGTCAGATAGCTGCCGTACACATAGCCCGCGCGGGCGGGCAGCAGGATTTTTACCCAATCGCCGTCCCTGCCAATCACATCGACCACCGTGCCGTTGGGGAGCTGCGTAAACGCGGTGTTGTCCAGTCCTGCGCCGGTGCGGACATTCAAGTTGCCGCCGTTGGTCGTGACCGTGCCGATCTGTTTTGTTTCCTGCGTGTCTGCGGCGCTGCTTTCGGCAGCAGGCAGCGTGTCATCGGGATAGTCGCCGCTGCTGGCAAAAGCGGAAACGGGGAGAATCCCGATACACAGGAGTATCAGCAGCAGGCTGATAAAAATGCGCGGTGCTTTCTTAGTCATGGTTCAACGCCTCCTTTTCCGAAGTGGCCGGTGCAGGCGCGGCCTGCATACGGCGGAACAGCTCGGCAAACTGCTCCATCGTCATGCCGTTCTCACGCACCATGCCGATGATGTCGGTGTCCTCCAGCTCACGAATCTGCTTTTCCAGCTCGCGGTTGCGGCCTTGCAGATCGGAGATTTTGCCTTTGTTCTTCTCCAGCTCTCCACGGAGCTTCATAATTTTCGGGTTCATATCGTTCACTCTCCTTTACGGCAAGCGCCCATAGCGGTAGAAATGGGACTGCCAATAGTTTGAATTTAAGTTTGCATAAGAGATCGGATCTCCGCAGTGGATCATCATATTGTTGCCGACGTAGATACCCACATGGCTGACACCGGGGGTATCATACGTTCCGGTGAAAAACACCAGATCGCCCGGTTTGACGTTGGCAGAGGATACAGGCGTGCAGATGTTGCAAAGCCCCTGCGCTCCCAGCCTGCCCACATCCCAACCGGAATGATTGATGACCCAACTGACGAAGCCCGAACAGTCAAATGAGGTAGAGGGGCTGCTGCCGCCCCAAACGTAGGGGTAGCCGAGATACTTTTCCGCTTCCTTGATGATGGCGGCGAATACCTCATCGTCCAGCGCCTCCGGGGGAATGTCGTAGTCGGTATAGCTACCCTCCACATACTTGCCGATGTAGCCTGAACTGGGGAACAGGTCGGGACGGTTGCCGAGGGTGGACATATAGGTGGCGTACATTCCGAGCTGTTCTTCGCTCATAATGTAAACGGGAACATGGGAGAGATTGAAGTTTTCCAGCGTGACCGTGCAGATGTAGTAGTCATACGGCACCTGATAGGTGTCCGTATGGGTGTTGCCGTCCGCGTCCGTCCATGTGTCGGTTTCTGTGCGGTAGCGGGTTTCCACCACCACATCCTCGGTCAAGATGTACTGGCGGTCAAAGAGCATCTGGAGCGTACCCTGCACCTCATCCAGCGTCCATTCCCCTTGATGCAGCGCCGTAATCATGGAAATGAGTACATAGGGGTCATGCTCGATGGTGTCCAGATCAAAGTGGTACTCATCGTAGTCATGGGTACTTTCATAGGTGTCGAGGTAGCGCTGAAGCTCTGCTTCCATTTCGCAATACTGCGCTTCCGCGCCCAGCATATCGGCGTCCTGCGACGGATAAGTGCTGGCCGCGATCCCGGAGCCAACGCCATCCATCATCACCGAGCAGGAGGACAGGCCGTTGAGCAGAAATGCCAGCATCAGCAGAATTGCGGCGGCAATGGCAAAGCCGCGCCGGTGTTCCCACACATATTTGCCCGCTTTCTCAGCCTTTTCAGCGGCTTTTTTCGCGGCCTTGGCGGTATTCTCTGCCGCCTTTGCCGTAGTCTGCGCCGCCTGATTGTGCTTGGCAGCGGCATACTGCTTCTTAATTGCCTGCTTTTGCTGCCATTTGGAAACGGGATTGCTGGTGGGGCTGTCGATCTCTGCTTTCTTCTGGAGCGCGTCAAGATTGGCTCGTTCCAGCTTTTTCTCTGCACGGATGGCAGCACGATAAGGCTTGAGCTGATGGGTGCGGTGGGCAGACTGCACCAGCCGCCCGCCGCTCTCCACGGCTTGCTCTACCTTGTGCGCGGCCTCTACGCCTACATTGTCATCCTCGCTCTGCCGCACCTCCCGATGAACCTGAGAGAGAACAAAGTTGGCGGGGGCATCCCGCACGGCATGGGTCAGCTTTGAGGGCGGCTTTTTCTTATCCACTTCCTCAAAACGGAGCTGCGTTTTGACCTTGCCGGTGGCAGGATCAAAGCCGCGTTCCTTTTTGACCACGGTTTTCTTGGGGATTTTCGCCTGTGCCTTATCCGCCTTGGCCTCCGCTTTTTTCACCCGCTTGATGGGCTTTTCCAGCTTCGGCTCGGCAAGATCGGCGTCGGAAAACTGTAAACGCGGTTCTCTTTTCATGCCGACGCCACCTCTTGCGGCTTGGTGGTCATAACGCGGTACAGCTCAGTGTCCTTCGGGAAGTGGTCAATGAAGGGCAGGATCGTGTTGCCGTAGAACAGCAGTCCCTCGCCCTCACCGGAGTGGGTCACATAAGAAAGCTGATGCGGCGAAATGTTGAGCTGCTTTGCGAGAATCTGCCGGTCGCCAGCGGCCTGATTGAGCATATAGATGAAATCGCTGTTCTCAAAAATGTTCTCAACCTCGCGGCTGGATAACAGGTCTTTGACATTTTGCGTGATCCCGGTGGGGATGCCGCCCCATTTGCGATAGCGCTTCCAGATCTCGACACTGTACGAAGCCGTCTGTTCCTCCTTCAAAAGAAGATGGAATTCGTCAAGATAGTAGCGGGTCGTTTTATGGGCGGCGCGGTTGATTGTCACGCGGTTCCAGACCTGATCCTGCACCACCAGCATCCCGATTTTCTTGAGCTGCTTGCCCAGCTCCTTGATGTCGTAGCAGACAATGCGGCTGTTCACATCCACGTTCGTGTGATGGTTGAACACATTCAGAGAGCCGGTGACGTAGATTTCCAAAGCAGTGGCGATGTACTGCGCTTCCTTTTCATCCTGCGCACGGAGGGCGTTATACAAGTCCTCCAGCAGCGGCATATTCTCCGGTTTCGGGTCATTGAGGTAGTCCCGGTAGACGATGCGAACGCAGCGGTCGATGATGGTCTTTTCCACAGGGGCAAGCCCGTCCTTGCCGCCGACAATCAACTCGCACAGCGACAGAATGAAGTCGGATTTCAGGCTCAGCGGGTTATCATCGTCGCTGTAATCCAGATTCAAGTCCATCGGATTGATATAGCAGGGCGAACCGTCGTAGCCCTTGCCGGTGGGCGACAGCTTAATGACCTGACCGTGCAAACGCTCCACCAGCGGCGTATAATCGGCTGGGTCAGCGGTGTTACCACCGCCTTCCCGCCTAAGAACCGTACGTGACAGTTTCCCGTCATACGGCTCAAGCATTTCATCACTTTTTCAAGCGGTTCTCAGCATAAATTCTCTGACAGGCGCAATGAACGTAGCGCATATTACGAACATCTTCCACGCCAGTCTTTGCCTTTGGTGCAAGGTAGAAGATTTCTCTTTCTTCCGTTACATCCATTGGCATTCCGCAGTGGTAGCACAGCCCGTTCTGGTTTTTCCAAATCGTCTTGAATTTTCCAGTCAGCCGGTGCATTCCTTTATCGAATTTCCTTTTTTGGAAATACGCCTCATCGAGGAACGGATTTGCAGTCGCTTTTATCTTGGTGTGTCGCACAATGGCTGTGCTGTCCACCCGTATCAGCTCCTTGTTTTCCGTAGAGAACACCCAGTTCCGATTACCGACACGATGCCAGTATCTCGTGGAAATCCACCACTTGTTCTTCTTTGGGTGCCGTCTTTTAGCCCATCGCCACAGCAGTTCGTACAGGACATAGTCCAGATGCGCGAACGCATCACTTGCGCATACGGACTGGTGGTAATTAGTCCAACCTCGAATTTGTTCATTCAACTTCATAATAAGAACATCTTGCTGCCACGCTTTTCCTCTGCGGAGAATCGTGTCAGAGATATTGGAAACGATAGCCTTGATCGCCTTTTTGGAAGGCTTGATAATCAGCTTTTCGTTATACTTTCTGAAGTTCCAGCCGAGGAAGTCGAAACCATCGTCAATGTTGGTGACAACGGTCTTTTCATCAGAAAGTTCCAATCCGCGTTCAGCGAGAAACTCTCGAATCAGCTCCTTTGCTTCAAGAGCCAGTTCAGGTGTTGCCGCTGTGACCACAAAATCGTCTGCATAGCGGACGAAGTTTACTTTGTGGGCATTCTTAAATCTTAAATCGACCTTACCGAGCGCGTTCGTGTGAAAGCGTTCGACCAGCTTCTTCTCGATACCATCCAGCGTCATGTTCGCCAGAATGGGGGAGATAATACCACCTTGCGGAGTTCCTTCCTCGGTAGGAAAGAGTTCGCGCTGATAGATAAATCCCGCCTTTAAGAACTGCTTCAAAATGTTCTTGTCCATGGGGATGTTCGCCAGAAGCCAATCATGGCTGATATGGTCGAAACAACCTTTGATGTCACCCTCCAAAACCCACTTCGGAGAAATGTGCTTGCGCGACAGTGCATTGAACAGATATTCGCAGGCATCCTGTGCGCATCTTCCTTTTCGGAAACCAAAGGATTTCCCATCTGCTGTTGTTTCCGCCACCGGCTCCAGTGCCAGAGCATAGAGAGCCTGCATCGCACGGTCATACATCGTGGGAATCCCCAACGGACGTTTTTTCTTCTTGTCCTTCTTTTCGATATACACTCTACGGAGAGGACGCGCACGATATCCTTTATCTGTCAGCGATAGAACCGCCGCCATTTTCTTCGCCGGAGTGTCCCAGAGGACACCATCCACACCGGGAGTCTTGCGCCCATCGTTGGTAACGACACGCTTAACAGCCAGTGCTTTGGCGTAAAAGGAATGTGTCAGAAGATACTGAAGTCGTTTTACTGCGTTGTAGTCTTTTTGCTGAGTTGCCTTGACAATCCTGATTTGTAGCCTGTTGACTTCATGCTCTGCCTTATGCCAGTCAATATTTTTCCATTGAGCACTCAACATAGCTTCGTCCGACAGCTTCTCAGAAGTTTTACCTTCCGTCGTTGAATACTTATCGTTCACAGGAATACCTCCAATCTTGCCATGAAATACCCGGAATAAGTCAGCACCCTTTCAGGTCAGGGCAAATTTTGAACCCCTATGCTCACCGTTACAGTGAACCGTTCGCTTTTTATTCCATCTCATACCCTCTGCACCGTTTCTCCCTCTTGCGAGGCCGATACCTTTATTAAAGGAGTGCATAGGGTTTTCCACGTTCCACGTAATGCATAATTCATGAATGCCTTAGCCGCCATCTTTGAACCGGGAGGATTTGTGTCCATTTGCTTCGGGGTAGCGAAAGGCCCCTTGGCCACCTCCAGCACCTTTTGGTGTAGGTGTATCAGCCTTATTTCACCTATTCCCTGTAACGATCCTTACGATGGTTCACATTACATTCGACATAGCATTCTTTATCCTAACGGTACGTCTGCTTTTAGGCTGGCAGATTTCCCATATTGTCCTGTGAGCTTCCCAACGCCGGCTTTTGACCAGTGCAGGTCACAGTAGGGTTACTCCAAATGGATAGAGTAGCGTTTACACGCAATACATTACGCGACTTCGTGTCGCACTTCGCCCTCCGGGTCACAGATGATGATGTCATCCTTGGGGCAGATGAGAAACGCATTGGTAATCTCACGTTTTGCCGAAAACGACTTGCCGCTGCCGGGAGTGCCTAAAATCAGACCGTTGGGATTTTTCAGCAGCTTCCGGTCTACCATGATGAGGTTGTTGGAAAGGGCGTTGATGCCGTAGTACAGCGCCTCCGAACCGTTCTGGAACAGCTCCTGCGTAGTGAAGGGGACGAAGATCGCTACGCTGGAGGTGGTCAAGCCCCGCTGAATCTCGATCTGATTCAGCCCCAGCGGGAGACTGCTCATCAGTCCTTCCTCCTGCTGAAAGTCCAGCCGGGTCAGCGCACAGTTATACTTCTGCGCAATGCTGGAGGTCTGGAAGATGTTGTTGTCGAGCTGCCGGGGTGTGTCCGCCGTGTTGAGAATGAGGAAGGTCAGCAGGAACATTCGCTCGTTGCGGGACTGCAAATCCTGCAACAGCTTTTTGGCCTCTGCGCCGTAGGTAGCAAGGTCGCTTGGAATGATGTCCATATCGTACCCGGCGCGGACGGCTTTTTTCTGTTCTTCGATTTTGGATTTGTCGAGATCGGTGATCTTGCGCTTGACGGTCTTGATGGCGTTGACCTGATCCACAGACTGCACATGGAGATTGACGAGGACGCTGCTCTCCATATCCAGAAAGTCCGCCAGCATCCGGTCATTCAGCTCTGGTGCCAGAATCTGCACGAAGCTGACCGCGCCCAGCTTTTTGCCCATGCGGAACATCCTGCCGGTCTTGAACTCAAAGGAGCTGGGCGCGATAAAGTCCTTGGTGGACAGCCCGGAGGGAGCCAGCCAGTCCCACGAAAAGCGGAACGGCTCCTGCTCGTCCATCCGCAGAATGTCGTGCATGATGTGCAGGCGCTCAAAGCCGTTCAGCGGCGCAGCCACAACGCCCAGCCGCTTGAAGTTGTTCAGAAGATCGGTTTCGATGCGCTCCAGACGGGGCTTTGCCGCGCGGAGGTTGTCGGCTTCAATGCCGAAAGTGAGATACTTGGTCTTAATGAGGCCGTTGTTGCCGCGGGCAAGCTGATTTTGCAGCATACCGGCGTACTCGGCGCGGATGCCGTCAAATTCATCCCCGCAGGGCGGAATGGAAATGCTCCGTGCAAAGGTTTCCTGCGAAGCCGAGAGGTTCACAAAGGAAAGCTGAAACTGCACGGAGCTGTCAAAGTAGTTCAGGAAATCGCACCACGCCTCAAAGATGGCGGTCTTGTCCTCGTTCTGCGAAAGCTGGTAGTTGATGTCCTGATATTGGATCGTTTTGGTGTAGCGCGTATCGGTCACACGACAGATGCCGTCCGGCCACATACGCTGATACGGGATGCTGTCCTGCGCCGATTTTTCCTTCTTATCCGTTCGGTTCGCTCTTGCGATGGCGGCTTCGATCTGTTTTCGTTCGGCGCGGGTCAGCTTTTTCTTTTCGGACAATTTGATACACCTCCCGGTCTAACTGGTTTTGCCGCTCCAGAACGGCATAAAAATTGTTGGTCTTATACGGGCGCTGCTTCGGCCTCTGGAAGCACACGCGGTAGATGTTGCGGATGACGACCTCCAACGGCTGACCGTTTTTTTCATACATGGCGAACAGCATAGCCGGGATCATCACCACCATCATTACCATGGCGGCGGGGCTGGTGCCGATGCTGCCCTTGAGCAAGAAGAAAAGCGGTACGCCGATGAGCGCGCCGCTTCCAAAGCAGATAAGCTGCCGTTTCGTGAGGTTGAATAATACCTTGGTCTTAACTTTGGTTAAGTCCTTTGGGACGTTGACATAGGCCATAGAAATCCCCCTTTACAAGAGCTTTTCATATCGAAGTTTCATCTGCGCCGGGTACAAAGCGGAGGCGGGCTTGCGGCTGCCTGTCCAGCATTTGCCGCCTGCCATGCCTGCACAGCTCCAGCCAGCGGCGCGGAGGCTGCTGCCATTCTCGCTATCCAGCGTATAGGTGATGATCTTGCGGTATCCCATTGCCTTTGCCGCCCGCGCAGATGCGGCATAGAGAATACTGCAAGCGTTTCTCTCGCCGGTGGTACAAAGACGATTGACTTCCAATGTCCAGCCATCATCCAGATACCGGCTTACCGGACGGCCTACGATTGCAACGCCAACAAGCTCTCCATCCTTGGCACAGCCGATGGAAAACTTATGCCCAGCAGTTGCCTTGTGGTGCCGGTGATGCGCATTAACAAAAGCGTTCGCTGTTGCAAGGGTAACGGGCGTGAGCGTCAGCATAGTATCACCCCCGTTAATGTGCATTGAACACAGACTTGGCAAGGCTGCTGGTTTTGAACAGGCAGAAGCACAGCAGCACCGTGTAGCCCATGCAAGTCCAGATGGCGTAGATGATGTCATCTACAAGCGCGATGTTCTGCACCAAAACCGCGTAAATGGCAACGCAGACGATAATCAAAAACGCTTGGAAGCCCAGTGCCAGCAGGGAGCGGATGTAGTTCTGCCCCATGCCGCCCCATTCCTTGCCCATCATGGTCGCCATCGGAATTGGGGCAACAGAGGTGACGAGATATATTTCAATCATTCTTCCGAATGTGATAATGAAAATGCAGATGGTCAGCGCCCACATGGTAATGCCAACAAACAGCGACTGGAACCATAGGCCGAAGAGCGGCCCCAGTTCCATTTCCATCAGCCGATCCTCAATGCCCACCATGACGCTTGAAATGTTGATGCTGGTGTCGCCGATAATCAGCCCGGAGGCGCTGGCAACGACGCTTTGGGCGGCATCGAACACGCCCATCACAATCGTCCATGTGTTTGTTACGATCAGGACAGCGGCAGCGGACTTGAACGCCCACTTGAAGAATATCCATGTGTCCATGTCGTTGAGGTTATTCTTGTCGGTAATGAGCTGGATCAGCTCCAGCGTCATCACAAAGGCGAGAATTGCGCCTGCGATGGGGACGATTACGGTTTCCGACAGGTTTTGTATCATGCTGAAAATGCTGCCGTTCCATGCCTGCGGCGATAAGCCCACCTGACCGGAGATCTCGGCAACCTTTTGATTGGTTGCATCGAACATCCCGGACAGATTGCTCACGATACCGCCGATGAGCATTTCTTTCAGCCATTCCGTGATCTTATCCCATAAGAAATCCATAGGGTTGCCCTCCTTTCGGGAGGATGCCGCCCGAAAGCGGCACCCTCCGTGGATTTATGGGAAGCAAACGAGTTGCCTGATTAGCCGAACAGACCGGACAGCAGCGGCACGAGGGTAATGCCAATCAAGGCCACCCCGCCCCCGGCCATCAGCTGCTTCATGCCCTGAGATTTAGCACCAGATAGCCATAGGTAAGCATTTGATATGATCTCCAGCTTTTCCCCGGCTCCACACCGTGCGTGCAGCTTTCACCGCACACGGCGTTCCATCGAATTTGGTCATACAGGGCTTGCGACACTTTGTGTGTGCTTCTTTTGCCAAATTCGACTTGTGGCCTTTCCTCCACCGTTTACTTTTTCACGGCTTCATAGGTACTACGCCACTACTTTCACTGAAACAAAGAATGGTTATTGCCTTCTCACGAAGGTATTCCCATCCACCATCTCGCAGCCTTGCAACAGGCTAAATGTTTTCAGCTTCCTGCGTTCCGATATTTCTATCATGGGCCGCATTTAGGTTCTTCCTCTAAGCCTGTATTCAATTCTTTACGAATCGTGCCGCCTGTAACGGCACATGGACTTTCATAACAACCATTTTTACTTGTCCACGAATACCTCCGTATAAGGAGTACCACCGTTTCGATGGTATCAACGTTTAGACTTGTACATTCAGAAGTTCGTCAGTATTTCCATACATACTAACCATGTGCGGCTGACACCCGGCATATAGGATGCGCTATCCACCTCTGGACAGCTTTCGATTTCAGCCTTGCAGCCAAAACTACGGCATCTCTCTGCCGACTTCACCGAGCTTCTGACAATCGGCGGTTGCGCACCTATGCCAGTCGGAGTATTAGTGTGGACGCTTCGGGGCGTTACCCCCTCATTTCATCCATCGAAATATCAGTTCTCCAAGGTTTTGGACTTCATTCGTCCTTCGACCTGTGCCTGACCTTTTCAGTCAGGAACGCATCGCACGGTTGTCGTTGCCGTAGCCCTCCAGCAGATTGATTGCGCCCCAAATGCCGAGGCCAGCGCCCAGCGCCACAACGAGGGTCTGAAGAACACCAACAGCAGAATTAAAGAAAGCCATAAATAGTACCTCCGAAAAATATGTTTTAAGATTTTGGAGGGTACATTTCTTCCACGAAGTTTCATCGAGTCGTTGTCAAAGCAGGCTGCCGTCGTCAGGCGACAGGTTCACCGGAAAGGCCTGCCTGATACACCTCAACTGCATCATCCGGCTTGAGCTTGAGGCGATGGGACAGAAAACGCTCTATGTCAAAGGCGTATTTCTTGTCATAATCCGCTGTGTAGCGGTAGAGGGGATGCTTGGTGAGATCATATTTGTTGGACAGAAACGGGCGGACGCCGCGAAGCTGCAAGATGCACTTGCCGCCATCCAGCACGGCAAGCTCGTCCACGCTCATCAACTCCTTGCCCAATTTCTGATAGTTCAGCGAATGGGAAACCTCGCGGCCACGGCTCTCGCCGGTGTTATAGCTGTCGATGGTTTCCTTGCCAAGTGCCGCCGCCAGCTCTTTCAGCGTACCGGGTTCCTTTCCACCCAAAAAGATGGAGCAGTCCATGTTGCCGATGATCGTATCTGCGCTGTCTTTATACAGGGCTTTGAGCTGGCTCTGTGCCTGTAAGACAAGGCAGCAGGAGATTTCTCTGGAACGGATCGTCGCCACCAGTTTTTCAAGCCTCGGTATCTGACCGATATTGGCAGCCTCGTCAATGAGGCAGCGGACATGAACCGGCAAGCGCCCGCCGTACACATCATCGGCTTTTTCACACAGCAGGTTGAATAGCTGGGTATAGCACATGGAAATCAGGAAATTGAAGGTATCATCCGTGTCGGACATGATGATAAACAGGGCGGTTTTTCGGTCGCCCAGCGTGTCAAGTTGCAGCTCGTCATAGGCCGTCAGCTCCCGAAGCTCCTGAATGTCAAAGGGAGCCAGCCGTGCGCCGCAGGAAATCAAGATGCTCTTAGCGGTCTTGCCGGCACTTAGCTTGAATTTGGCATATTGGCGGACAGCGAAGTGATCCGGCTTGCGCTTTTTCAACTCGTCGAACATCAAGTCCACCGGATTTTTGAAGTCCTCATCGTCCTCACGCACCTCCATCGCATTGATAAATTCAATGAGCGTGGAGAAGTTCTGTTCCTCCACCGGCGCTTCATAGTGGATGTACCCGATAAGGGCGGTGTAGAGCAGCGTTTCTGCTTTCACCCAGAAATCGTCACCGGCTTTGCCCTCGCCCTTGGTGTTGGCGATCAGCGTCGTGACCAGCTTCAAAATGTCCTTTTCCGAGTGGATGTAGGCGAACGGGTTATAGTGCATGGACTTCTTGAAGTTCAGGGAATTGAGAATCTTGATCTGATACCCGTTCTTTTGCAGCGCATGGCCGCAGGAAACCACGATGTCCCCTTTGGGATCGGTGACAACGAAGCTGGTGGGATAGGTTTTTGATGTGCATTGGAGCAGATTGGGCTTCAACCAAAAGCGGGTCTTGCCCGAACCGCTGCCGCCGACGATCAGCACATTCTTGTTCCGCGCCGTTTTCGGGTCTTTTGGGCGGCTGTTCATCGTCAGCCGCTCCGTCTGCGTGAGAATGATGTTGTTTTCAAACGCGGGATCGACGTAGGGCTTGATGTCCTCGGCGGTTCCCCAACGGGCGCTGCCGTATTCCAGATTTTTGCGGAATTTCTTGGCATTTTTGCCCTTGATATAGACCGCCAGCCGAATAGCGATGGCGGCGGCAACGCCCACGCACAGGTCAATGGGATGAAAGCTGGGGACAAGGGAGTGAAACGCCGTGTTCAGGCCGGTCATAATGTTCAGCAGCTTCGCCGAAGCGTCCGAACCGGGAGCCAGCCGCACCGCCTCGCTGACCTTGGTGGCCAGCAGCGCGATGAACACATACGGAATATTGGGAAGGATGAGCTTTTTGACGTTGACTGGCTTCATCGTTCCAGCTCCTTCCGCTTTGTCCTGTCCACCACAGCCGCCTGAATGAGCGACTTGAAGTGTTGCAGCTTTTCCAGCACCGAGGGGCGTTCTGCTTTCCTGACCTGTTTGGCGGTATATTCCTTGAACGCGGCGGTCATGGCGTCGGCGTCCGGCGCTTTGAAGAACACCATGTATCGCTTTTCGCCCTTGACCTTGAACGGAGCGAAGTCAATGCCATACTTCCGGGCGATCCGGTTGAATGAGCCGATATTCTGATCGGTGACTTCAATGCTCTGCAATCCCTTATCCTTGGCGGCAAGCTGCTTGACGGTCATTTTCCCGTGGGGGTTGGCCTTGCTGTACTGATGCTTCTGGCAGTCGTTTTTCAACTGCTCCAGCAGCTTGGCAACGGCTTTGCGAAATTCCTGTTCGCCCAGCTTTCCGCAGGAGATCATCAGGGATACGATTCTCTGTTCAACTTCTTCCTGCATGACTTATCACGCTCCTTTCCTCCGATTTGCAGGGAGAATGCCGTGACACTAAGGCGGTACTACCAGCCGGTGCAGAAGATGCTCATTCATTTCTGCGCCCCTGTCCCTTGACGGTCAGGATGCCGTCCAGCGTGGTGGCGGTGATCCGCAGACGCTCGGCCACGGCGATGTCGTTTTTCACGCTTTCATCCACGGTGCTGCCGCAAACCACCAGCACACGAGCGCGGCGCAGATACTCCCGCGCCATGTCGATGCAGTCCTTGTGCTCCTGCGGAATCTCATCGCGTAGGAACAGCGGCAGAAACAGCGTGGGGCAGATGGGCGAAAAGCCCGCGTCATAGACCGCTCTGCAATACTTGGCAGCATTTTCGGTGTTCTCAAACTCATTCTCGCTCCACGGAGCGGTGATGTAGGCAAGGGGACGTTTCATCGGTATCAAATCCTTTCTCCCGGAATCGGGCATGAAAAATGACGGCCTTTAGGGGCCACCGTGAAAATCGTGATTGACCAGCATGGCATAGTGGTTGTCGATGGTGGAAACGGAATTGAACAGCGCCGCCATGAGATAGGCTTTCGTATTCCAAACGCGGGTGGTGTTCTCGCGGATACCGTCCATGACCTTTTCGATGTGCATGGAGGTGATCTTTTCAAAGCGCTGTTGCACGAAGCCGGTGGGATATTCCGCATCCCGCCCGATCTTGACTGTGGGGCTGCGGTTCATAGCAACCTCCAGCATAATCTCCACCAGCTCATCAAGCTGCATCCGGTCATACTGCTGACAGAGAATGTCGTATTCGATTTGCTCTCTGATCTCCGCTTTTTTCTCAAATCCGTCCGTCATTCCGTCCGCCGCAGGCAGAAAGAATGAATGAGTGCTTGATAGATCAGTATTTGATTTTTGAGTATTAGATTTCTTAGTATTTAATTGCGCGGAATTATCCGTATCCGGTGCCTCCGTATCCGGGTTATCCAGATACGGGTTTTCCGTATCTGGTAAAGTCGTATCCGGTGGAGGGGGCTTTCGGGGCTTCTCGAAGATGGTGTACTCCGTGTCGGAAATGCGTCCGTCCTTGCCGCGAAGCTGACGGCGGATGATGTAGCCCGCCAGCTCCAGCTCCTTGAGCGTTTTCCCGATGGCGTCCACGCCCTCCTTGCAGATCGCAGCCAGCCCCCGCGTGGTGTAATTCCACTCGTCGGGGAGGGAGAGCATCATGGAGAGCAGCCCCTTGGCTTTCAGGGAAAGATTGCTGTCTTTCAGGTGATGGTTGCACATCACCGTGTAATCCCGCGTCCGTTCAACGCGAAATACAGCCATATTGCTTCAATCCTTTCCGCAGGACGGTCAACCTGTTTTGCCGTCCTCCTCGGCAAACCGCGTATCCAGCCGCTCCACGCTCCAGTTCTGCTTGAACTGTCCCAGCGGGCCGGTGCCGAACTGCGCCAGCAGGACGCGCGGTGGTAAATCTCATACAGTCCGCCGAAGTCAAAGCCACGGTCGTAACAGGCTTGGAGCGCCTGCGCCTCCGTGATGCCCCATTCCACGAGGGGATACCGCTCATCCTTGCAGCGCCACGCTTCATCGGCGGCGATACCGACATAGTGGATCGCGCCCAGCTCGCCTTTGAGCCGGTTGACCTCCTTGGTGATGATGTGCGTTTTGAGCTGCCCGGTACACCAGCGGACGCGGATTCCCGGCCAGCCGTTGCCGTAGGGCGGGATGCCCAGCTTTGCACGGTTTTCCAGACTGCGGGGCTTCTGCTTGGGTTCGTCGAACATCAGGTATTCAAAGCCCTTGGGATGCCGCAGCGTGGTAATATGGATGCCGCGCTCCCGGAAAAGATGCTCGTCCAGTTTGGCAAGGTGTTCGTACATTTCCGGGAACTCCATGCCGGTGTCCGCTGACAGCACCATGTCGATGGGCATATCCCGTTCGATCATCAAAAGCAGCATGGCGGTACTGTCCTTGCCACCGGACAGGCTGACGGCATGAAACTGCTTGCCGCTTGTGTTCTGAATGGTTTCCTGCATGGGGAAGCCGCTCCGTTTTCACTCCTTTCCCACATCACAGCTCATAGATGGGCTGCTCGTGTTCGTAGTAGGGATCGCACAGGGCGGCAAGCTCGGCCACCAAGTCCTCCAAATCCAGAGAAATCTCGCTGTCTGCCCAATCACTGCCCTTGTAGACGCGATACTCGGTGACATATTCGCCTTCTCCAGCGTTCACGCTGAATTTAGCAACGACGGCAAAGCCCATATCCTCCAGCAGCCACAGCTCCATCGAGCGGGCAGCAAACACCGCGCCGATATAGCTGTCGCCCACGTCCTCATAGAGAAGCGTCGCTCGCTGCTTGAACAGCTCCGCGCTGCGGTAGTCCAGACTCAGCGCATTCTTGCCGTCTGCGCGGTAGGCATAGACCGTTTCAGCCTTGTTCCAAACGGCTTGCAGCAGGGCGTGATAGTCGATGTTTTCCAGAAACTCGTCGATCTCCGTTTCCGTGTAGCCGACCTCCGTACCCTTGCGGAACAGCGTGGTCAGCGCGTTTTCCAGCTCTGTTACTCTGCTCATGGTAATTCCTCCAATCATTTTAGTGACGCCGCTTTTTCCGGTCAGGGAGGATATGCCCCTCAATGACAGCGGCGTGTTTGCGGATTTTGATTTCTCCGCGCTTCTCGGATGCCTGCGCCTTGGCATATCCCACATCGGAGAGGAACAGCCGCAGCCGTTCGCCCTTTTCGCCCACAGGGGATTTCCACGACAGGACATCGAAAATAATCATGTGGCGGGTATCGTCCATAAAGCGTTCCAGCGCAAGGATGCTGTGACCGCCGATGAAATCGTCAGCGTTCATAGTCCGCACCTCTTGCTCTGATCTGAAAGGCGGCAAGCCCATAGCGGGCAATCAGGGTGGCATTGACGATCAGGCGCAGCGCCTCCGGGTCAATGACCTCCGGTTCTGCCAAGTCTGCCATCGTGACCGCCTCCGTCTTATCGCAGAGGTCACGCGCAGCCATGAACAGCGCGTAGCTGTGCGGCGAAGTGTTTTTCAGCACCGCATAGCCGAACTCGATCCCGTCCTTGCAGAAGCAATTTTCCGTGCGGCGGTAAATGTCGTCGTTAGAGGTCAGCAGGTACATGGCCGCATAATAGGCGTTGGTATCCCTGCGGCGGCGGTAGCCCTGCACGGCGCATTGATACTGCATCCTGCGCTCATGCTGCTCGTTGCTCCAAAGGCTTCCGTGATAGTGCTTGATCAGCAGGTTCAGGCGCTGGAACAGGCGGCGTTCATGGGGAAATGTCTCTAAGACTGCCTCGCGGTAGCCGACCACACCGGCCTCGATGCGCTCGGCCAGCCACGGGCAGCGCAGGGCGGTACAGCCCAGCTTTTTCACATACTCGGTACAGAGCTGGCAGCTCACATCTTTGGGGGTATATTTGAATGTGTTGATATACATGGCGTCCTCCTTTTGGCATGAAAATAGCGGACAAACAAACTGCTTGTCCGCTCAACGGCTCTGGTCGCGCTGGCGCTTTTTCTGCCATGCGTCCAGTAATTTGAAGATGGTGTTCTCAATTTGGAACGGGGTATAGGAACGCGGGAAGTATTTGCGGAGCTTTTCACCGGAAAGGGTAATGTCGTTTTTCTCCGGTTTCTTCTGCTCCATCATAATGGAGAGCATGGTGTCCTCGTTCAGCTCGCCGCTCTGACTGAGCTTTTTCATCCGCTGCGCCTGCGAGAGCGAGGGGGTGGTCTGTTCGCTGTCGATGGTTTCCAGAAGCAGCCCTTGTTCCTTGGGTGTCAGCGCCGCAAGCTGATAGGCGGGACTGAGGGCGATTTTCTTCTCGTCCACCATCTGCTGAAGCTCCGGGACTAACTGCGTCAGGGCGATGTAGTTGCGGATGGTATCTCCGCTCACACCGGCATCCTGACCAACTTCATCATCGCTGCGGAACTTCGCCGAAATTTTCGGCGAAGTCAGATCCGTCCGTGCGCCCTGCCGCTTGATGGCCTCCATCTTCATCTTGTAGGCTTTGGCGCGTTCGGAGGGGAGAATGTTCTCCCGCTGAAGGTTGCTGTCCACCATGATGATGGTGGCAGCGTCCCGGTCAATGTCGCGGACAATGACGGGCATGGTGGCCAGCCCAGCCAGCTCGCAGGCGTGTTTGCGGCGGTGGCCTGCAATCAGCTCATAACCGCCGTCCTCCCGTGGCCGTGCCAGCGCGGGGACGAGGACGCCGTATTCCTTGACGCTTTCGGCGGTTTCCTGCATGGACGCATCCTCTCGCACCTGAAAGGGGTGATCCGGGAACGGATGCAGCTCAGAGAGCGAAATCTGAACAACTACTTCCTGCTGCGGTTTCGGCTTTTTGGATGGCGCGGGCTTTTTGCCCGGTTCCTTCTGCACGGTTTTTTCAGGCATTGTGTTCCTCCTGTCGGCATCTGATTTTGGGTACAAAAAAAGGACATTTCTTCTTTTCAGAGGAAATGTCCTGATTTCTTGGACGGGCTGACAGCCCGCCCAAACAGTATTTAGTTTTTGTCGTTACTATAACACCCCCTACGATATAACTACTTCGCGGCTCGATTTTTCGGTTTGGAAAAGGATGAAAAACCTTGCCAGATAACCGAAAACCCTTGATATACGGGGCTTTTCCGGTTTGTCGTAATTATACCGTAAGGGCACACCTTCGCCACCCGCGCACTGGAACGCGGTATGGACTACAAGACACTGTCGGCAATCTTAGGGCATTACTCGGTGGCTTTTACGATGGACACCTATGTTCACAGCATGGATGAGCACAAACGCCACGAAATGGACAAGATGAACGATATGTTCGGCGTGCAGTACAGGATTTCGGTGGAGAATCAGCCTTACCCGGTGCTTTGTACAATCACAGCGGATGGCTGTACTGCGCATGTCCCGGATTTCCCCAAAATTGCAGTTCACACCCTCACGCTGGATGCTACCTTGTTAGAGGTCAAGCAGCAGATTCAAAAGGTCCTGCACCAGTACAAATACCCGCCCATTCCTACCAAACAGGAACAGATCGTCGTGCCAAACAACAGCGTGTTGGTACTCGTCAAGGCGAGCTGACTACACTGACCGTTCCTATATTGACCTGCCAACTCCGCAAGATTTATCCACAAAAAGCGCCCCGGCTGTTGAAAATTCCAGCAGTCGAGGCGCAGTCATTTTTGCGTTTTGGGGTCATTTTGGGGTCAAAGTGACCGAAAAGTGACCACTTTTTCCCCAGACAAAGAAAAAGTGCATTGAAACTTATCGTTTCAACGCACTTTTGTTGGTTGCGGGGACAGGACTTGAACCTGCGACCTCCGGGTTATGAGCCCGACGAGCTACCA
>OGEP01001506.1_pt1 | contig 24937 bp, 17 predicted proteins | sample 1570721 | NCBI WGS metagenome assembly OGEP01 (sample SAMEA2582131, study PRJEB24529) | metagenome | biome: Human gut stool | place: China | collected 2011 | reverse complement strand
TTGGACTACTTGATTTTCTAATTGCATACGCAATTCGTGAAATGTATAATTATACTGTTGATACATCAGACACACAAATGTAAATAGGGACAAAATCAATAAATCGCACCACCCGTGAGAAAAGCGGTAAAGTAAATCCCATATAATAAAGCTGATGCAAAACACAGCAATTGATACAACAGTTTGTATTTATTAAGTAATGCAGCGGTAAAGAAAAAAAGAGGAAGTGCATTCAGCATATACCGACCACCACTGATCAGAAATGTGACAGAGTAATTGATCAGGGTATAGACCAGGAGATAGGCACTGTATTTCAGCGGCTGGGTCCGGAGAGAATAGAGAAGCAGTGCAGCAGCCACAAGGAATAGAATCAGTTCGGGATACCATATAAGAAGCGTGGTATCGGAGACCTGACCGGAAATATAACGCATAATTTCCGCCACACAATTTGTGAACCAGGTAGTGGTGTGATACCAGTGATTCTTCTGATAAACAGTGAACTGAAAAGCATTGCCGGTGATCTGATAATTAAGCCCTAAGTACACAAGGTTCCCGATGGGAATCAGAAACAGCCAGACGGCCTCTGTAAAAAAGTATTTCAGAAAGCCCTTGAACTGCCCCTCCTGAATCATACGAATTGGTTGAGAAGATATTAGAAATTCAACTATACCGACGCCTAAAAGGATAACACCCTGAATACGACAGAGGGATGCTAAAAGCCCAATCAGCCCCACAATCAGCCATTTATGCCTGCGGATATAGAAAAAACCCGCAGAAATCAGACAGAAAAACAAGCTCTCTGTCATGATTCCTCCGAAGAAAAAAGAAAACGGGTATAACAATAACAAAGTCAATGATTTATCGGCAATGGAAGCTCCGTATTCCTCCTTTACAGCACCATAGAAAAAGACACAGCCCACACAAAAAGAAATGATGGAAACAGCAAATGCAGCCACCGCATAACTGTTCACAAAAAAGTGAAAGAAGCGGATGAACCAGGGATATAACGGGAAGAAGACGAGAAATAGATGCTCTTCTCTGCCAGACCATTCCGTTACTTCTGTGCAATTGACATATCCTTTTTCCGCGAGATCAAGATAATGCTGGGCATCAGATTTATTCCACAGATTGAAAAAATCATTCCAGGAAAATGCAGCTGCATGTGATAAAAAATCTGATTGCACCAAATAGATAAGCACACTTGCAAAATATATCAGTACACGGATCAGAAAAGCCAAAAACAGAATCCGGAGAACGTCTTTTTTCGTCAGACCTTCTCCTTTATAGTCTGTTGTATTTTGAAAAAATCGAGAAACTCTGTATTTTTCCGGAACATCCATTTCAACAAAAAAGCGAACAAACCATATTCCTATAAATAAAATGAAGATGGTATTCAGAAGAATGGTCATAATAGTCTCTTGCCTTTCATTTAACCCGAAATCAATACCCAGGTCGGTCTCCAACGTAAGTATTTCAACACAAAATCCACATCCACCGGCTGCCCGGCCAATACCGGATAGAACAGCAGGAACAGGGCAAACGCCACCGCGGCATAAGCGCAGCAGACGATGATGAAGGTACGGTCAGACATATGCTTCTTCCACTGCATCAGGCTGTACACGATCATCAGCACTACAAAAGGAACACTGGGGAAATAGTGGTAGATGAAAGTAATCCTGGTGACGAAGAACCAGGGCAGGTACTGCGCCAGGTAGCCGACTGCCAGGAAAGCAGCTGCTGCATATTCTCTGCGGGACAGGGTAATCGCAGTATCTGTGGAGCACACTTTTTTTGTGTGTCCTGTCAGAGAACAGAGAAACGCATTATTGCGAATTAACAGGTACAGGATGTAAATAAATGCCGGAATACCGATCCACCATACAACAGGATTGCCGAAAGCGCTGATCCCCTCTTTGACTGCATCGGTCAGATAGCCGGAATAGTACCAGATCGGACGGACTATGGTGGGCCACTCATACCAGGAGGAAGAGTAGGGATGTGTCGCCTCCAGGCCACTGTGGTAATTGAACATGGAAGTCTGGTTCGCCAGCATACGGTCAAACAATCCCGGATGGGAATTGTCCAAAAATGGCAGGTAGGACAGCAGATAGATCACTACCGGGATCAATACAAAAAAGGTCAGACAGAAATCAATGGTCTTGATCGTGTAGTTAGGGAAATTCTTCACTATGTATTTATGATCGATACCGTTTGTACTTTTGCCGGGATGTGCTTTGGCGTAAAGGTATTCCCGGTAGCGCCGCAGCAAGTGCGCGAAAAATAGCAGTGCCAGACCACATCCGGCATAGACACCGGTCCATTTGCTGGCAATGCCAAGCCCCATGCACACACCACACAAACCTAATGGAATGAAGGTCTTATGTAGTGGCGTGTCATAGAAACTCATGCTGCAATAGCTATACATAAAATAATACATGGCAATTACGAAGAACGTAATATAGACATCAATCGTTGCAATTCTTGTCTGTGTAAAATGCATAAAATCAAAGGCAAACAGGAAGCAGGCGAGAGCTGCTGCGGGGGTATTTCCGGTCATTTTCTTCCCCAACAGATAGAGGAACGGTAGCATGGCGATGCCAAATAAAGTACCCATGATCCGCCAGCCGAAGGGATTCATTCCGAAAATAGCAATACCCACAGAAATCAGAATTTTGCCCAGAGGCGGATGCGTATTTTCATAAGTGGGCAGTCCGTGGAGGAATTCATAAGCCGTACGGGCATGATAGATCTCATCGAAATACATGCTGTTACGGAAAGAATAGCGTTCCGGGTAGCAACCGCTCTCATCGAACAAAGTCTCGTAAGCAGAGGCATTCACAGGGCGTAGGATTTCACCGTCCGCATCCGTGAAGACCAGCTCGATCAGAGATGCATCCGTATCGGTCAGCGTGAGACGTAAGTAGCGGGCGTCTGTTACGCCTGCTGTCTGCGTCAGATCTTCCAGAGACACATCCTGCCAGGTGAAGACATTGTTCAGAATGATCTCGCCCAGATACGTCCAGTCCTCCGACGTTGTGCTACGGACTTCAGCCGTAAAATGCCGCTGATGCCAGGGCGCGATGTAACTTGCCAGGGTGACGGGAACTGTATTTTCCGGAAATTCCAGTTCGATGACCTGATTCTGTGTCATATCGTAGGTTGTCTCGGGAGCCTTGCGGTCACCAAGGTCATAGAGCGCAAAAAAGCTGTAGAGAGAACAGATCGCCAGCAACAGACACAGGTCTACTCTCGTGAAGCGCAGACGTTTTTCGGAAGGCGTGGGTTCTAAAGGAGACAGAAAATGTTCCCGGAACAGCTGCCACAGTCCGGTGCCGGAGGCTGTAGAAGAACTGCGGTTTGCTCCGGCATGCCCTTTTGCGCCGGCAGCAACAGGCACTGCGTCCCCATGGACATAATATTTCCAGATGATTTTGTAGAAATCATACAGGCAATATAACATGCCTGCGGATACCAGCAGAATTATGGGAGCCTTGCGGTCATAGTTCTGCGGATCGTAATGGTACAGCACGTTGGCAGTGTTGTAGAAATGCAGCGCGGCGAAACCTGCATAACATTTCCACAGGGAGCCGGCGGGTTTATACAGACAGCAGAACAGCAGCAGTGCAAGTCCCGGATACATATAGCGTTCGTGCATTCTGACAGAAAACAGGAACATAGTCAGAATGATAAAAGCACCGAGGCAAAAATAGCGTGAAGGCTCTTTTCGGCAACGCAAGGCAATCAGAAAAGTAAAAAGAACGATCAGCACAATGGCGATGGTTCCCCACGCCTTGCAGGGCAGGAAGAGGAATACGGTATTCTGGTCGATCCAGTTCATGCCCAGAAGTCCCCAGAAATTATAGGCGTTTACCGCAGCGTATTCATAGGATCCCAACGTGGAAGTGTACTGTGAGATCGCGGCATCCAGACCGAAGGGAACGCACAACAGAAACATGCCGCAGATCACAGCCAGACCGCCGCACAGATTATAAAAGAATTTCCTCCAGGAAAAATCCTGCAAAAATACATGATCCAAAATGCCCACCAGAAGCACCGGTGTGAAGATTAGTGTCTGCGGCTTTAACAGAACTCCAATACCGTAGATCGCATAAGCCGGAAGCATTTTGCCGTCCATAAGAAACAGGCACATCAGGATCACCACCAGGGTGTGAACGGAATCCACCTGCCCCCAGCAGGAAGAATTCAGGATGATTGCCGGCTGGAATAGGTAAGCACAAGCTACACATACAGATTGCATTTCGGAAAAATGCAGTCTTTTTGTCGCCTCTTTGTAGAGCAGATAGCCGCAGGCCATGTCGCACAGAATAGCAGGCAGTTTTAACAGCATGATATGCAGGCTGGAATAATAAGGGATCCCAAGCAGGGAACGCAGCGCCCCGATGAGATACAGGACATACATGAATCCGGGCGGATAATCGGTAAAAGTCTCCGCGGAATAGAATGCCCCGGGACCTACGGTGAAGATCCGGTCAGCCCACGCAGCAAAACAGGCAATATCATTGCCGAAACCGTGGGTGGTATAAGCAAGGATCAGACGAAGCAGCAGGGCAGCCCCGAAAATGATCCAGACGAACCGGGTGATGTTTTGGAATTTACGTTTGTCTTCCCCTTTTTGAAAGCCGGTATAGCAGACACCGCACAGAAGCAGTGAAAGGATAGCAAAAAAATGTATCATAAGATATAATTCCCCCAATAGTTTTATAATCACAACTTAAAAATATCAAAAAATGAGTTTTTCGTAAAGACGATTACTTAAAAATAAGTTATAATCATTAGTAAATTCAGACAGATGCAAAAAACGGAAAAAAGGGGACAAGCATGAAGAATAAAAAAGTGGAAAATGCCATTACCGCAATACTGGCGGCAGCAGTTCTGATCACCGGAGGAATGAGTCTGTATTCCTGTCTGTCGGAGCAAAAGGCGAAAAGCGAATATGATGCCATAAGACAGGAGGCAGTGGTAGAAGAGCCCAAGCTGGAGGAGACAGAAGAAGTACAGGTGAAAAACTACCCCGATCTGCAGATTGATTTTGCAAATCTCAAGAAGACCAACCCGAATTTCAGAGGCTGGCTTTATTTTCCGGCACTTGACATCAGCTATCCGGTGGTACAGGGAGAGGACAACAATTATTATCTGAAGCACTCTTTTGAGGGAGAAAGTGTAAATGCCGGATGCATTTTCATGGACTGTGAGGCTTCGGCGGATTGGTCGGACCGGAACACCTTCGTCTTCGGACATAATATGCGGGATGAGAGCATGTTCGGTAGTTTAAAAAATCTGTTGAAGGGGACCGTAAGCTGCGAGGAGAACCCGTATTTCTATATCTATACGGAAGATAAGGTCTATATTTATGAAATCTTTGCTTATTACGAGACCAGAAGCACCAGCGACCGCTTCGCAACCTTTACCTCGGATGCTTCCTATGATGATTACGTGCAGTGGGCGACGGAACATTCCCTGTATGCCTCGGATGCGGACTTAAGCGATAGGGGGAACATTGTGTCGCTGTCCACGTGTTATGGTTCTGCAGGTACCAAGAAGCGTGCTCTGCTACATGGAGTATTAATGGAAACGGTCAATAATTAAGACTGTGTGCCCTCTGTGAACCTTCAAAAAGACAACCAGAGAACAAATATAAGCAATAAATCACAATTTTAGTAAAAAATCTGACCCTTTTTTATGAGACCCATAGTCTTAATAGATGTAAAGAGGAACGAAAACGTTTAAGTACGTTTTGGAACGAAGACATGGGATTTCATTGAGGGAGAAATCAGATGAGCAGACTTAACAAGTATGTGAAGGAAAAATTAGTAAAGGTTCTGGTGGCAGCGCTGGTAGTGGGAACTGTTGCGGGGAACGGAACACTTACAGTACAGGCAGAGGAATTGAATGTGGCAGATCCGTTTCAATTTGCCATATATACGAATGAATATTCTAATACCGGTGCGCCTGCAGGAGACCATGTTGAGGGAAATGTGGCTATTGGAAGCTTTGGGGAAGTCAAAAGTAATGACTTCGTAGTTTACAAGGGAGAAAGCTATATTGGTGATTTTTCCAATAATACTGCAAAGGTAAGATTCAATATAGCTATGTGTACATTGGTACTTCCTAAAAAGAATACAGATGAGACAGAAAATGAATTAGTAAATAATGGCGGCAATTGGCAATTTAACATTAAAAACGGTAATACGGTAATAAGATCATTTGAAGCAGGCAACTATCTGCAGAGCTATGAATACAGAGATAACATTCTTCAGACAATAGCGGATATCATGGAAGGTATGAAAGGAGTATCCGCAAATATGTATGCGCTAAATGATTGCGATACGGAGCAAATGTATGTGCTCAATTTAACGGCAGAACAGTTCCAGAAAGGAGCAGGCAGTGGTAACAGGGATGGAGGACTTTTTTGCAAAATAAAGGCAGCAGCCAGAAATGGAAAAACAGTAGTCGTTAATATCCCGGATGAAGTTGTTGATTTAGGCGTGTGTTGGATGAATGCAAGTTCTGAAGACAGTAACGGCCAGTATGCAACGTATGCATCTAATATTTTTTGGAATTTTGGTAATGCAACGAACGTTAAAGTAGTTGAAATTATGGGAAATATTTTGGCACCAAATGCAACTGTTCAGAATGATGGAACTGTGATCGGAAGGATTATAGCTAATAGAGTGGTGCAGAACGGCCAGGTGCATAAGACGCAGGGAACGGTGCCTACACCGCCTGTACCGAGCACTGAGCCCAGTACAGAGCCCAGCACGCAACCCAGTACAGAACCAAGCACGCAGCCCAGTACAGAACCCAGCACGCAGCCCAGTACAGAACCCAGCACGCAGCCCAGTACAGAGCCCAGCACGCAGCCCAGTACAGAACCCAGCACGGAGCCCAGTACAGAGCCCAGCACAGAGCCGAGCACGCAGCCCAGTACAGAGCCCAGCACGCAGCCCAGTACAGAACCCAGCACAGAGCCCAGCACGCAGCCCAGTACAGAGCCGAGCACGCAGCCCAGTACAGAGCCGAGCACGCAGCCCAGTACAGAGCCCAGCACGCAGCCCGGTACAGAGCCTAGCACGCAGCCCAGTACAGAGCCCAGCACGCAGCCCAGTACAGAGCCGAGCACGCAGCCCAGTACAGAACCCAGCACGCAGCCCAGTACAGAACCCAGCACGGAGCCCAGTACAGAGCCCAGTATACAGCCAAGTACTGAACCAAGCACACAGCCAAGTACTGAACCCAGCACACAACCCAGTACAGAACCAAGCACACAGCCAAGTACAGAGCCCAGTACGCAACCTAGTGTGACTCCTAGCACGGCACCTACGGCAACACCGTCGACAACACCTGACAACAACCCGACACCTACTCCGACTCCGGATACCCCGGATACGACGCCGACCCCGGACAATCCCGGTACCCCTGACGATCCTACCGATCCCGACACCACGGTAGATCCTGTAACACCCGAAGCACCGCAGGTACTAGGTGCGAGACGCCGCAGAATGGTGACGATTGAGGATGATCCGACACCCTTGGCAGACCGAGCAGTCCTCGGGGCATCGAGACGGCCGCAGACCGGCGATGCTTCCGATGCATGGAAGCTTGGTTTTGCCTTATCCCTGACAGGCATGGGAGCATGGCTTATCCTTAAGAAGAAGCAAGAAGAACAGCAATGATATATATTTACCATAAATTCATGAAAGAGGGTAAACAAATGAAAAAAAGATGGATGAGTCTGATTCTGACAGTAATCATGATGCTTAGTCTGGCAGGCTGTGGCAGGAATGCAGATCTGTCCTCTGTCAGCCGTGATCCGGCGGACAGTGACGGAACCGTATGGTTCGATGAAGAGGCGGTGGCGCTGGCAGGATCTGTACAGAGAGCCGGCATGAGCGAAGCAGAGATTGTACGTGCAAATGAACTTCGCACCATGGCAACCGATGCACTGGCACTGGTGAATGCGAAGAGAACAGAGAATGGACTTGCGGAGCTTACCTGGAGCAATGGACTGGAGTCATGCGCTATGGTAAGAGCACAGGAAGCTGCTTCCAAATTCTCGCATACCAGACCGAACGGCAGAGACTGGTATACCGTGAACAGCGAACTGATGTGGGGTGAGAACCTGGCGAAGGGATATGATTCCGCACAGAGCGTGGTAGATGCCTGGATGGCTTCTCCCACCCATGCAGCGAATATCCTGGCAGGCGATTTTACCACCTGCAGCATTGCTGTCTATGAGACAGGTGGAAAACTGTATTTTGCACAAGAATTTGGCTATTGATCAGAAAATTTTCTGCCTGAGGGAATAGAAAGATATAAATGAACAGACAAAACAGGGGAAGAGTTGATATTTTTCAAAATATTAACTCTTTCTTTGCGCGCATAAGGTAGTAAAAAGGTTCGGGAAATGTTATAATGATGATACGATAGTAGTGTTGGCAGCATTGCAGAAAAATGCCGGCTTGAGAAGGTGGAGAGACATCTCGCCGGAGAAAAGAGGTACATTATGAGTGCAAAAACTACACAGAAGGGAAAAAAGCGTCAGACCAATGGTAAGACCACGATCCGCGAGCGGCTGCAGAAGGCAATCCGGCAGCTGGTGTTACTATCGATCATATCATTGGTTATTGTGTCCATGATCATGAATCTGTCTGGTACCCTGAGCAGGCTGAAGGCTGATATGCAGGAGATCGCAAAGCTGTCAGCGGACCGGATCCGTCAGGAATTAACAGTATCGGAGACGATCGTATCTGAATTAGGATGCAGCTATCAGCTTTCTGCAGCTGTTTTTACACCGGCGCAGAAGCAGGAGTATATTAATCAGCGTGTGGAAGCTTATGGAATGGTCAGGGGGAAGCTGATCGGAAGTAATGGTATCTGTGCCGCTGACGGAACGGATTATACTGATCGTGAGTATTTTAAACGGTCCATGCAGGGAGAAGTGGTGGTATCGGATCCCGTGATCGCCAAGACAGACGGAAAACTCAGCGTGATCATATCCGCACCCGTCTATGAAGGCGGGGATAAAAACGGTGAGATCATCGGCGTGGTATTTGTAGTACCGGATCCGGAGTTTTTAAATGATATTTGCGCAGCTATTTCTTTCAGTAAGCATTCCGGGTGCTACCTGCTGGGATCTACGGGTACTACGATCGCACATAGTGATTCCGCCATTGCCCAGGAGCAGAAAAATAATATGGAATTGTCACAGACAGACAGCTCGCTGAAGGGAATCGCTAAAATAGAGCAAAAGATGCTCAATGGTGAGACCGGGTACGGAACCTATTTTAGAAAAGGCGTTTATACATTACAGGCGTATGCCCCGATTGAAGGTACTAATGGCTGGATGGTGGCAGTAGATGCACCGGTTACGGATTTTCTGGGCTCCGTTGTGATAGGCATTATCATAGGTGCCGCGATCGGTGTGATCGCAGTGACATACAGCATTTACAAGGCTAAACAGATCGGACAGCGTATCGGGGAGCCGGTGGCACAGTGTACAGACAGAATACAGCTGTTAGCACAGGGGGATCTGCATACTCCGGCACCGCAGGTAGAGACCGGCGATGAACTGCAGATACTTGCGGAGGCGACCGCCAGCCTTTCCGACAATTTGCAGCAGGTAATCGGTGATACGGATTATCTGTTGGGAGAAATGTCTGAGGGCAATTTTGCGATCGTAAGTAATTGCAGGGAAGCTTATATAGGAGATTTTAGCGGCTTGCTAGAGTCTATCCGCAAGCTGAATCATAAGCTCAGTGAGACACTGGGCGAGATTAAAAATGCGGTAAGCCAGGTGTCTGCCGGTGCAGGGCAGATGGCGGATGCCGCACAGGGATTGGCAGAGGGTGCCACAGACCAGGCCGGTTCCGTGGAGGAGCTTCAGGCGACCATTACGAATGTCACGGAGATCGTGGAGAAAAATGCCAAGGCGCTCGGAGCATCTTATGAGAAGGCGATGGAATATCAGCAACAGGCCAGAACCAGTGGAGAAGAGATGAAGGGACTGACCGATGCCATGCAGCGGATCAATGATACTTCCAAACAGATCAGCGATATCATCGGAGAGATCGAGGACATTGCGTCCCAGACAAATCTTCTGTCGTTAAATGCCGCTATCGAGGCAGCCAGAGCAGGAGAAGCCGGAAGAGGTTTCGCTGTGGTGGCTGAGCAGATCCGGAAACTTGCGGATGACAGTGCACAGTCCGCGGTACATACCAGGGAACTGATCGAGACCTCGCTGCAGGAGATCGAAAAAGGAAATCAGATCACAGATAAAACGGCGGAAGCTTTGCAGAAAGTGGTGGAAGGTATCGAGGATCTGGCGAACGAGTCCAAGAAAGCCATGGAAGAATCCCATGCACAGGCAGATGCTATGGCCCAGATCGAACAGGGCATCGAGCAGATATCTACTGTGGTACAGAACAACTCCGCTACCGCAGAGGAGACTTCCGCTACCAGTGAAGAACTGTCTGCGCAGGCGACTAACATGAACGAACTGACAGAAGCTTTCCGATTAAGAAGTGAGAAATAATCGGTGACTGTTATCATGCATCCGGACATTTTGGCATACAATGCATAGAAACAAGCATTGGAGGACGGCCGTGTTCGAGAAGCAGAATATACAGGAAACTGTAAGCAAATTAAATAGTGACACCGTGAAAGGTCTTACCGAAGGTGAGGCCTTTCGTCGTTTGCAGGAAAATGGCAGAAACGAGATGAGAGCTGCGCGGAAAAAGACAAAGATACAGCTTTTTCTGGAGCAGTTGAAGGATCCACTGATCTACATATTATTGATTGCGGCGGTGGTATCCATTCTCCTGGGAGAAATCAGTGATGCCGTGATCATCGGTACGGTGGTCCTGGTAAATGCGCTGGTAGGAATGCTCCAGGAGGGAAAAGCCCGAAAAGCGCTGGAAGCATTAAGAAAACTTACCACCCCACAGACCATTGTGATCCGGGACGGCATCCGAAGAGAAATCCCCGCGGCAGAACTGGTGACAGGAGATCTGGTGGATCTGGAGGCGGGGGCACAGGTTCCGGCGGATATCAGACTGACCAGAAGTGCGAATCTTCAGGTGGAAGAATCCGCTCTCACCGGAGAATCCGTCCCGGTGGAGAAAGATGCTCTTTTTCTGGCTGACTGCCGGCAGGAGATTCCATTAACCGAACGGGTCAATATGGTCTATATGTCCACAGTAGTGACGAACGGTCATGGGGAAGGGCTGGTGGTGGCGACCGGCATGGATACGGAGATCGGCAGGATCGCTTCCATGATCACGGATACGGAAGATGAGATGACACCACTGCAGAAGCGACTGGGAGATTTGGGGAAGCTGTTGAGCATTCTCTCTCTTGGGTTGTGCGCCGGATTATTTCTGTTGGCAGTATTTCAGCATAGAAATATTCCGGAGATGCTTCTGGTGGCAATCTCACTTGCGGTTGCAGCAGTACCGGAGGGGTTGCCGGCAGTAGTTACGATCTGTCTGGCCCTGTCAGTGACCAGAATGGTCAAAGTGCACACTATTATTCGAAGACTCCCTTCGGTGGAGACACTGGGAGCGGTCAGTGTGGTCTGTTCGGATAAGACAGGGACACTTACAAAGAACCAGCTCGCCGTGGAGAAATGCTGGTGGTACGACATGATGGAGGATGTCACGGGAACAGGTGGCAGAGGGGAACACCGCATTCTGCCGGAGCTGTTAAGGGGGATGCTTTTGTGCAATGATGCTTCATTGCAGGGCGGGCAGCGTATCGGAGATCCTACGGAACTGGCACTTTTGGACTTCGGGGCAAAATACGGTCTGCAGAGAGAACGTCTGGATCGGCAGTATCCGCGCTTGGATGAGATTCCCTTTGATTCCGATCGGAAAATGATGACGACCTGTCATAGGCTTCCCGGTGGCAGATCCGGGGGAAGGATTGCTTATACCAAAGGTGCTCCGGATGTGATCTTGCAGCACTGTACTCATATTTTACAGGAAGGAAGGAGTGTTCCTATGACTCCCGCACAGCGGAAGCGGATTGGTGAGGTCGTGGAACTGATGAATTCCCTCTCTCTTCGGACACTGGCAGCGGCACAGAGTGAAGACATCAGAGGTGGGGAAGAGGGAATGACGTTCCTTGGTATTGTGGGAATGCGGGATCCCGCCAGACCGGAGGCCGGGGAAGCGGTGGAAATCTTCCGCCATGCGGGGGTGACCACAGTGATGATCACGGGAGATCATGTGGATACCGCCTATGCCATTGCCAGACAGCTGGGGATTGCGGGACACCGCAGCCAGTGTATTACAGGCAGAGAACTGGACCGGCTGGATGATACTTCCTTTTTAAAGAGAATTAAGGACTTAAGGGTCTATGCAAGAGTCACGCCCTCACAGAAGGTGCGGATCGTGAAAGGGTTACAGTTAAGCGGGGAAATCGTGGCAATGACCGGCGACGGGGTCAATGATGCCCCCTCCTTAAAAGCGGCGGACATTGGTGTCGCTATGGGAACCGGAGTGGATGTTGCCAAACAGGCAGCCGATATGATTCTTACGGACGATAACTTTGCCACCATTGAAAAAGCCATCGAGGAAGGCAGAGGTGTCTATGAGAATATCCGGAAATCAGTGATTTTTCTGCTATCGTCCAACCTGGGAGAACTGATGACTATGTTTGTGGCGGTGGCAATAGGGCTGGCATCCCCGTTAAAATCCAGTCATATCCTATGGATCAATCTGATCACGGATTCTCTTCCGGCACTGGCGTTGGGAGTGGATAAAAATGACGGCAAAAGCCTGATGCGCTGCCCACCCCGAAAAGCATCGGAGAGTCTGTTTGCCCGAGGAGGAATAGCATGTACGCTGTTCTATGGGGCATTGATCACCGGGATCGGACTGGCGGCATTTCTGGTGCTTCCCTGCGGGATCCTGGCAGCGGAAGGGGAGCTTGTGAGCGATCTGTTTACCTGGGTGGAGCGCCTCAGAGAACTGATGTCCCGGGAACAGATACTGTCGAAATCCCAAACCTATGCATTTACTGTGCTGGGAATGTGCCAGCTGTATCATGCTATCGGCATGCGTGATGTACAGAAGTCCGTATTTGCCATGCACCCCTGGGATAATCTGCTGATGGTGGCAGCATGTATCATCGGTTTCGTCCTGCAGTTTGCAGTGACGGAGATCCCATTTCTCATCAGGGCTTTCGGTACCTCGCATCTGTCGGGAAAGGAGTGGCTTCTTCTAAGTGTACTGGCGGCATTTCCCCTGTTTGCCCATGAGATGATAGTGTTGTTTCGAAAGTAAAAATGCTTATCCGGGTTTACCGACTATTCAGAACGCTAATTCGCTCTATAACTTCAGACAGGTATTCTTGCGTATGCAAGCATCCACCGAATACCGTACCTGAAGTTACATGGCTCTGAATAGTCGTAATATTTACAAAAAATTAACAAAATCCTCGCATGGAGTTTATAGTCAATTGTTACAATAAAATTGACCTTAAACTATCATGAGAGGGCAAGATGATGAAAACAATCCAGAAAACAGCAATTATTATGCTTTTGTGCGTTTATTTTCTGACTTATGGCGTATTGCCACAGGTAGAGGCAGGAAAAGATACTCCCGTGATCGTGGTGGCACACCGGGCAGGAGCAAAGGTGGCCCCGGAGAATACGCTCGCAGCACTAAAGCAGGCAATCCGTGACGGAGCTCCTATCGCCGAGATTGATGTACAGCAGTTATCCGATGGCACCCTGATCGTGATGCATGACAGTAATTTCAAGCGTACTGCAGGCAAGGATGTCTGTGTGTGGGATACAGAGGCAGAGGTGCTTTCTACGCTGGAAGTGGGAAGTGCATTTTCCGCAGCATACCGAGGAGAACAGATCCCAACACTGGAAGAGATGCTTGCCTGTGCCGGGGGACGGATCACATTGATGATCGAATTAAAATACACCGGGCAGGAACAGGAACTGGAAGAGAGCGTTCTTGCACTGCTTCAGGAGTATGATATGGTGGGCGAATGCATCATAGGATCCATGAATAAGGGAATCCTGCAGAGAGTAAAGGAACTGGAACCGGACATCTCTACGGTATATATTGCCCATGATCTGGGAGAGGATGACTATGATCTGGAGTATGCGGACAGTTATAGCATCGAAGGGAAGAATCTTACAACAGGCATGGTAGAAACCATCCATTATGAAGGGAAATCCGTATATGGCTGGACCGCCAATACCTCCGGCGCCATGCGGCAGATCGTGAATAGCGGAGCGGATGGTGTTGTCACGGACGATGTGCGCTTGTTACAGACATTTTTAAGAGAAAATACTTGCCGCAAAATGTTTGAAAGTGTATACTAAATTGTTAGGTATGGGGGATGGAAGAGGTTAGACATGGGAAAAATATGGGAATTTTTTGAAAATCTGGATGAGTATGTGTATGTATCGGATCCGGAGACGAATCAATTAGTATATATGAATCAAAAAGCTTTGAAGAGCTATGGCTTTCAGAGTAAGGAAGAGATTGTCGGGTTAAAGTGCTATGAGGTATTACAGGGAAATTCTGCTCCCTGCAGTATCTGCAATAATGAGCAGCTCAGACCCGGCTATTTTAAGGAATGGGAATATTATAATCCGGTGGTAAAAACGGATTTTCGCATCAAGGATACTCTGGTGGAGGACGATGGCAGAATGCTGCGTCTGGAGATCGCTATTGACTGTGGGCATTCCGGGGACAGGGAAACCTCTATGGATTACCATAAAATGGAAGCAGCAATGAATCAGGCGATCCGTGTTGCACTCAGACAGGAAACTCCGAATCAGACTTTGGAGGTATTGCTGGAGCTTCTCGGAAAAACAATGGAGGCAGACCGTACCTATATTTTTGAAAAAAATGATCATGGTCATGACGATAATACATATGAGTGGGCAGCCAGAGGTGTGACACCGGAAAAGGATAATCTGCAGGATCTGCCTCCGGAGGTTTGTGACCAGTGGTATCAGAAGTTCGCGGGGAATCAGAATATTGTGACAGAGAACCTGAGCGAGATCCGGGATACAGATCCCGAGATGTATGAAGTACTGTCGAGACAGAATATTCATTCATTAGTAGTCGTACCGTTATATGATGATGAAAAAGCGATCGGCTTCTATGGAGTGGATAACCCTCCGGCAAAATATATCGATTTTGCATTGGAGATCCTGCAGATCATGGGACATTTTATTGTATCTTCCATAAGACGACGTAATCTTGTGAGAAAACTGGAAATCATGAGCTATACGGATCCGCTGACCGGATTTGGGAACCGTTATGCCATGGGAAAATATGTGTCGGGGATTCTTCCTCAGACGAAGATCGGTGTGGTATATTGTGATGTTACCGGTCTGAAGCGTGTCAATGATGAAGAAGGGCATTCTAAAGGAGATCAATTGATCCTCAGAGCTTGTGACTGCCTGAAGAGAACCTTGAAGGAATTCGAACTGTTCCGCATCGGTGGAGATGAACTCGTAGCTCTGTGCAGAGGCATGGAGGAGGGAGAACTGTACCGTGAAGTAGAGGAACTGCGGGCAGAACTGGATCGGGAGCATGTCACCATGGCGGTCGGTGCCGCAGTGAATACGCTGGGGGCAGTCGGATTTGATCATCTCCTGACAGAACCGGAGAGACGAATGTATCAGGACAAGGCAGAATATTATAGGCAGAGCGGATTGAACCGTAGAAGACAGTAATTCCACATATAATCATAGGAGAACCGGATGAAAATAGCGGTATGTGATGATGACAAAAATTGTCTGGATAGTATAAAACGGTTACTTGCCGAATATCCCGGAATCAGCAGAATAGAATATTATCAGGAACTGTCACAGTTGTCGGAAGCGCTGGAAAACGGCACGATATATGATCTTGTGTTGATGGATATTGAATGGGAAGGCAATGAGCAGGATGGGATAACGTATGCGGCGCAATATAATGTACATAGTCCACAGACCTGGTTTATTTTTGTGACGGCGTATAATGACAAGTTTTCCCAAAAAATTTTTTGGGAGAAGGTAAATCTGTGCGGTTTTCTGGTAAAACCGGTCAAAAAGGAAAATCTGGAAAAGCTTTTGGAAAAAGTCAGAGAAAAAATATTCAGCAACGATGCGCTGATCCTGCAGCATGGTGGGATTACAGAGAAAATTGCAAACAGCCAGATCCGGTATCTGGAGAGCAATGCGCATCAATTGCTGATACATACGATATCCGGAGAAATCTCGGTATATGAGAAGCTGGATGTCTATGAAAAAAAGCTGCACAAGGACTTTTTACGGGTACATAAAAGTTTTTTGGTGAATATGCAGTATATCCGCAGGATTGAGATGAAGGAGGTTACTATGCAGGATGGGACGGTACTTCCTGTCAGCAAGACCAGATACAGTGCGTCCAGAGATAAATATTTTCGCTATATGAGGGCAATGCTATGATATGTTATATGATGTGTATTTTGTTGTGGATTGCCTATCTGTGGCTGGATTGTATGGTGGTGGGGTATGCATTTGAACCTCGTAAGGAGAATGTCGGACAGGCAGGCATCATCCTGGGTCTGATGGCAGCACAGCTGCCGGCAGCTGCATTGAAGTTTTTGTTTAATGATTATGTACCGGTCCGCTATGGTGCTATGGTAGCGGTCGGTATCGTCACAGTTGCATATGCAGCTGTATTTCTGAAGGGAACCTTCGGACAGAAGGTTCTGTTTATGGTATGTGAATATCTGATAGCAATGCTTGCGGAAATGCTCAGTATTGGTATTTTGAACAAGTATATGGAGCAAAAGCCACAATTGTCTTACTATACACCGACAATGGTATTGCTGTTATCGGTAGTATTGTCTGCGACAGCTATATTTTTCCTGGTTTTTCTGGTCGTATGGAAGAAAATTGTCGAAAAAGAATCATTTGATGTCAGAATTATTATTGTGTTCAGCGTATTTCCTGTCAGCCAGTTGATTATGATCACTGCGATCAATGAGCAGGTATTTCAGAACCTGACACTGCATACCGGATGTATACTGACGGCAGCGATACTTGGTTCCGTTGCAGACGGTGTGCTATTGTATACCCTGCTTCGGCAGCAGCAGCTGCATGAGCTGAAGCTTCGGCTCAGCGAGGTACAGAGCACCTGGGAAGTTGCCGAGAATCACTATCATGAGATTGAAAACAGGCGGGAAGAATTCGCCAAGATCCGGCATGACATGCGCAACCAGCAGATGGTGCTGCAGGAGCTGTTGCATCAGGGGGAATATGAGAAGGCAGAAAAAATGCTGGAGACATTGACCGATACGGTGGCGGCTACAACGGAATACATCTATTGCGGTGATCCGGTATTTAATGCCATTATGGGAGAGACAGAGAGAGCCTGCCGGGAGCACAAGATAGACTTCCAGTATGATCTGGAGATTCCTCAAAAACTGAAACTGGATCCGGTGGCTGTTTGTAGTATTCTGTCAAATCTGACAAGAAATGCTGTGGCAGCAGCGGAAATGACTGAGAGAGCAGAAGCGTTTCTGTCCGTAAAGGCAGCGGTAAAAGGGGACTATCTACATATCTGCGTGGAGAACAGCAGAGCAAAAAAGCTTCCCGGAAGGCCGGGGAGAAAAGGCTATGGACTGGAGATCCTGCATGACCTGGTGGAACGCAATCATGGACAGATCGATGTACAGCCCGGTGAAGGAAGCTTCCGGGTGGATGTTACCGTAGAGAATTTTTGAGAATTTCTATCAGGCAGTTTCCTTGACAGGAGCTGCTTTTTTATTTATTATTTATATGAGTTAGGAGTAACTAACTAAAATAATATACAGGAGGTGAGCAATTTTTGAGTCAGGAAACATGGGAGATCCTGTGCGGAATGAAAACAGACGATGTGGAATTGCAGCTGGCATTGCAGTGCGCACCGCTTATTACAGGACTTAAAATATCCAATCTGCTGACGATTTCATCGGACGGCTTTTGTCTGGTAGAGAAGATCATCTCAGGAAGTTTTATTTCCATGTATCCGTTATTGGAAACGGAAGAAAAAACAGTCATACTGCTGTATCAAAAGGAACGGCTGGAGAAATATCTGCGAATGATGCAGGTACAGAAGCTGCTGACAGAGGAAGGGTATCCTTCCTGTCTGCTGGAAGATATTCTGCCGGTCTTGTGCGAAAAGTATGAGGCTTATGCAGAAACCAAAAATGATTTTCCCCATGAGCTGGGGTTACTTTTGGGGTATCCACCGGAGGATGTGGAAGGATTCATCAGACACCGTGGGAAAAATTGCCTCTGTACCGGGTACTGGAAGGTATATGCGGATAAAGAGAGGAAACTGCGGCTTTTTGAAAAATATGAATATGCAAAGGAAAATTTGATTCAGCTGCTGCATTATGGATTAAAAATGACGGAGATTATAGAGATCTGCGGAAGTACAGCAGCATAAAAGGAACAAAAAGTGCGGAAAACGGAGGAAAATGAAATGGATAAGATTTATGTAGTATTTTGGACACAGGGCGGCAATACCCAGGCAATGGCGGAAGCCATCGGAGAGGGAATCCGGGAGGCTGGAAAAGAAGCGGAAGTAGTATTCGTGACAGGAGCGGATATAGAAGCACTGAAGGCGGCACCCAAATTTGCTCTGGGATGTCCGGCCATGGGCGCAGAGGTGCTGGAAGAAGCGGAGATGGAACCCTTTGTATGCGATGTAGAAGGCTTTGCTTCCGGGAAAAAGATTGCGCTGTTCGGTTCTTACGGATGGGGAGACGGTGAGTGGATGAGAGACTGGACCACCCGCATGGAAGCAGCGGGAGCAACGGTGTTAAACGGCGAAGGACTGATCTGCCATGAAACTCCGGATGAGGACGGATTGAATGCATGCAGGGAACTGGGCAGACAGCTGGCTGATGCATAATGGTAATGTGAGAACATAAAATACAGCACATAGAAAAAGGATTCGACATGCGAGATGCCGGATCCTTTTTGCTGTCGGAATTAAGATTTTTTGCTGCCACTGATATAATAGCGTTCCTTTGTCACGGTCTCGGGAACCGGGATGTTGCCATTTTGTAGCTTACGGGTCAACACATCCAGATGATGCAGTCCCTGTGCCACCTTGATCTTACGACGGTCTAAAAGCTCGCTGTACAGCGGATTCTGTGCAAGTGTATTGCAGATATCCTCCGGGAACGGGCAGTAGGTGAACATGATCTGACGGGCCACCTTGTTCAGCCTGGGGGATCCGGCACCTTCGAATAATACCCAGATCATATAATCTCTTACGAACATTTCTTTGAAGCTGTTCTTGGCACGCTGTAAGCTGGATTTCACTTTTTCCTTGGCTTCGGTGCTCAGATCATGGTTCTTACGGTAGAACTGGATATAATCGAAATATTCGCTGGTCAGGGAACTTACGGAGACATCGTTCCAACGGTTGCCCTGGACTCTCTTGCACAGTTCCCAACGGAATTCTCCGGTGAGATGGGTGAAAGTAGTCTTCAGATCCTCCATGTGGAAAATGGAGAATACCATACGTCCCGGACTGTTCCGGCGCTTACCTTCGATCTCCTGCCACATGACACCACGGATGCCGACATTTGGCATGAGGATGATATCCGGCAGGTATTCTAAATGTACCGTTTCCTTGCCCATGACATCTAAGTGCGCCATATCCAGACTTTCCCGGTAGAAAGCGGTGTAATCCACCATACGGATCTCTTCGAGGATCTGTGACACGCGGGATACGGTGACATAGGAGCTTTCCAGATCTTTCAGCACATCATCCGCACAGAACAGCGGACAGAATGTGGTGATCCGTCCGAAAGTGATCTTGTTGACCTGGGGGAACATATTCTTAAGCTCGTAATTGACCTTTGCCATAGCATTGTTCTCCAGGGCTTTCAACTCCGCATCGGTAATGTTACCGCCCACTTTCTGTTTATGGATATAATCGGAGTAATCCTGGTCAAATTCGTTCCGGCTGGGGGATTTCTGACCGCGGAAGATCGCCATCAGCCAGTCATAAAAAGTGTAGACTCCGGCGGCACTGTGATCGGTCATGGCTTCCGCCAGACGATACAGAGTCACTGCATTTTTCAGACCTGCCAGTTCCTCATCCACATAGCCGAAATACAAAAACATCCGCACGGGCATGGGAATATCCGGCTGTTCCAGTGTCTGGGTGAACAGGAGCGAATACAGCAGATAGAATTCTTCGGTCAGCTGTCTGCGAAGCAGTGCAACTTCCTGTTCCTGGGAACTGCGGTCGGAGAGCTGCTTATAGGCATGGACATGCTGACGGAAGCTGGATACGGTATCTAAGTCCGGCCCGGCGTACTCTAAGATCGTGTTCAGGGATCCGGCGAGCCGGCCTAAGATCTCGGAGTCTCCGCCATCTGCGGCCTCAGAGGAATCCGCAGATTCCATGAGATCTAAGCTGCTTTGGAAGCTTTGGGATCTGGAGGCGAACAGATCCTGATCGATATATGACAGATCCCCTGCCTTAGAGAGCATACGGTGGATCCGGTCATAGACGATCTTACTGTCTTCATTGTTCTGTCCCAGTTTATAATAAAGTGAAGTATAGAAATCAAACAGATCGTTGCCGGATTCCCGGAAATAAAAAGAGCCCACCTGCTGTAAGTAATGGAACTGTTCCTCCAGACTCTGATAGGTATGCCTGAAGTCCAGGCTTCCCTTACGCAGCATGCCAATGGAAAGATCCGCTTCCTGCACCATGATCCGGTAGTTGTCCGAAGCCAGAATATGGCTTAAACCCATGTAATATCCATTCAGCCAGATATCCGGGGAATCGTCCCCGAGGAAAGCGTTCAACTTATCGAAATGCTCCAGGGAGCGTGCGGGCAGGCGGTAGCGGTCGCACAGGGTGTTGTAAGTGGCAATGTCATCGGTCAGTGTGCGATAGAGCTCACTGCAGTTTAACTCAGAGATAGAACTGCGGTTTAACAGAATGTTAATCTGTCGGAAGCAGGACAATAAAAAAAGCCTTGCCACATCAGGATGCTTTTGCAGAATATCATTCAGAGAATCCAGACTGGTCAGGGGGTAGGTGAGGATAGTGGCATCCTCCAGGGTTACATAGCTGAGCAGATGGATCTCGGAGCAGATCTCGCAGATACCGATCACATCGCCCTTGCCCAGCGGATAAGAGCCGCCGGGGTAAGATACGTTTATCTTACCGTTCGTGATCAGATGCAGTGCGGTCATAGGCTGCCCGTAGCTATATATCGTTTTACCTTTCTCCAGTACAATTCCAGCCATTCCATTACCTCGTCTTAATTCGGGATCCTTAATAATAATCAATTATACACCATAATACCAACAATTTTCTACTGTACTTTTGATAGAAATGTGATAAAATAAAACTACATATGTGTCACTTTTACATCAGTATGTGAAAAAAGTGATGTTTTCGGCAGAAAACGGTACATGGAAAGGTATGTTGGGGTTATGGAACAAAGCATGGAATACAGAGAGCAGTTGCTGGAATCTTATAAGCAGGCGGTGAGACCGTTACTTCCTTATTTGCCGTGGCTTGAGCAGAATGCGGGTAAGAGAGCCAGTTCCATATACAGCGGGCAGGATATCGGAGTTCATTCCGTGTCATTCCCGGTATATGACGGAACGCTTTTGAACTTCGTGCGGGAGGCCGGGAAGAGCCCTCTGATGGATCGCAATTATGCATATGTATATACCAGACATCGGATCCGTACCCATCAGGACGAGAGGAATATGATTAAAAAAGCCGGCTGGAAAGAATGGGACATCTTAAGAGGCATTCTGTCGAAGTATGTCTTAGGCGGCAGGACAAAGGGGAATCTGTGGAGTGAAGCGGTATCGGAGCAGATTTTTTACCTGGTCATCAGACAGATGCAGGAAATTATAGAATTTTGGGATAAATCACCGGCAAACGGTAAGATCTGAGTGGGGAAAGGCAGGACAAGGTTCATGGGAGAAAAATCAGTACAGAAAAAGCGGTACATTGTAGAAAAAGCCAGAGATGTGTTTATGGAGAAGGGCTTTAAAAAAGTAACAATGAAGGATATTGTGGAAGCCTGCGATATCAGCCGTGGAGGTCTTTATCTGTATTTTGAGAATACAAGTCAGATTTTTATGGAAGTGCTGCGCATGGAGAGCGAAGAGGCGGATGATGTATTTTCCGATAGCATTACGGAGGATGCTACCGCAGCGGATATTCTTCTTCTGTTTTTAAAGGAGCAGAAAAAGGAGCTTCTCCGCAAAAAAAATACGCTGACACAGGCAACCTATGAATTTTATTTTGAAAACGATCTGCCCAAGCGGGATAACATTCTGAAGAAGCAGTTTGATTCCGCAGTGAAGATCATAGAGAAATTGATCGAAGCCGGTGTGGACAACGGTGAATTTTTGTGTGAGGACTGTGAAGGAACCGCGAGAAATATCATGTTTGTCCTAGAAGGACTGAAGATCTCGGCGCAGACCATCGGTGTGACAGCAGAGGCAGTGGATCGTGAGATCCTGTATCTGTTGCGTGGATTAGGTGTGGAAGAATAAGCAGACAACGGTTGATGATGCTTCAGGGAAGATTTCCTGGAGCATTTTCGCGTAAAGGAAGGGAAGCAGAGAGGTAAGTTATGATAGAATCGATCATCAGTATGGAACTTCCTGCAGGAGGGCATCTGGCGGTCCGAAGGAACCGGATCTGTCCAAAGCAGGAGACAAAACAGTGCCGTCGGATCAGCCTGGTCTCCGGTATCCACGGAGATGAACTGGAAGGGCAGTATATCTGTTATGAGACGGCGAGAAGAGTAAAGGAGCATCCGGAATATCTGAAGGGGATCGTGGACATCTATCCGGCATTGAATCCATTAGGAATCGATATGGCGAGCCGCACGGTGCCCAGACTGGATATGGACATGAACCGCATGTTCCCGGGAGATGCTTCGGGGGATATGATGGAGCGGATCACAGCAGCAGTGGTGGATTCCATCATCGGATCGGATATCTGCATGGATCTGCATGCCAGTGATATTTTCGTGCGGGAGATTCCTCAGGTACGACTCAGCGAAGATTTCGCCGAGGCCCTGCTCCCCTATGCGAAAATGACCAACGCCGATATGATCTGGATGAATGCCACTGCCACGGTACACGAATCCACCCTGGCGCATTCCCTGAATCTGCTGGGCGTTCCTACCCTGGTACTGGAAATGGGACAGGGACATGATATCCACAGATCCTTCGGCAATCAGATCGTGGACGGAATTTTCCACATCATGAGTGAGATGGGCATCTGGGAGGGACCGGAACCAATAGTACAGGAGCCTGCGGTATCCAGTGACGGCGAAGTGGAATTTATCCGCAGCGCGGTGGACGGTGTGTTCCTGCCGTTGATCGAGCACAACCATTATGTGAAAAAGGGAGATCTGATCGGGGAAGTAGTAGACCCGTTTGAGGGTACGGTAAAACAGCAGATCCGCACCGAACGGGGAGGACTTCTGTTTACACTGCGAGCATACCCGGTGGTCTATGAAGGAGACCTGCTGGCGAGAATCCTGACGGAGTGAGAAATCATGTTTGAAAGAGATATTTATACCATACATTCGACTTACAGAGAAGATATGCATATAAAGGGCTTCCAGTTCGGCAAGGGGGAAAAATCCGCCTGCATCGTGGGGGCGGCGAGAGGTAACGAGATCCAGCAGATGTATATCTGTTCCCAATTGGTGAAGACATTGCGGGAGTTGGAAAATAACGGCTGCATCAGTGCCGGAAAACAGATTCTGGTGATCCCAACCATCAATGCCTATTCCGTGAACATCAGCAGGCGTTTTTTCGGCGTTAAGGAAGCGGACATTAACCGGAGTTTTCCGGGCAATGATTATGGAGAACCGGCGGATCGCCTGACCAATGCACTGCTTACAGAGATCAAAGATTACGTATACGGCATTCAGTTTACGTCCTTCTACAGACCGGGAGAATTTGTACCTCATGTGCGTATGATGGAGACGGGATACCAGAACGCATCGCTGGCGAATCTGTTCGGACTTCCCTATGTGGTGGTGCGCAAGCCGATCCCGATTGATACGAAGACATTGAATTATAACTGGCAGGATGAGATGACGGCAGCTTTTTCCGTCTATACGAACCAGAACAGCCAGATCGATGAGGCAAGCGCAAGGCAGGCAGTGGCAGCGGTCTTACGATTCTTAAAGCGGATGGGACTGATCCGGTACGAGAGCCATTCCGGCTATATCAGTCATGTATTATATGAAAAGGACTTAAGCGATGTACATACGAACCGGGCGGGAATTTTCCGGGGAAAGGTACATGCGGGAGATGATGTACGCTACGGCAATGAGATGGCAGAGATCATAGATCCTTACGACGGATCTGTGCGGGAGACCATTTTAGCACCCACTGATGGCATCGTATTTTTTGCCCATACGGAGGCACTGATCAGCGAGAAGGATATTGCCTATCGGCTGATCCACAGACTGCACGAATGACGAACCGCTCAAAAAGGCAGGTAAAATCGATCTAAATTTGTTGTTTTCTGCTATTGTGGGAAAAAAGCTATAATGGTATGATACTATTCAGAGTCATGTTAATTAAAAACTTTATCGGAGGAGAGACATGAGCAACGTAAGACGTATCTATGTAGAGAAAAAGGAGCCTTATGCTGTCAAGGCAAAAGAGCTGCACGACGAACTGAAAAATTATCTGGGCATCGATGTGGCGAAGGTTCGCGAATTTATCCGCTATGATGTGGAGAATATTTCGGATGAGGTATTTGCAAGAGCCTGCAAGACCGTATTTTCCGAGCCTCCCGTAGATGATCTGTATGAGGAGATGATTGAGATCCCTGCGGACGCAAGAGTATTTTCCGTAGAGTTCCTTCCCGGACAGTTCGATCAGAGAGCGGATTCCGCA
>OGEP01001503.1_pt1 | contig 24998 bp, 27 predicted proteins | sample 1570721 | NCBI WGS metagenome assembly OGEP01 (sample SAMEA2582131, study PRJEB24529) | metagenome | biome: Human gut stool | place: China | collected 2011 | reverse complement strand
CCCGCGCGTCGTTTCGCGCGGGCTGCGGAGTCCCGGCGTCCGGCGGCGGCTCCCGATCCGGCGCTGGTGCAGACGCCCCGGCCTTCGACCGACGGCATGCGCCGTGTCGGCGTGCGTCAGGCGATGGACGGCGGCCTTTCCTCCGGAAGTGCGGCGGCGGTGAGCGGCGAATACGTCGTGGGACAGCGCGTCGAGCACCCGAAATTCGGCGTGGGCATCGTGCAGCGCATCGAGACGCTGTCCACGGACCACAAACTCGTGGTGGCTTTCGACAATGCGGGCGAAAAGACCCTGCTGGCCAAATTTGCGAAACTGACCAAACTCTGATCGCGATGGAGACGCCGCTCGTATCGGTCTGCATGACCACCTACAACCACGAACCCTATATCGCCGAGGCCATCGAAAGCGTGCTGGCGCAGCAGACCTCGTTCGGAGTCGAACTGGTCGTGGGGGAGGATTGCAGCACGGACCGCACGGCGGCGATCTGCCGCGAATATGCGGCGAAATACCCGGACCGCATCCGGCTGGTGACCTCGCCGGAGAATGTCGGCTGGCGGGCCAACTACCGGCGGACGTTCGAGGCGTGCCGCGGGAAATACGTGGCCTACCTCGACGGCGACGACTGGTGGTGCGATCCCCGGAAATTGCAGATGCAGGCCGACCTGATGGAGTCGGACCCCGGGTGCGGCATGTGCTATACGCGCGCCTCGAACTACTGGCAGGCCTCGGACCGCACGGAACCCGACCACCCGGACCATTACACCGATTTCGGGCGTCTGCTGTGCAGCCTGACCATCGCCAACTGCGCGACGCTGGCCCGCCGGGAGTTGATCGCACGGTATTACGACGAGGTTCGTCCCGCGGAGCATCCCGAGTGGAGGACCGACGACGCCCCGATGTGGCTCTGGTTCTCGGTGCGCAGCCGCATCAGCTATCTGCCCGACATCACGGCCGTCCACCGGCGCCTGCCCGACAGCGTGAGCCACAGCACGGCCTACCGGAAACGGATCGCCTTCTGCGATTCGCTGATGGACATAAGCCTCTGGTTCGACGCCCGCTACGGTGCGGGCCGCAACCGCTTCCGCATTCTCCGGCGGCGCAGTTCGGTGGCTTTGTGGGTCCTTTCGTGGGAAGGTCCGGTCGGGGAATACGTGACGCGCTGGCGGCGCGACGTTGCGGCCTGCCCGCGCCTCGCGCTCTGTCCCGAAGGGCCGGGGCTGCTGGTGAAAAAGATTCTTTTCCGACGTAAAAAACAGCATTTATGACGACCAAACAACGTTATGACGGCGTAATCGCCTGGTTTTCGGAGCATATGCCCGTGGCCGAAAGCGAACTGCACTACTCGGACCCTTATCAGCTGCTGGTGGCGGTGATCCTCTCGGCGCAGTGCACCGACAAACGGGTCAACATGACCACCCCGGCGCTGTTCGAAGCCTTTCCCACGCCGCACCACATGGCCCGCGCTTCGGCCGAGGAGATTTACCCCTACATCCGGAGCATCTCCTACCCGAACAACAAGGCCCGAAACCTCGCGGGAATGGCCCGGATGCTCTGCGAGGAGTTCGGCGGCGAAGTCCCGAGCGATCTGGAGCAGATGCAGCGTCTGCCCGGCGTGGGCCGCAAGACGGCCAACGTGCTGGGGGCCGTGCTGTGGCAGAAGGAGGTGATGCCGGTCGACACGCACGTTTTCCGCGTCTCGGAGCGCATCGGGCTGACAACCCGTTCGAAAACCCCGTTGCAGACGGAGCTGACCCTCGAAAAGAACATCCCCGGCCATCTGCTGCCTCTGGCCCACCACTGGCTGATCCTCCACGGGCGTTACGTCTGCGTGGCCCGTGCCCCCAAATGCGACGAATGCGGCATTGCGACCTGGTGCCGCAAATACGCCGCCGATCACCGCCAACCTAAAACCTTGAAGATATGATGAAACTCGCTTTCCGCCTTTTGCTGATTCTGCTGCCTCTGGGCGGCATGGCCCAAACGCCGCAGGATTCCCTGCGGGTGCTGTGGGTCGGCAACAGTTTCTCCTATTGCAACGATTTGCCCGGCATGGTGCAGAAGATCGCCTCGACCCAGAAGATGAAGATCTCCTGCACGCGCTTTCTCAAGGGCGGCGAACGCTTCTCGGGGCACCTGAAAAACAAGAAGCTGTTGCAGGCCATTGCCGACGGCGGCTGGGATTACGTCGTCCTGCAGGAGCAGAGCACGGCTCCCGCGATGCCGACCGGACAGGTGGCCCGTGAGGTCTATCCCGCGGCCCGGACGCTCGACAGTCTGGTGCATGCCGCGTCGCCCGACGCCCGGGTGATCTTCTACATGACCTGGGGGCACAAGTACGGCAACCGCAAGCCCGTGGCCGAATACCCGCTTTCGAACGGATACGAGGGGATGCAGGAGCGGCTGAAGACCAGCTACCTCGAAATGGCCTACGACAACGGCGCATGGTGCGCTCCGGTGGGCATGGCGTGGCGCGCGGTGCGCAGCGAGCGTCCCGACTGCATCCTCTACCGGCCCGACTGCTACCATCCCGCGGTTCCGGGCAGCTATCTGGCTGCCAACGTCATTTTCACGACGATCCTCCAGCGTCCCTACCAGACGGCCTTCACCGCGGAGCTTCCGGCCGAGCAGGCCGAATATCTCCAGCGTACGGCCCAGCGAACCGTGCTCGACAACCTCGTGCTGCTGAATATCCGGTAGGCCGGTTGGTTTATCGCCTGTTTTTTTCTATCTTTGTCGGGTCCACCAATGCGGACCAACCCGAATGAAGTTATCGAAAGAACATATCGAACGTCTGCGGGAGATGCTCGCCCGACCCGGGCAGCGCATCGTCGTCGTCTCCCACACCAACCCCGACGGCGACGCCGTCGGATCGTCGCTCGCATGGGCCGAGGTCCTGCGTACGATGGGACATGCGGTGACCTGCGTCGTGCCCAATAAATATCCCTATTTCCTCGACTGGATGCCCGGGATCGACGAGGTGGTGATCTTCAAGACCGACACCGAAGGGCGCGCACGGCGCGCCATCGCGGAGGCCGACATGGTTTTCTGCCTCGATTTCAACGCCGTTTCGCGGCTCGAAATCCTCAGCGACACCATCGCGGCCAACACCACGGCCCGCCGCGTGCTGATCGACCATCACCTCTCGCCCGACGAGGGCTTCGACCTGATGTTCTCGCATCCCGATTCGTCGAGCACGTGTTTTCTGGTGTACAGCATCGTCGAGGCGATGTGCGGCGCCGGGGCTATCACACGCCGCATGGCCGAGTCGCTCTACGTGGGCATGATGACCGACACGGGCAATTTCGCCTTCTCGTTCCTCACCCCGGAGCTGTTCCGCGCCGTGGCCGTGCTGGTCGAGAAGGGCATCTCGATCCCCGACATTCACAACAGCGTCTACAACGCCTATACCGAGGGCCGCGCGCGGCTGTTCGGCTATGCCATCAACCGCAAGATGGAGGTGATCCAGGACGGGACGGTGGCCTACATGTCCTTGCTGGAGAACGAGATGCGCCGCTTTCAGTTCCAGCAGGGCGACAGCGAGGGATTCGTCAACTACGCCCTCACGATCAAAAAGGTCAAGATGTCGGCCATGTTTCTCGCCCACCGCAAATTCATCCGCGTGTCGCTGCGCTCGCGGGGCGACGTCGACGTCAACCTCTTCGCCCGGAAGTATTTCAGCGGCGGCGGCCACAAGAACGCCGCGGGGGGCAAGTCGTTCGTCTCGATGCAGGAGACCATCGACCACTACGTCCGTTCGGTCAGGGAGTTCGCCGACGAAGGCCATCTGGGCTGACGCCTTATGGACGATTTCCGCCTCAAGGTCTTTATCGCCGCGGCCCGGACGTTGAGTTTCACCCGGGCCGCCGAACAACTCTACATTTCGCAGCCCGCCGTCAGCAAGCATGTCGGCGAGCTGGAATCCCGTTATAAGGTGCAGCTTTTCACCCGCCGCGGCAGCCATCTGGAGCTGACCGATGCGGGGCGTACGATGCTGGAGGCGGCCGGGCGGCTTCTCGACGACTACCGCCGCCTCGAATACGAGATGAGCCTCTGCGCCGACCAGACCGGGGGCGAACTCCGCCTCGGGGCCAGCACGACCATCGCGCAGTACCTCCTTCCGCCGATTCTGGCGCACTTCACGGCGCGCTTTCCCGGGGTGCGGGTCTCGATGTCGTCGGGCAACAGCGCCGAGGTTGAGCAGGCGTTGGGCGAACATGCCGTGGATCTGGGGCTGGTCGAGAGCCTCAGCCGCCGGCAGGGGCTGCACTACACGCTTTTCAGGCCCGACGAATTGGTGCTGGTGGCCCGTCCGGGCGGGAAATACGCCCGCCGGGAGACGGTGACGCCCGAGGAGCTGCCGCGCATCCCGCTGGTGTTGCGCGAAAGCGGCTCGGGGACGCTCGAGGTGATCGCCGCGGCCCTTGCGGCCAGAGGCATCCGTCTCTCGCAGCTCGATGTGACGATGCGCCTCGGGTCGACCGAGGGGATCAAGGCCTTCGTCCGCAACAGCGACGCCATGGCCATCGTATCGGTGATTTCGGTGGTGGATGAACTGCGCAGCGGCGCGCTGCGGATCGTCGACATCGAGGGGCTGACGCTCTCCCGCGATTTCGTTTTCGTGCATGCCGAAGCCGAACCTGCGCGTCTGGCGCGGCGGTTCATCGACTTCGCCCGGGCGGATTTCTGATTGCCGGCCCCCGGTTTCCTTATCCCTGCGTCATAACTTCAGGTTATCCCGGATAACCAAATCTTGTTTCGTATCCCGATAAAAGATGCGACCTTTGCCGTCGCAATGAAGCAAAAGTTATCGGTCGTCATTAAAATTGCAAGGATATGTTGGAAAAAGGTAACAGGGCGAACACCCTGCACGGAATTCTCCTGATCGCGCTGTTTTCGTTCGCGGCATTTTACATCGCCGAAATCCCCGTTGTCAGACGGCTCTCGTTCAGCCCCCTGATCGTCGGCATCGTGCTGGGCATGCTCTACGCCAACAGCCTGCGCAACCGGCTGCCCGAAACCTGGGTCCCGGGCATCCGGTTCTGCACGAAGCAGGTGCTGCGCTGGGGCATCGTCCTCTATGGGTTCCGCCTGACGCTGGCCCAGGTGGCGGCCGTGGGCGTGCCGGCCGTCGTCGTGGACCTGATCGTCGTGACGGTCACCATTCTGGGGGGCGTTCTGCTGGGCCGCCTGCTGAAGATCGACCGCGACACGGCGCTGATGACTTCGACGGGCAGCGCCATCTGCGGCGCGGCGGCCGTGCTGGGGGCCGAGCCGGTGGTGAAGTGCGAGGGGTACAAAACCGCCATCGCCGTCTCCACGGTCGTCATTTTCGGAACCCTCTCGATGTTTCTCTATCCGGTCATGTACCGCACGGGCATGCTCAACGGGATGACCGACACGGAAGTGGCCGTCTACACGGGCAGCACGCTGCACGAGGTGGCCCACGTGGCCGGGGCGGGCAACGCGATGGACCCCACCGATGCGCTGGGGATCGCCGGAACGGCCACCATCACCAAGATGATCCGCGTCATGCTGCTCGCGCCCGTGCTCGTGATCATGGGCTTCGTGCTGGCGGGCCGCCGGAAGGAATCCGGGGGCGAAACGGGAAAACGCAGGATCGCCGTGCCGTGGTTCGCCTTCGGGTTCATCGGGATCATCGGTCTCAATTCGCTGCTGCAAAGCCTCTGCGGGGTGGAGACGGTCCGGGAAATTCCGCTCAACGGGACCATCGAGTACGTCGATACCTTCATGCTGACGATGGCCATGACGGCGCTGGGAACCGAAACGAGCCTCGACAAATTCAGGCAGGCGGGGGCCAGGCCTTTCGTGCTGGCCGGCCTGCTCTACGTCTGGCTGGTGGCGGGCGGTTACTTCGTCACGAAATACGTGGTCGGCATGTTGTAGCGGCCGCTTTACAGTCTCGGCAGCTCCGGATTCTCGTGCTCGGAGTAGCGGAGCACCCGTTCCCGAATGAAGTCCGCGAAACCACGGGCCTCTTCGTATGTAAGGGCCTCGGGATAGCTCATCAGCACCAGCCGGTGGGGATGGAACGGCCGCCGGAACGAGGGGTGGATGTACGCGTAGGGATTGGCGACGAAACCCAGCCGCTGGTAGAAATGCTGGCGGCGGACCGAGATTTCATCCTCCGGCGGGTCGATTTCCAGAATGACGCGCCGCCCTTGGCAAAAGGCCGCGAGGGCTTTTGAACCCATGTTCTGTCCCCGCAGGCGGGGCGAGACGGCTAGATGCTCGACGTAGCGGTAATCCCCGGCGTTCCAGTGGAAGAGGATGCCGATGAACTCGTCGCCGCGCCAGATGCCGTCGGCCTCGAAATGCGGGTCGCCGAAAGCGCGGTCGTAACCCGTGCCGTCCCAGCGTTCGCAGTCGGGGAAGGAGGCTTCGTAAAGCGCCCATGCTTCGGCCCAGCCCTTGTCCGAGCGTGATTTGAACGGTATGAATCGCAGTTGCTGTGTCATGGTTTCCAATTTTCGGCAAGATACGGCAAATTTCGCATAAAACCCAATTTTCACGACTGCCCGAACGAGCCGCAGCCGCTTCTGCGGCGCCCTGCCCGTTTGCCGGGAGCGGAAAAATCCCCGGAGCTTCGGCCCGGGGATTTCCGGTTTCCGGGGGGGGGCGGAAAGGGACGCTCCGAAAAAAAATCGCACGGCGGGGGTCGGTATCCGGAAAAGGCGTGTCTACCGGGTGAAGACAAAGAGAAAAAATCTGTTTTGTGTAAATGATATGCAGAAAGAGATAGACAGACTGATCAATTCGTACCGGAGCAACGCTTTAAATAAGGAGGAGGCCGGTATGCTGGCGGGATGGCTGGAGGAGTCGGATGAAAACCGGGCTTATTTCAGGGAGTGTCTCGCCAGACGGGAGCTGCCCGCGTCGGCCAAGGCGGAGCGGGAATGGGCGCGTTTCGCGGCCCGCAACAAGATCCTGTTCGCTGTCCCCGAGGTCGCCGGACGGCGCCGGAGTCGGTTCCTGCGCTATGTGGCGGCGGCCGCCGTGGTTGCGGCGGGCGTTTGCGCCGTGTGGTTCTGGCAGCGCACCCCCGATGTCGCGTCCGAAGCCGGGGCCGGGGCGGAGATCAGCGCCGCACAGCCCTTGGAATACCGCACGGCGTGCGGCGAGAGGCTCGACATCGTGCTGCCCGACGGGTCGAAGGTCTGCATGAATTCCGAGGCGACGCTCACCGTGGACCCGGGATTCGGGAAGGCGACGCGCGAGATCGAGTTCGACGGCGAGGCGTTTTTCACCATTTCGCCCGACAAAAACTGTCCGTTCATCATCCACAGCGCCAACAACAACTATACGGTGCTGGGAACGTCGTTCAACCTGCAATCCTACGCCCGGGAGAATTTCGCCGTGGTGACGCTCCATACGGGGTGTTTGCAGGCGCAGGCCCGGAAGGACGTCATCATCCTCGACCCCCTCGACACGGCGATCGTCTTCTGGATCGCAGCCTCGGCCCTGTCGTTCATCCTCGCGCTGTTCGTCTCGAAGAAGTCGCACGCGTAAGAACCTTCAGACTGAAACGATGTGCGTGCGATTCGATCTCATGCGCCCTTGCGGCGTGAATCGCTATGCGCTGGCCCTTGTTGCCCGGGCGCCGGCCGGGGATGGGGCCTTGCTGTCAATGTGACGAGCGGTGCAAGTGGGGGGGGCGAACAAAACGAAAATGAAAAACCGCAGCCGATTGACAATCAGCTGCGGTTTTGTTTTCGTGTGCCCAGGACAAGACTCGAACTTGCACGAACGTAATTGTTCACTACCCCCTCAAAGTAGCGTGTCTACCAATTTCACCACCTGGGCATTGCTCTCCCGAATCAACTTTCGGGAGTGCAAATATAGGCACTATTTTGCGATTCGCAAAATTTTTGCGGAAAAAACGACAAAATTTGCATGGGGACCGCCCGGGTCGTTCTGCGGCGGTCCCGGAATGCTTTATTTGAGCGTCATCTCCTTGAGCAGGTAGCCCGCTCCGCCGACACGGTCCACAACGAACAGCACGTAGCGGATGTCCACGGCGATGTTGCGGCAGATCGCAGGGTCGAAGGCGATGTCGCTCATCGTCGAACGCCACGTGCGGTCGAAATTGATGCCGATGAGTTCGCCCCCGGCGTTCAGCACCGGCGATCCCGAATTGCCGCCCGTGGTGTGGTTCGTCGCCAGGAAGCAGACCGGCACGGTCCTGCGGCCGTCGATCACCGTGCCCCAGCGGCCGTAGTTCTTCGAAGCGTAGAGGTCGCGCAGCGACTGCGGAATGTCGTAGTCGTAAATTTCGGGATTGTCCTTGGCGATGATGCCGTCGAGCGTCGTCTGCGGTTTGTGGTATTCGCCGTCGGCGTACTCGTATCCGGCCACGGAGCCGTAGGCCACGCGGAGCGTCAGGTTGGCGTCGGGATAGAAGGCCCGCTCGCGGTCCCATTCGCGCAGCCCTTTTATATAAGTAGTATAAAGTTCGTTGAGGATTTTGCTGTTGAGGTTGCGCAGCGACTTGGTTCCCAGCATCCACGAGATATGGTCGAGCATGCGTTTGGTCTCTTCGCGCAGTCTGACTGCGGGTTGCATGGCCACGCTGTCGGAGCCTTCCCATACGGCCTCGAAAAGGGCGTCGGCGTAGGCTTCCGGCGATTTGTAACGGGCCATGCCTTCGGCGTAGGAGGGCGTGCGGTAAACCTTCGGGCAACGGCCGTATTCGCGGAACGCATGGCGCCAGAGCGCCTGCTCGGCGAACTTGCGCCGGGCGAAGCACTCTTCGGCCCGTTCTTCGGGGGTGTAGGCTGCCGGCAGCGTCGAGAGCGTTTCGCGCGTGATTTCGTAAGCGAAATAGGCGTCCATGATCCGGTCGTACTCGGCGCGCAGGCCCATCACTACGCCGGCGTATTCGGGACGTCCCACGGACCACAGTCCGAACTGCGTCTCGTAATCGAATTTCGCTGCGACGGTTCCGCGGCGGTCGATGCCCAGCGCTTCGCCCTGCCATTTTTTCCAGGCGTTGGCGATCGAGGCGTGCTTGGCGGCGTAGTGGATGCGCAGCGCGGGGTCGGACTCCTGCGCTTTGGTGATGATGTCGAGACGGCCCGTGCGGATGGCGATCTTGGCCGGGTCGGAACGCTCGGCGATGTAGGCCACGGCGTCGGAGAGGATGTACTCCTGCGTGTTGCCCGGGAAACCGTAGATCATCGTGAAATCGCCCTCTTTAACCCCTTTCGTGGATATGCTGAAGTGTTTTTTCGGACGGTAGGGGACGTTCTGGGGTGAGTAGGCCGCCGGACGGTTGTCCTTCGAAGCGTAGACGCGGAACATCGAGAAATCGCCCGTGTGGCGGGGCCAGATCCAGTTGTCGGTGTCGCCGCCGAACTTGCCGATCGACGAGGGCGGCGCGGCCACCAGGCGCACGTCGTCGAACTGCTCGTAGACGAACAGGAACTGCTGGTTGCCGTAGTACATCTGTTCGACCGAGGCTTTGTAGCCCGTGCCTTCGGCCTTGGCTTTTTCGACGATCTGCGCGGCCGTCTCGCCCGCGGCGATCCGGTCGGTCACCTCCTCCATGCGGACGAGGAAGCGGACCCAGAGTTTTTCGTTGGGCAGCTCCTCAGCCCGCGACATGGCCCAGAAACCGTTGGTCAGGTAGTCGTGCTCGACGGTCGAATGTTTCTGGATGGCGTCGTAGCCGCAGTGGTGGTTGGTGAGCAGCAGGCCTTCGGGCGAAATGAGTTCGCCCGTACAGCCGCCGTTGAAGAGTACGACGGCGTCTTTCATCGAGGCCTTGTTGATCGAGTAGATGTCTTCGGCCGTGAGGCGGAAGCCTTTTGCGCGCATGTCGTCGATGCGTTCGGAGATCAGGCTCGGGAGCCACATGCCCTCGTCGGCCAGTGCAGGCAGGAGGACAAGGGCGGCGAGCAGGGTCAGCAGGGTGCGTTTCATGGATTCAAAAATTTATCTAATTCGGTGTATACTTTCTGGACGGGAAGTCCCATGACGTTGTAGAACGAGCCTTCGATGCACTCGATGGCGGCGTAGCCGATCCACTCCTGAATGCCGTATGCCCCGGCCTTGTCGAAGGGTTGGAAGGTGTCGACATAGTAGGCGATCTCCTCGTCGGTGAGCGTGCGGAACCAGACATAGGTCAGCGAAGTGAAGTGGGTCATCCGCGCGGCGGAGCGCAGGGTGACGCCGGTTGTGACCAGATGATGCGCGCCCGACAGGATTTTCAGCATGCGGCGGGCGTCGTCGCGGTCGCGGGGTTTGCCGAGAATCTTCCCTCCGTGCCATGTCGAGCCTTCGGCCGTCATCCGGAATTCGCCGCCGGCCAGCACGACGGTGTCGGCCGTGAGCAGGATGTCGTTTTCGAGCAACGGAACCGGATAGGCTTCGCTTTTGAGCGTCGAGAGGTACTCCGAAACGCCGATAAGCGGAAGGTCGTCGGGATAAGTCTCCTCGCAGTCGAATTTTTCGGCCAGCTCGTAGGGCAACCCGCAGCCGGTCATCAGTTCTCTGCGCCGCGGCGACTGCGACGCCAGCAGCAGGCGGTAGGGTTTGAGTTTGTCGTTGAGCAGCATGTATAAAGGTGAAAGGTGAAAAGTTAAAGGTGAAAGGTTTTAGGAGCGGTCCTGCATTTTTTCGATTTCGGAACAATCGTTTTTCAAGGTTCATCTGATGTCGAAATTTAACAGTTCGCGTCCTTCGAGCGCAGCGCGCAGCGTGTCGCCGGGGCGGACGGGTCCCACGCCGGCGGGCGTTCCGGTGTAGAGCAGGTCGCCCATGCGCAGGGTCATGTACCGCGACACCGTGGCGATGATCCGGTCGACCGTGAAGAGCATCTCCGCCGTGTCGCCTCTCTGGCGGCGCTCCCCGTTCACGTCGAGCGTGAAGTGCAGCCGCTGCACGTCGCCGCCCAGCTCCTGCAAGGAGACGAATTCCGGCGAGATCGCCGCCGAGCGGTCGAAAGCCTTGCAGCTCTCCCACGGAAGCCCCTCGGCGATGGCCCGCCGCTGGAGGTCGCGGGCCGTGAAGTCGATGCCCAGTCCCACCTCGTCGTAATAGCGGTGGGCGAAACGCTCGGCGATGGCCTTGCCCACGCGGTTGATCCGCACCACCAGTTCGCATTCGTAGTGCACCTCCTGCGAGAACGACGGGATGTAAAACGGGTCGTTGTTGCGCAGCAGCGCCGTGTCGGGCTTGAGGAAGAACATCGGCTCTTCGGGGAGTTTCCCGCTGTCGTTGAGCTGTTCGTGCAACTCGGCGGCATGTTCGGCGTAGTTGCGGCCTATGCAGATGATTTTCATTTTTTCGTCGTTTTGTATTTACGGAGATACCATCCCCATCCGACGAGCAGGATGGGGAGCGGGGAACAGAGGACGATCGCATAAGCGGTTTCGTGCCGCATCGCCGCCAGTGCAAGCAGCGAAACGACGGCGCACAGATAGAGCAGGCGTGCGGAAAAACGACCTAACGCCTCCAGGTCAGTCGATTCCCTCCATCTTTTCGGCAGCAGGTCATAGCCCGACAGTATTTTCGGGGTGCTGGCGACAACCTTTCCGGCTAACGAGAAACAGATTGCCTGTATGATCGGGGGGACCCACATTTTTTAATTTTTCATTTTTTTGAATCGTTTCAGAAATTTCCGGTCATATTTCCACGGAGCCCAACCGGCGGCGAAAAGCAGCAGTATGATCGGGATCACCATGCTGGTTCCGAAAATCAAATAGCTCCAATTCTCCGGTATGCCGGGAATCGCAGCGAGCGCGCCGGCGAGCGAAATGTATCCGGCTGCCGTGAAGAACCGGGCGACGCATCGGCCCGCCGCCTGAATGTCCACATATTTCTTCCGCTCGGCGGACATGGTGCTGTAGCCCGACTTTGTTTCGGGATAGTGCGCGACAAATCGCCCCATTGCGCTGTAAATGACAGCCATTAACACTGCCGGAATCCAGTACTCCATAAATTATGAATTCTGAATGGTGAATTCTGAATTGAGTTCCTCCACCATTCGCTTTGCAAACCGTTCGCTGGCTCCCGGGCCTCCGATGATCGTTTTCAGTTCACCGAAGTCGGCGAGCATTTTTCCGCGCTTGCTGCCGCCGTGCAGGATCGCCCGCAGCTCGCGTTCGGCGCGGTCGACCGAGAAATCCGACTGGATGATCTCGGCGACGGCCTCGCGCCCCAGGTTCAGGTTCACGAGCGACACCCAGGGGACCTTCAGCACGTAGGGCCGCAGCCATACCTGCCACCACACCGTGCGGTAGACCACCACTTCGGGAATGCCCAGCAGGGCCGTTTCGAGCGTTGCCGTGCCCGACGTCACCACGGCCGCCTCGGCCGCCGCAAGCGTCTCGTAGGTCTGGTCGCAGACGTAGCGGATGCCGCTTCCGGCTGTGTATTGTTCGTAAAGCGCCCGGTCGAGCCATGCGACGCCCGCCACCACGAACTGGCGCTCGGGGAATTTTTGCGACAGCGCGGCCATCAGCGGCAGGTTGTCGCGGATCTCGCTCCGGCGGCTGCCGGCCAGCAGGGCGACGATCGGGCGTTGGTCGAGGGAGTTGCGGCGGCGGAACTCCTCGGGCGTCGGGAGCGTCGTCCGCCGGGCCTCGATGGCGTCGACGAGCGGGTTGCCCTCGAAAACGGGCGTGATGCCGTGTTTCGGGAAATAGGTCCGCTCGAAGGGGAAGATGATGAAGAGCCGGTCGACGTATCTGCGGATCGCCTTCACCCGCCATTCGCGCCACGCCCAGACCTTCGGGGCGATGTAATAGAAGGTGCGGATGCCGTGCTCTTTGGCCCAGCGGGCCATCTTCATGTTGAATCCCGGGTAGTCCACCAGAATCAGCACGTCGGGGGCGAACTCCGCCACGTCGGCCTGACACTCCCGCATCTGCCGCCGGATGGTCCCGAGGTTCTTCAGCACCTGCACGATGCCGAAGAACGAGGTCTCCCGGTAGTGTTTGCGCAGGTTCTCCGCGCCGCCCGCCGCGGCCATGCAGTCCCCGCCCCAGAAGCGGAATTCCGCCCCGGGATCGGCTTTTTGCAGCCCTCGGATCAGGTTTGCGCCGTGCAGGTCGCCCGAAGGCTCCCCGGCGATGAGGTAGTATTTCATCTTTTCGATTTTATAGGGCGCCTTTTGCCCTGCCTCGTCCTTCGCAAAAGGGAAATACACTGGTATGTCCCTTCTGCGTCGGCCTTCGTTATGTCAAAATCCGCTCCTCTAAAATCAAAAAGTGCGGGAGCGTAAGGGGGCTGCTATTCGTTGAGCAGGTCGGGGCGCAGGCGCTTGGTGCGCTCGTAGGCCTCGTCGTCCTGCCATTTGGCGATCTGGGCGAAGTTGCCCGACAGCAGCACGTCGGGGACCCGCCAGCCGCGGAACTCCGCCGGCCGCGTGTAGACCGGGGGAGCCAGCAGGTTGTCCTGGAACGAGTCCGTGAGGGCCGACGCCTCGTCGCCGATGGCCCCGGGGATGATCCGCACGACCGAGTCGGCGATGATGCAGGCCGCCAGCTCGCCGCCCGTCAGCACGTAGTCGCCGATCGAGATCTCGCGCGTTACGAGGTGCTCGCGGATGCGGTGGTCGATACCCTTGTAATGGCCGCAGAGGATGATGATGTTTTCCAGTGTCGAGAGGCGGTTGGCCTCGTGCTGGTCGTAGCGGATGCCGTCGGGCGAGGTGTAGATGATTTCGTCGTACGGCCGTTCCGACTGGAGCTTCTCGACCAGTTCGAAGACCGGTTCGCACTTCATAACCATTCCCGCCTCGCCGCCGAACGGATAGTCGTCGGTGGTCTTGCGGCGGTCGTGGGCGTAGTCGTGCAGGTTGTGGACGACGATTTCGACCAGCCCTTTGTCCTGCGCCCGCTTGAGAATCGACTCGTTGAGCGGCGAGGTCAGGAGTTCGGGAACCGAGGTGATGATGTCAATGCGCATGGCGATTCATAATTCATAAAGTAATCAAGTTGTTATTCTGCTCTGATTCTGGTTCCCGATCGCCGTATTCGTCGTCTTCGACGCCGTTTGCAAGTCTGACCCCATCCCAAACCCTTCCCTCGGGGAAGGGCTTGGTGCCGCTGTGCGGCAAAATCGGAGCTTCCGACCCTCGGAGCAAAATATAATTACCATTCATAGTCAGTTTCCGGGGCGGAAGATGATGTCTTTCGACGAGTCGTCCGTCAGCGGGATCTCCCGTCCGCGGTCGAGCGTGTAACCCGTGTAGCCCAGTCCGGTGAAGAGCGCGACGATCTGCGGGCGGTTTTCGCCGCCCGTTTCGATCAGCACCGTGGGGCGGTGACGCTCCAGCAGGGGACGCATTTCCCGCATCACGATGACCTCGTAACCCTCGATGTCGCATTTGATGAAGTCGAGGCGCTCCAGTTTGCCGAACAGTTCGCTGCCGCGGCGCATCTGGGCCGTGAACTCCACGTCGGCTCGGCCGCCGGCGTCGTTTACGAAGTTCTGCCCCGTGCCGAAGTAGCCCGTCTCGCGCGCCGAGTCGTTGGCCATCACGATGGGTTTCGACTCCGTGCCCAGGGCGTAGGGAAGTATTTCGGTGTTGGCGCAGCGGCGGAGGTTGCGGCTCAGCGCCTTGCGGATCGGGGCCACCGGTTCCACGGCGTAGACCTTGCCCGCGGGGCCTGCGAGGCGGGAGATCGTGCGGGCGTAGTAGCCGAGGTTGGCGCCGATGTCGATGCATGTGTCGCCCGCGCGTACCAGCTTCGGCAGGTGGTAGACGTACTCCGTGGCAGGGGCCTCGCGTCCGATGCCCAGCCGCTGCCAGAGGAAGAACAGCCGGCTCACGGCGCGCAGGTAGCCTTCTAACGGCAGGGTGCGGTAGAGAATCTTATGGATGAATTTCCCCAATTTCAATTTTTAATTTTTAGTTCCGGTAGTTGACTTCCTCGTTCAGCACCTCGACGATGAAGGGGTTGTAGAGCGTTTCGTGGCCGATCGTCGACTCGGGACCGTGGCCGGGATAGATGTGCACCTCCTCGCCCAGCGGAATCAGCGAGTCGAGGATCGAGCGCATGATCCACGAATAGTCGCCGCCCGGCAGGTCGGTGCGGCCGATCGACTCGCGGAAAAGCGTGTCGCCTGTGAAGAGCGATTTCGAGTCCGGCTCGTACAGCGCCACATGGCCGGGGGTGTGGCCGGGGGTGCGGATCACGCGCAGGGCGGTGTTGCCGAAACGCACTTCGGACAGGGTGTCCAGGTCGAGGTCCGCCGCGGGCATCGCGCCGATCTTCACGCCGAAGACCGAACCGCTCGTCGCTGCGTTGTCCAGCAGGAACCGGTCCTTCGACGAGAGGGCGAAGGGGATGCCGTAGCGCTGTTTGAGGTGCTCGACGCCCAGCGTGTGGTCGAAATGGCCGTGGGTGTTGACCGCCATGACGGGTTTCAGCCCGTGCTCGGCGATGAAGTTGTCCAGCGCGGCGTCCTCGCGCGGGTTGCTGTTTCCGGCGTCGATGACGATGCTCGCTTTGGTGTCGTCCCAGACGACGTAGGTGTTTTCCTGTATCGGATTGAATTGCAGGCAGGCGATTTTCATAATGATGGCTGTTTTAATGCAGTCGGTTTTGCAAAGATAGTGTTTTTTACGGGATTTTACCTATCTTTATGACCCAAAACGACCTGATTCCATGAAACGATTTTTTGCGCTTTTCGCGGCTCTGACCCTGCTCTGCACGGGGATTTCGGCCCAGACGGCCGCCTGCCGGACCGAAACCGGCATCGCCTACCGCGACGCGGCGGGCGACGGCTATGTCGATTCGCTTTGCCGGCTGGACATTTGCTGGCCGGCGGATAGGAAGGGATTTCCGACCGTCGTGTGGTTCCACGGCGGGGGACTGACCGGCGGGCGGCGCGAGATTCCGAAAGCGTTGTGCGGCAAAGGATTCGCCGTGGTGGGCGTGGATTACCGCCTCGCTCCGCGCGTGAAGGTCGCCGACTGCGTGGCGGATGCCGCCGCTGCGGCCGCATGGGTGGTGAAAAACATTGCTTCCTACGGCGGCGACCCGCGGCTGATCTTCATCGCCGGACATTCGGCGGGCGGTTACCTGACTTCGATGATCGGGCTGGACAAACGCTGGATGGCGCCCTACGGCATCGACCCCGACACGGCGTTCGCGGCGCTGATCCCTTACAGCGGGCAGGTCGTGACCCATTTCGCGCGACGCCGCGAAATGGGGATTCCCGATACGCAGGTGGTCGTGGACGACATGGCGCCGCTGAACTACATACGTCCCGACTGCCCGCCGATCCTGATCCTCTCGGGCGACCGCGGGCGGGAGATGCTGGGCCGCTACGAGGAGAACGCCTATTTCTGGCGCATGATGCAGGTGGCGGGGCATCCCGACGTCGAGATCCGGGAATTCGACGGGTTCGACCACGGCAACATGCCCCAGGCGGGCCATTACGTCGCGGTGCGCTACATCCGCGACTTTGTGAAAAAACTGGAAAGATAATTGCGGGCCGGACCCGTAAACGGAATGACGATGAACGGATGGATGAAACTGGCGGCCGCGCTTTTCGCCGCGGCGTCGTTTGCGGGGTGTTCGCTGCTGAAGGTGGCCGTGGGCACGGGCGACCCTCTGTCGAAGGAGCAGATGAACGTGCGGACCATGACGCGCGGCTTTTACTACGACATGGCCGGCGAGGTGGCCCGTGCGGCCGACTCGATCGTCGCTGCGTCGCCCGACGTGAATGTGCGCGTAGCGGCCGTGCGGTGGAAGATCCGCGCCACGCGCGCCGGGGTGACCGCCGCCATGCAGGGCATTCCCGACGTGGCGCTGGCCGACTTGTGGATTCTGTGCCGCCGCATGAACGAGGGTTTCGCCCAGGCGCCCGATTCGCTGCTGTTCGGTCTTCAGAGCGACATCGCCCGCGACGCCGCCCTGCGGCTCGACCGCCGGGCCGGAAGGCTCGCCCGGCAGGTGCTTCCGGACGACCGCTATGCGCTGATGGAGCGGTTCGTTACGGACTACGTGCGCGACAACCCCGCCTCCGAGGGCGACGAGACCGACAACACGACCCTCGCGTGGCTGGAATACCTCCGGGCGGCCGGCGTCGAACAGGATTACGCCACCGGCTCGATCGCCGAGGTGCTGGCCGACGTCAACGACCGGCTGAGCGGCCAGACCCAGCAGGTGACCAACAGCGTGAGCTGGTCGAAGGACATCTTCGAGATGCGGCTCCGGCAGGACAGCCTGCGCCTGCAGGTCGGGGCGCAGCTCGATTCGCTGGAACGCAGTTTCAACCGTATCGTGGTCGTCGCCGAGCACCTGCCCGAGATTTCGGACAAGGTGCTGGAGGAGCTGAACCGGCAGGCCACGCAGCTCATCTGGACGATGAACGCTTCGGTGGACAACGCTTTCGCCGACTTCGACCGCCAGCGCGGCGAGTTGCAGCAATACGTTACGCGTGAGCGCGAGGCGTTGGTCGAACAGTTGCGGGCGACGGGCGACGAACTGGTCCGGACGACGCTCGACGCCGTGCCGGGGCTTGTCGGCAAAATCCTGCTCTACCTTGTGCTGGCGCTTGCGGTGCTGATCGGCGGGCCTTTCGCGCTGGGCTTCTGGCTGGGCGGCGTGCGGGCGAAGTACCGAATTAAAAATGAAAAATTGAAAATGAAAAATTAAGCGTTGACGGTTCCGTATGATGGCTCCGATACGTTTTGCGGGGAAATAATTTTGAATTATGAATTTTGAATTATGAATTGTTTTTAACTTTGCACGCAAAGTTAAAAACCGATGGCAAGAAAGAAAGCGAACTATCCCCTCGTCGAGGGGCTTGAAATAACGACCCTCGCGGCCGAGGGCAAGGCTATGGGCCGCTGGAACGACGTGGTGGTCTTCGTTCCGCTGACCGTTTCGGGCGACGTGGTCGACGTGCAGATCCGCTCCAAACGCCGCCGCTTCATGGAGGGCTTTGTGGTCCGCTATGTGAAGAAATCGCCCCTGCGGGCCGAGGCGTTCTGCGAGCATTTCGGCGTCTGCGGCGGCTGCAAGTGGCAGAACCTGCCCTACGGGGAGCAGCTGCGCTTCAAGACCGATCAGGTCCGCGACCAGCTGACGCGCATCGGCAAGATCGAGTTGCCGGAGATCGCGCCCTGCCTCGGCTCGGCCGAGACGCAGTTCTACCGCAACAAACTCGAATTCACCTTCGCCGACCGCCGCTGGCTGACGCGCGAGGAGATCGAGTCGGCGGGCGACATCGGCGACGCGCCGGCCGTGGGATTCCACATCCCGGGGATGTTCGACAAGGTGCTGGACATCCGCAAATGCTGGTTGCAGCCCGACCCGTCGAACGGCATCCGCATGGAGGCCAAGCGGTTCTGCGTGGAGAACGGCTACACGTTCCACAACGCCCGTTCGCACGAGGGGCTGATGCGCAACATGATCGTCCGCACGGCCTCGACGGGCGAGGTGATGGTGATCGTGGTCTTCAACAGCGACGACCGGCCCCGCATCACGGCCCTGATGGACCATCTGGCGGCCAAATTCCCGGAGATCACCTCCCTGTTCTATATCGTCAATACGAAGTTCAACGACTCGGTGGGCGACCTCGACCCGGTCTGCTACCGCGGCAAGGACCATATCATCGAGGAGATGGAGGGGCTGCGCTTCAAGGTGGGACCCAAGTCGTTCTACCAGACCAATTCCGCGCAGGCCTACGAACTTTATAAGGTGGCCCGCGACTTTGCCGACCTCCGGCCGGGCGACGTGCTTTACGACCTCTACACCGGGACGGGAACCATCGCCAATTTCTGCGCCGCGCGCTGCGCCCGGGTGGTGGGCGTGGAGTACGTCCCCGAAGCCATCGCCGACGCCAAGGTCAATTCGGAACTCAACGGCATCGAAAATACGGTCTTTTACGCCGGGGACATGAAGGCGGTGCTCGACGACGGATTCGTCGCCGCGAACGGCCGTCCCGACGTGATCATCCTCGACCCGCCGCGCGCGGGCGTCGACGAACCGGTGATCGAAGTCATCCTGCGCGCCGCGCCCGAACGGATCGTCTATGTGAGCTGCAACCCCGCCACGCAGGCCCGCGACCTCCAGCTGATGGACGCCGCCTACCGCGTCGAGGCCGTGCAGCCCGTCGACATGTTTCCCCACACGCACCATGTGGAGAACGTCGTGAAGCTCGTGCGGCGGTAAACGGCGCGTCCGCGCGGGACGCAACCTGGACTGCAACCTGAACCACAGACCGATGATACGAATTTTTCTGACTGCATCGTTCGCCCTGATGTTCGTCGGGGCGGTCGCCCAGTCGCCGACCATCCGCACGCAGCGGAATGAGAATAACTCCGTGGATTTTATCCTGGAGAATAAGACGCGTCCGGGGACGTTGACTGTTTTTCTGACGCTCCGGGATTTGCAGAACTGTAACACCGCTTCGGGGACCTTCAGATACGAGACCCGCTATACCGGGACGCGGCTGCTGTCTCTCCGTCCCGCCGACGATACCCGGGGCGTGAGGTACGGTTATTCATACCGCTTTTTTTTAGGCCCTGTCGATAAGGAGCCCGATACCGCGTTTGTCTATCGGATGCCCACCACTGTTCGCTGGCCGGTGCGTGTGTCGCGCGGCGTGAGCGTTTACGACCGTTTCCGAAAAGAAAAGAAAGGGGCTTTGGGGTTGCATTTCGAAATGGAAAAGGGCGACACGGTCTATGCGATGCGGCGCGGCACGGTCGTGGAGGTCGGCATTCCCGAACGGGAACCCGATGCCCCGGCGGTGAGTTTTACCTCCGAAAGCCCCGATTTGCTGGTCGAGCAGCCCGATGGCACGCTGGCCTGGTATATCTGCCTCGACGGCGACAATGTGCTGGTCGAGGTCGGGGACGAAGTGCTGCCCGGAACGCCGCTGGCGCTGGCGGGAAGCTATGACGGCGAGCGATACAAAGTTTCCGTGCAGACCTTCTGGTGGGAGAGTAATCCGGACCCGAAGGAGTGGGAGCGAAAACCTTTCATCCGCAAGCATTTCTTTCCGCGGTTCGTTACGGAGGAGGGTGTCGTGTGCGTTGAAAAGGGTGTTTACCGACCCGTTGAAACCGAGGAATTGGTAATCCGCGAGATGAACAGGAAGGAACTCAAGAAACACCGCGGAGGCAAAAAGCGATAGGGAGTTGTTCAAGGCCTGATTTCGCATCGGGGATGCAGTATTTTCGTTTTTCGGCGTTTTACTGGATACAAAGGGATGGAAACCGGTCCGGCTGAAAACAGTTCCGCGCGACGCCCGGCTTGCATAATCTTTGTAATAGGTTATTTAAAAACGAAAAGACAATGAAACGACTGATTTTATTGGCGGCGGTGGCGTTTTTCGCCCTCCCCGCGGCAGCGCAGATGCAGGAGGCGTTCCCCAGCTACATTCAGGTCAACGGACGTGCCGAAAAGGAGATCGTGCCCGACGAATTCTACTTGCAGATCATCATCAACGAGCGCGACTCGAAGGGTAAGATTTCGGTCGAAAGCCAGCAGCGCGACATGATCGCCGCGCTCAAACGTGCCGGGGTCGATGTCGAGAAACAGCTCAAGATGGCCAACCTGTCGAGCGAGTTCTTCAAGAAAAACACCTCGGTGGCCACGGCCAAATACCAGTTGCAGCTGGGTTCCTCGGCGATGGTCGCCAAGGTGTGGCAGGCGTTGGACGGACTGGGCATCTCGAACGTCTCGATCCTGAAGGTCTCGCACTCGAAAATCGAACAGTATAAGGGCGAAGTGCGCGTCGAGGCGATGCAGAACGCCCGCCAGAGCGCCGCGACGCTGGCCGAAGCCGTCGGGCAGAAGATCGGCAAATGCTTCTACATCTACGATTCGAACAACAACGTGATGCCTGTTTTTTACGACAACATGGCCGTGATGCGCAGCGCCAAGGCGATGGGCGTCGCCGAGGATGCCGCTGCGGATGAACCGCTCGATTTCAAGACCATCAAGTTGCAGTACAACGTGCAGGCGAAGTTCGTGCTCGAATAGGACGGTTTCCGATTCTCTCGGGTGTCTTTCACCTCGCCTTGTCCGGGCTGAACGGGAAATGCGCTTGTGTGTCCCGTCCGGCCCGGACTTCGTTAAGGCGAAATTCCCTCCGCGATAGTCGCAGACGGCTCGCGGCGTCCGTCCGCCTCGTTCTTTGCGAGGTGCGGAACCCTCCGGCCTGCGGACCCGGCCGGCCGGTCCCGGCGCCAAATCCCCGCTCGTCGGCCGGAAGGTCCTGAAAATAAAACAATTCATCCGGGTTGAAAGCAAAGAGACTGAAAAAGTGCGATTCAGTAAGCGATTTCTGAAAATTTTAGTATCTTTGTAATTCACCCCTGTAAAAAAGGAGGAGTTATGGAAAAGCAGTTTTGTTTCGATTATGAACATTACGCGGCGCTGTCGGAGCTTTCCGAAGCCGACCGCAGGCTGGTCGCCGAGGCCGAACGGGCCACGGCCAATGCGCATGCGCCCTACTCGAATTTCCACGTAGGCGCCGCCGCGCGTCTGCGCAGCGGGAAAATACTCTACGGCAGCAACTTCGAAAGCGAGGTCTATCCCGCGGGACTCTGCGCCGAGCGGTCGCTGATGTTCTACGCCCAGGCCAATTATGCCGACGATCCGATCGAGACGATGGCCATTGCCTCGAACCCCTCGGAGCGCGAATGCTATCCCTGCGGCCAGTGCCGGCAGGTGATGGTCGACGTCGAGCGTCGTCAGGGTTCCCCGATGCGGGTGCTGATGAGCGGCCACGGTACGGTGACGGCGGTCGATTCGGCCTCCAAACTGCTGCCTTTCACCTTTATTCTGTAATTTCCGACGATGTTTAACCCGGACGACATTCTCTACGAAGACAACCACCTGCTGATCGTCAACAAACGCTGCGGCGATCTGGTGCAGCCCGACCCGTCGGGCGAGAGCGCCCTCGAGGACCAGATCAAGGCCTTCATCAAACGGCGCGACGCCAAACCCGGCGAGGTGTTCCTCGGCGTGGTGCACCGCATCGACCGCCCGGTGAGCGGAGCCGTCGTTTTCGCCAAGACGTCGAAGGCGCTCGTCCGTCTGAACGAGATGATCCGCGAAGGCCGCATCCATAAGGTCTACTGGGCGCTGACCGAAGCCACACCCGATCCCGAGAGCGGCGAACTGCGCCATTATATCCTGCGCGACGGCAGGACCAACCGTTCGCGGGCCTGCGACGCCCCGAAGGGCGACGCCAAGGAGGCGCGTCTGCGTTACGCGACGCTCGGGGCGGGGACGAACTACACGCTGGTCGAGGTCGAACTGCTCACGGGGCGTCACCACCAGATCCGCGCCCAGCTCTCGAAGATCGGGTGCCCGATCCGCGGCGACCTGAAATACGGCGCCCGGCGCTCCCTGCCCGGGGGCGGCATCTCGCTCCACTCGCGCCGTGTCGAATTCGAGCATCCGGTGCGTCGCGAGCCGCTCTCGGTCACGGCTCCCGTGCCTGCGGGCGACAACCTGTGGACCTATTTCGAAAACCTCTGAATATCCCTGCCATGCGATTGCTCATTCAGCGTGTAAAACACGCTTCCGTCGCTATCGGCGGCGATGTCCGCTCCCGGATCGAGGCGGGACTGCTGGTGCTGCTCGGCGTCGGGTGCGACGACACCGACGAGGACATCGAGTACCTCGCCGGAAAACTCGTGCGGCTGCGTATCTTCGACGATGAAGCCGGGGTGATGAACCTCGACGTGGTGCAGACAGACGGCGAAATTCTGGTCGTGAGCCAGTTCACGTTGCAGGCCTCGACCCGCAAGGGCAACCGGCCGAGTTATATCAAGGCGGCCCCCGAAGCCGTTTCTCGCCCGCTTTACGAACGGTTTACGGCCCGGGTCGCCGAGCTGCTCGGCCGCGGGGTCGCCACGGGCGAATTCGGCGCCGACATGCAGGTCGAGCTGGTCAACGACGGGCCGGTGACGATCTGGATGGATTCAAAAAACAAGGAATAACATATTTATATCAAAATGAAGAAAATTTTTGCATTTCTGCTTCTGGGCCTTACCGTGGCCTTCGCCTCCTGCGGGGATGAAAAGACGGAGACCGGAACGGACTGGTTCCTGACGCCTGTGGCCGAGGTTAACGGCACGACGGTCGGGTTGAGCTGCCAGACTCGTTTCGGCGAGGGCGTGCTCGAAAACACGAGCGTGGGTTTTTCCTATGCTGCCGTTGTCGACAATAAAATCGGCGCGTTTGCCGATGTGGCGGGTTCCGCGGTTGACGGCACCGGCATTGCCGCCACGCTGACCGGGCTTCAGCCCGAAACGAGTTACGTGGTTTTCGCCTATGCCGGCCTGTCGACCGGACGGGTTCAGAGCGCAGGGGCGGTCTTCAAAACCGGGCAGGACGACATGCCCGACCCCGATCCCGAACGGCCCGCTTTCGGAACTCCTGCGGCGTCGGGCGTGACCAAGACCGAGGCGACGCTGAGCTGTACGTTCAATTTCGAAGATACGGCCGACTACGACGTCTATTTCCGGTATAAGCCGGCTTCGTCGGGCAGTTATGACCGGGTAAACGTTTCGACGGGAACGGGAACCAAGACGGCGGCCCTGACCGGCATGACGCCCGGCACGACCTATGAATTCGCGCTCTGCGCCGACTGGGGCGGGCAGACCTACACCAGCGCCGCGGCGACCTTCACCACTTCGTCGGACGGCGGCGGTGGCGGAAATACGGGTTCGGCCAAGTATTCGGGCTGGCCCGAACTGGTTCCGGAGGACAAGTCAAACAGCGACTATCATTACGCTTACCACCTGTGCCCCGACCTTTCGGTAGGCGGCCACAAAGCGCGTAACTATACGGTCTGCTTCAGCGCCAAGCACCACTGCCCCGTCTGGGTGGCGGCGCCGCGTCATGCCTGCTACGAGGGCGACGCCAATCGCACGGATGCCTATGGCAAGGACCCGATCATTCTCTCCAGCATTCAGTATAACAGCAAGTCGACGGGCGGCGGCTGCAACAAGGGCCACATGCTCGGTTCGGCCGAACGCACCCGTTCCACGGCCATCAACAAGCAGGTCTTTTACTATACCAACATCGCTCCGCAGTACTCCTCGGGATACAACACCGGAGGCGGCGGATGGAATACGCTCGAGGACTGGATCGACGGCAAGGTCTGCCGCGATACGACCTATCTGGTCATCGGCACTTACTTCGAGTCCTATACCGATGGCTACGGCATGTCGGCCTCGCCCAAGAAGATTTCGTTCGGCGGCCGTAACGACGTGTCGTGCCCCACGATGTTCTACATCGCCGCACTGCGCACCAAGCGGGGCGACACCGGCAAATCGGTGCTGAACTGTTCGGCCGACGAACTGATGTGCGTGGCGTTCGTACGTGCGCACAACAACGGCCTCAAGGGCCAGAAGGTGACATCCCGAGAGCTGATGTCGATCTCGGACCTCGAAAAACTCACCGGGCACGCATTCTTCACCAACGTGCCCAACGCGCCGAAGAGTTCCTATAACCCTTCGGACTGGGGTTTGTAGCGATGACTTACCCGTGGGGCGATACGAGGCGGTTCAACTCCTATGCGGGGTACTTCCGCCGTCTGTTCGGCTGCCGGGTGCAGAAACTTTCCGTCGATGCGGGCTTCACCTGCCCCAACCGCGACGGGACGATCGGAGAGGGAGGGTGTACGTTCTGTAACAACGGAGCGTTCACCCCTTCTTATTGCATGCCCTCGAAGAGCGTCGGGCAGCAGATCGCCGAGGGGATCGAATTCCACCGCAACCGCTACCGTTCGGCGCAGCGCTACCTGGTCTATTTCCAGGCTTTTTCCAACACCTACGCCCCGCTGGAGCGGCTGAAGAGGCTTTACGATGAGGCCCGCGCGCATCCCGGCGTGGCGGGAATCGTCGTCGGCACGCGCCCCGACTGCGTCGACGAGCGCAAGCTCGACTATTTCGCCGGGCTGGCCCGGGAGCGGTATGTCGCCCTCGAATACGGCATCGAATCGACCTTCGACGCCACGCTCCGGGCCGTCAACCGGGGCCACGACTTCGC
>OGEP01001496.1_pt1 | contig 25091 bp, 26 predicted proteins | sample 1570721 | NCBI WGS metagenome assembly OGEP01 (sample SAMEA2582131, study PRJEB24529) | metagenome | biome: Human gut stool | place: China | collected 2011 | reverse complement strand
ATCGCTGATGGTACTTGGGGCGAAGGCCCCTGGGAGAGTAGGACGTAGCCACGTATATGTGCCGAAGTGGCGGAACTGGCAGACGCACAGGACTTAAAATCCTGCGGGACTTATCCTCCCGTACCGGTTCGATTCCGGTCTTCGGCACTTATACAATATCGCGGGGTGGAGCAGTTGGCAGCTCGTCGGGCTCATAACCCGAAGGTCGTAGGTTCAAGTCCTACCTCCGCAACCAAAATAAAATACGGCCCGTTGGTCAAGCGGTTAAGACACCACCCTTTCACGGTGGTAACAGGAGTTCGATTCTCCTACGGGTCACCAATTAAATATGCGGGTGTAGCTCAATGGTAGAGTTCTGGCCTTCCAAGCCAGCTGTGAGGGTTCGATCCCCTTCACCCGCTCCAAAATGGGGTTATAGCTCAGCTGGGAGAGCATCTGCCTTACAAGCAGGGGGTCACAGGTTCGAGCCCTGTTAACCCCACCAAATAAAGTGGCTCGGTAGTTCAGTTGGTTAGAATGCCAGCCTGTCACGCTGGAGGTCGTGGGTTCGAACCCCATCCGAGTCGCCACTTTATAAAAATAAATATTAAGAATGTGGGAATATGGCTCAGTTGGTAGAGCAAATGACTGTTAATCATTGGGTCACAGGTTCGAGTCCTGTTATTCCCGCCAATATGCTGGTGTGGCTCAATTGGTAGAGCAGCTGACTTGTAATCAGCAGGTTGTAGGTTCGAGTCCTATCACCAGCTCCATATATACTTTAAATCTGGATGCTTAGGCCGGATTTTTTTTTACCCATTTTTAAATAATTTTGTTATTGAGAAAATTAAATGATTAAATGGAAATGACAATCATTTACAGTTATATAAAGGTGTGATATTATAATAATTAGGAAAGCAAATACCCCCATTTGTCTGCAGGGGATGAGTATATAAATTAGCACTTTATATATTGCCATTAGTATTTGTGCCGATTAAAAACACACTACTTCTTAAAAAGATACTATCGTATTTTTACGATGGTATCTTTTTTTGGAAATTGAGAAAAAAGATAAATTAATGCTAATGAAAATCATTTACAGAGAAAAGACGTATATGATATATTATATTCAGGCTTAAAAATTATCGCGGCAAAATTTAATTTTTAAGGAGAAGAAAAATGGCAAAAATGATGGGACCAAGATTCAAACAGTGTAGAAGACTTGGATTAAATGTATGTGGACATCCAAAAGCAATGGATAGAGCAGAAAGAGGAACTTCAAGAGCGGATAAGAAATTATCTCCATATGGAACACAGCTGCTTGAAAAACAGAGATTAAAAGCTTACTATGGTGTACTAGAAAAGCAGTTTGCAAACTATGTACACAAAGCAGAAAAATCAAAAGAATCAACAGGTACTGTACTTATTCAGTTATTAGAATGTAGATTAGACAATATAGTATACAGACTAGGGCTTGCATCTTCTATAAGACAGGCACGTCAGATGGTTGTACATGGTCATATTTTGGTTAATGGTAAAAAAGTAGACAGACCTTCTTTTGGTTTAAATGTAGGCGATGTAGTATCTTTGAGAGAAAAATCTCAGTCTAATGCAATGTTTAAAGAGAATTTTGAAAACAGCGAATTAAACACACTTCCTTATATCGAAAAAAATATGGAAAAATTCTCTGGTACGCTAATTAAAAGGCCTGAAAGAAATGAAATACCAATAGAGATTAACGAAATCCTAGTGGTAGAGTACTACTCAAAATTATAATCATTCTACAAATGGAGGATATCGCATATGTATTTATGCGATGTCCTTCTTTTTTGTGATATAATGAAAAAAATATTAATTATTGGAGGATAGGTTATGAAAGTTACATTTTTAGGTCATTCAGTAGTATTAATAGAAAAAGATGGATTTAAAGCAATTGTAGATCCATTTATAACAGGAAATGGACTATGTCCAATAAAAGCCGAAGAATTAAATGATTTGACTCATATATTTATAACACATGGACACTCAGACCATATGGGAGATTGTATTGAGCTTGCTAAAAAATGTGATGCTACAGTAATTGCAAATCATGAGATAGCTCACTACTTAACTAAAAAAGGATTAGATGTACATTCTATGCATATCGGTGGAAAATTTAATTTTGATTTTGGAACAGTAAAAATGACTCCAGCGCTTCATGGTTCAGGAATAGAAGAGGGAGATGATATGCTTTATGGAGGAAATCCTTGTGGTTTTTTAATAGAAATAGATGGCAAAAAAATATACCATGCTGGAGATACAGGACTTACAATGGATATGAAACTTCTTGAAGATGAGCATATTGACTTAGCATTTCTTCCAATAGGTGGTAACTTTACAATGGATGTAAAAGATGCTGCAAGAGCATGTGAATTTATCAAACCAGATAGAGTAGTACCAATGCACTACGATACTTTTGATTTAATAAAAGCAGATCCTAAAAAATTCAAAAAAAGAGCAGAGTATGCAGAGGTAGTTATATTAAATCCTGGAGATTCTGTAATATTATAAATAAAAAAAGACATCGCGATATTTTATGTGATGTCTTTTTTTGTACATTGATTTATATAGTAAATATAGAAAATAATTATAAATTTCTTGCTGATTTAGCATAACTTATTAATTAAGTTGTTATCTAGGTAAGATAAGTATAAAAAAAGGAAAATTTAGAATTTATAGAAAAAAAGAAAGCAAATCATTTAGTAATTAGAGTTAAATGATTATAGAAAAAAATAATAAATTTTATTTATATATAAAAAAAAACGATTGTACATTTAAAAATGTTTATGCTAACATAATAAAGATGTTAAATATTAAATGAGGTGAGAAAAAATGGAAAGCAAAAAAAGTATGATTATTGCAGTTGTTGAAGCAATTCACGCGATAGCTTTGATATTAACTGTAAAAGTATTTGCGCCGGTTTGTATAGGTATGGTGGAAACAGCAGCTGGTAAGCAGATACCAATGAGATGCCACTATACAAGTCAGGCACTAGTATTTTTAGGAATTATTCTTCTTGTAAATGCACTTGTATATGCGGTTAGAAAAGAGGCTGTTACAAGTGGGGTAATAGCAGCTATAGCTTCTATATTAGCTATATTATCACTAAGCTCTACATTAGGTATGGGAGTTTGTATGAATCCAGAAATGGCTTGTAACTTGACAGCTCCAATAGTTAAAGTTGTAGGAGCAATAGGGGTACTAATAGGAATAGTTTCTATATACTTAGGAATAAAAAGTTCAAAATAATATTTAAGAGGATTAAAGATGAAAAAGGATAAAAAACTAAGTACACTGAACATGGCTGTTCAGAATTTAAAAGCAAAAAAATTACGTACTGGGTTCATGATGTTCTTTGTAATATTAATGTCAGCTACTGTATTTTTCAGTACAGTTTTAATGAGCAATCTTAAACGGGGAATTAAAAACACAACTGAAAGAGCTGGAGCAGATATGATAGTTATACCAAACAAAGGTACTGAAGATATAAGAGATTCATTATTTGCAGGAACACCATGCTCTGTTTTCTTTGACAAATCATGGGAAAAAGAAGTAGCAAAGGTTAAAGGCGTTGAAAGAGTATCAGCTCAGATATACGCAGGTACACTTTCTGCTTCATGTTGTGATCTTCCAGTACAGATGATAGTATTCAATCCAGAAACTGACTTCGTGGTTCAACCATGGTTAAAAGATCAGGACGCAGTTAAACTTAAAAAAGGAGAAATTCTAGTTGGAAATAGGGTCCAGGCTGAACCTGGAGGAAAATTAAGACTTTACGCTACAGAATTTGATGTTGCAGGAAAATTAGAAAGAACAGGTATGGGGTACGATATTTCTGTATTTATGACATTTGATACATTCTGCAAGCTTAAAGACTCAGAAACAGCTAGAGCAAATCTTCCGATGGATGACATAGAAAATAAAATATCTATGCTTATGGTTGATACAGACAATAACTTAGAAGGTATAGATTTCTTCAACTTGAAAAAAGACATAGAAAATGCTGGAACAAGTGGAGAAGAAATTTATATAGGTACAGCTGACGAGCTACTAAGTGGAATATCAGAACAGGTTAAAAACCTATCTGGATACGGAAATATTTTAATTTATATTTCTCTAATATCAACTTGTCTAGCATTAATAAGTATATTTGTTCTTACAATAAATGAAAGAAGATACGAATTTGGCGTGCTATATGCACTTGGAGCTAGAAAGAAACAGATGAGAAATATAATCTTATCTGAAGCACTTATAATAAGTGGAATAGGTGGTGTAGTAGGAACACTACTAACATACAGCCTAATAACAGTATTTAAAGATGTTATAAGTATAAGGCTGAACATACCATTCTTAGATGTAGGATTTGCAAATACTATGCCGATTGCGCTTTTATGTATTGCAATAGCACTTATAACTGGTATTGTTGCAGCAATATGTTCATCTTATCAGATTAGTAAAGGTGAAGTATATCGTTTACTTAGGGAGAATGAATAAATGATTGAAGTAAAGAACCTAACAAAGAAATTTACAAGAAACTCAACAGAGTTTGATGCAGTTCACGATGTATCACTTGAAGTAAAAAGTGGTGAATTTGCAGCTATAATAGGGCACTCTGGAAGTGGTAAAACAACACTTTTCAATATGATAGCAGGTCTAATAAGCCCTACTTCAGGAAAAGTATTCATAGATGGTGAAGAAATTACAGCTATGGAAGAAAATGAAAAAGCTGTATTTAGAAATAATAATATGGGATATGTTCTGCAGGGACAGAGCTTACTTAGCAATTTCACAATCTTAGATAATATATGCATGCCTGCATATTTATCTCCAGATGTAGATGATTTTAAAGATAGAGCTTTAGAATTATTAAAACAGATTGGACTAGAAGAATTTGCAAATGAGTACCCATCAAACCTTTCAGGTGGTGAAATTCGTAGGGTTTCTATAGTTCGTGCAATGATAAATAATCCAAAAGTTATAGTTGCAGACGAGCCTACAAGTAACCTAGACCCTGAAAACTCAAAAAAAGTTATGCAGATGCTAAGTGATATAAGTAAGTCTGGAACTACTGTATTACTAAGTACTCATGAATTAGAATATTTAAGCTACGTTGATACTGTATTTAAAATGGATCATGGAGTTTTAGAAGTATAATAAAAAAGCTGTCGTAAAATCAATTACGGCAGCTTTTTTCTATTTAAAGATTTTAATAAATTTTAGATTATCTACACTTCCCATCTTAAATCATGTCCTAAGAATTCTAAAATTCTAAAGTTACCAACTATTCTAGAGAAGGTTCTCTGAGAATATAACTCAACTATTTTGCTAGAGTCCAAATTTGTAGATATGATAATCTTCTTGCCGGCAAGAAGTCTAGTATTTACTATATTAAAAATTTCTCCACTAGAGAATGAGTTGTTTAACTCTGTACCTAAATCGTCTATAATTAATAAATCACAGTCGAAAAGATTTTTGTAGTTCTCGTCATTGATTCTTGAATCCTCATCTTTTCTAAATTTATAGTTCTCTAAAATCTCAAGTATTCTAAATGCAGTCTGATATATAACACTATAGCCTTGGTCTAGTAAAGCTTTGGCGATACAGTTGCACATGTAAGTTTTTCCAAGTCCTGTCGCACCGTGGAAAAATAGATTTGAGTTATTATCCTGAGCAAACTCGCTTACAAAAGAGTCACAAACAGATAAAATCTTTAGTATATTTTGCTTTGGAGATAGATTCTTTCCTTCGATTATCTCATCAGAGAATATACTCAAATCAAAGTTATCGAAGTTTTCTTTTTCTAAAACTCTACTTAAATTTGACATTTTATAGGCTTCGTTTATTATTGCCTGTTTAAGACAAGTACATTTCTTACCTCCACCTAAAAATCCGGTATCCTTACATTTTGGACAGCTGTACTGCATTTCAAGGTAGTTTTCTGGTATTCCATTTTCGGCTAAAATCTGTTTTTTTCGATTAACAAGTTCTTCCATTTCACGCTTACATTCATAGACGATTTCTTCTCTTGCCTTAGTGTCTTTTAAAACAGCCTTTGTAAGTCTAAGACCAGACATGGAAATTTCATCATCTATTTTCTTTATTTCAGGAAGAGATTCATAAATAGACTGTTTTCTTTTTTCTAGTTTTTCTTCATTATCATCTCTTTTTCTTTGATATTTTAAGAGAATATCTCTAATTTTTTCCTCTTTCATACAAATTCATCCTTTCTAAAGATAAAGCTACTTAAATTTCTTTTCCTGGCTTTTTCTAATTTTCTCTTCAAGTTGCTCAGGAGTATATTTAGTAACTGTTTCTTCAAAGTTTTTAAATTTATTATAACTTGTAGGAGCTTTTGATGTAGTTTTAGCATATGAGCGAGTGATCTTTTTGCTATTTTGCTCCTTTTGTTTTTCTAGTTCTTTTTCTTTCTCCTTCCGCTTAAACTCTTCAACGGCTTTAAGTTCAGCAAGGGTGTGGATTTCTTCATTTGCCCAGTTTTTGACTATTCCGTTGACATAAGATATTGAAGGAGTTGATATATTTTTACATTTTGAACAAGCTTCTAAAACTAGCTCGATATCAGCATTATAAACATCAAACCAAGTATCCATAGCCTCTTTTTCAGCACGAGTAGGTTCTCTTCTAAATCCAAGCTCATTGAAAACAATACGATACATTGAATATCTCTGACTTCTCTCAGCAAAACTGTCCTCAACATCCTTAACTGTATAAAGATTAGAATCGTACCAATTCCTAATAATAGCTTCAACATATTTTAATGGTTTAACAGCACCAGTCTGATCCTTTGCGTGCTGATATGCACATATAATCATATCGTCGCTCATATTATACTTATCCATAATTTCCATTATAGATATTTTTTCTGTAGCTTCTAAATATCTACCTATAATCTTGTTTATCTCATTAAACATTTTACGTACTTTAGGATTTGAATTTCTATCAACCACGCTATCTGCACTAGATGAAATAGAGTCCTTTGGTTTAGACGTATTTCTTAGATAAAGAGCATCCAAATCCATAAATTCAACAGAAAAATTAAACTCATCGTCCAAATCTTCAGAGTGTATCTTTATAAGCCCTGCACTTTCCCAAAATTTCCATGCATTGACTACATCAGAAAGTGGGATATTTAGATTTTGGGCGATTGAAGAGTTGTTAAAACGAGGATTAGAGTGGATATCTGTCGCCATTCTATAACCAAGTAAATATACCTTAACAGCTAATCCGTCAGCCATCGGCATAAATATATCGATAAAAACATTGGATATTATAGTTGATCCAAAGTTAGTTGCATTTTCTTCTATAAAAAACATTACATCACCTCAAGAATAATTATATCATACAAAAAAGAAACGCATAGAATAATGTTAATTGGAAATAATAAAAAATATTGAGATTTTACAAACTTAAAATGTGAATAAAAAATTATATTTTGTAAGTTATACCAACAAAATAGCAAGCTGTACCAAGTGTATTGTTTTTAAAAATATATGGAATATAATGAAATTAAAGAAGGAGATAGAGATACATAGGGGGTGTAGAAAATGAAGGAAAGAAGAAAAATAGATTTATTTGGGGCAGTTACAATGTTGGTAATTTCTATGGCTGCATTTTATCTAAAGAATAGTGTACTTTTAGAAAAAGTAACTTCAGAAAAACATTTAATCTATCCTGGAATAGGAATTTTCATTTTAGGTTTAATCTATACAATAATGGAAACAAAGATGCAGCTTCCTTATTTCTACGGAAGAAGTCAAAGTGGAGGTTCTAACGCCAATTCATTTGTAGTTATGGGTATTGGAGCAGGATTAATAGGAAGTAGTATAGCAAGTGCAGTTGTTATAACTCTTGTTCTTATAGCTGTAGCTGTATCGATTAGAATGTTTATGGATAAGAGATATAAAGAAAAGAATGAAATAGAGTAAAAAATAGAATTAATTAATAATATAATTCTTGAAATGTAATAAAAAAGGCTATCGAAAATATAAAATCGATAGCCTTTAAATACATATACTAATGCTGAGTAGAGAAGTTTATAGTATTTCCATTAGTTTTTAGCACTACATTTCCATTTATATCTGTTCTAAATATTTTAGAACCTATGCTTTTAAGTCTGTTTAATACACTAGATTTTGGATGGCCGTAGCTATTTTTTCCAACAGATATAACAGAATACTCAGGTTTAACTTTATTTAAAAATGACTGAGTTGTAGATGTATCAGAGCCATGATGACCAACTTTTAAAACATCTACATCGACAAGTTTATTTTGGTTAACCATATCTTGTTCTGTTATTGACTCGGCATCACCTGTAAGAAGAACTTCTGTATTATTGTAGTCTAAAAGAGCTACTACACTATCTTCATTGTTATCAGAATAGTCATTTGTAGGGTGTACAAATTTTATCTCAGCTCCACCTTTTACAAATTTAGTACCAGTTTTAGCATCATTTATACTACATTTTTCAGATTTGGCAAGAGATAGTACATTTTTCCAAGTCTTTGTATTGTGAGGTGCATCTAGTGGATAGTAGAAATTTTTAATTTTTAAATCTTTAAAAACATCTTGCATTCCACCTATGTGGTCTGCATCTGGGTGGGTAGCTATAAGGTAGTCTATTTCCATATTCTTTTCCTGAGAGCGTAGGTAATTGACTACTGTATCACCAGCATTAGATTTACCAGCATCTATTAAAATATCAGTACCATCGGGCATTTCTATGTAAGTAGAATCTCCTTGACCTACATTTATAAAATGAACTTCCATATTTTTAGCTGGTTGAGGAGGATTTGGTTTTGAAGTAACCCCATTTGCAGCGTCGATACATTCATTTATAGTTGGTTGGTCTATTTTACCAAGAGCTGTCAGCTTAGTAGCACCTTTAAGTATTGATTTATCGCTACTTTTCTTTACAAGAACAACAGGTGTATTCTTAGCTATTGGAGAAACTGTAAGAGCATCAACTAATACAGCGTGGTTTGATAGGTAGAACTCAGTTGGAGATTTATAGAAATGATTTATAATCTTTTTATTAGTCTCAAATCTATCTTTTCCACCAAGTCTAGTTGCATTTGTACTATTTTTTAGTGAATCACTCATTACAGCACTTGATCCAATTACATAAGTTTTAATTCCATTTGTGCTGAATGGAATTGATTTACCATTTGTAAGAATTATAGGAGATGAATCTCTACATGCTACAGGAGAAACGCTCATAGCATCTGCTTCACCTTTAACACCATTGACTAAAATAATCTGATTTACATCTGTTATTTCAGATATTTTTTTTGCAACAGCGTAACTAGTAGAGTATCTGTCATTTCCACCAATTCTTTCTACATTTATTCCCATAGATGAAATCTGAGATTTTACAGAATCTGATATTGCATTGCTATTACCGATTATGTAGACATTTTCTACATTTTGAAGTCTTTGTAATGTAACATCTGGGATAGAGTTTTTCTTAACTAGAAGAATTGGAGCATTTACAGCACCAGAAAGTCCACTAGCACTAAGACCGTCTACTAGTGTGCTATCACTGTTGACTAAGATTGCGTTTTTGTAGTTTTGTTTATCTGCTATTATTGCAGCAGTTTCATATCTATTAGATCCTTTTATAGTTTGTACATTAGAAAGAGCACTCGAATTTGGTGCAAATGGAAGTACTAAAGCCATAGAAAGAGCTAAAGATATAATTTTTTTAGATAATTTCATTGAAATTAACTCCTTTCATATATTATTGCCAAGATATTTAGAAAATATACTATGATTTTATAATATCATAGTATTTATTAACAAACAATAATTTAAAAGAACTGAGATTAATTTTTTAGAAACATATTAACTATAGTAACTGATATTATATAATTAAGTTAATAAATGGAGTGAGGTGATACATTATGCCAGAATCAACAATGGAAATGCTTAGAGTATGTGTAGGAATTTTTTTCGTTATATATGGATATGTAATGTCGATAATTGAAAGATATATGGGTATGCCGTTTTTTGGTTCAAGATATCAGCCAAAAGGAGTAATAAATGGATTTGTTAATACAATTGTTGGTGCGGTTTTAATGTCTGTAAATGTTCAGATATTTTTCTTGGTTGGATTGCCTTTGATTGTGATAAATGGGCTGATTCAAAAGATAATACACGAGCGATTAAAAAAGAAAGCAAAACACTTTATCGGAAAAGAGGGAAAAGCTATAACAGATATGAAGAGAAAGTGCAAGGGATTTGTAGATTTCAATGGAGAAAGAGCGAAAGTTTTTCCAGAGGAAGAGGATATACAAGTAGGTGAAAAGGTATATGTATCGGATGTAGATGGAAGTATGATTATGGTAAAAAAATTAAAATAAAGAAGGTGTCATTGTATAGATTTAAAATCTGTATAATGACACCTTTTATTTTTCTAGAAAGTAGTTATCTTATTAAAATGAAATAACCTAATAACAATATATTAAGGTATAGGAATTAGAATTTTAGCAGAGAATACCTCTTTATCATACTCAATAACAAGTTCTCCGTCGTATTTATCTAAAGTTCTCTTAACACTCTTTAATCCCAATCCATGTAGAGATTTATTTTTCTTAGTAGTATTTAAATTATCACCTGTGGAATTAATCTCGCCATTTGTAGTATTTGTAAGTTTCACGACAAACAACGAATCTATAGCGATTCCCCTAAGAATTATACTTGTTTCCTTGTTTTTAATCTTCAAACATGACTCAATAGCATTATCTAAAAGGTTTGAAAAAATAGTACAAATATCCTCGTCCTCAATAAATCCACATTTTTTGAAATTAATATCACAGATAAATTTAATCCTATTCTGTAGACATATAGTATTTTTTTCGTGCAGCAAAGTATCTAAAATAACATTACCTGTATTAAACTTATTGCTGTACTCGTCTAAAAGCAGCTCTACTTTTTCTATATATTCATCAGACTTATGATCATCACTATACTTCATGCAGATTATATGATTTTTCATATCGTGGTACAATTCACGAGATTTTTCCTGATTTTTATGCAGCATATCCATATAGAAGTCCTGTTTTTTGTTCTTAGAATTAAAGAATATTACAAGCAAAACTGAAAAATTAGCTACAACTATCAAAAGCAAAGTTAAAATAAAAATATTAGAATTACCCAAAGAATTTTTGCTCCTTAATTCATTCATTACATTAGCCAAAATGAAAAAATAAACTGTATTAGTAGCTACTGGAACTACAAGATAGTTTATGTATTTTTTCCAAGAGCCTTTGTTTTTATATAGATACTTATACGATAGAAAAATGTATATATAAAAGCATAGAATTAGGATAATTTTTTCAACCAATATAGAAATATATTGGTAATTGTTTTGGCTTATTACTCCTTCAAAAAACATAAAATCGTAAATACTATCTGTAATTTTAAATCCTATGTAATATGTAATCATTAAAAAAGTCCAATATAGAGCAGAGATTAAAAGACTTTTTAATGGTTTAATATCATATTCTATACTAGAGAATATGAATGAAAGAGCAGCTATAACCACAAATATTACACTTGGACTTACACCTAAATAAAAGCTAGTTGATATTACAACTACGGTTATTACAAAGGGAAGATAGTATAAGTTCAATCTCTTTGAAGAAAGAGAGTCGTAAACCTTCTTTTGTAGAAATACATCGATAACAAATGAAAAAAGATTTATCACTTGAAGAATTGTTAATGTTTTTAGCATAGGAAATCTCCAAGATGAGAGGCTAAAGCAATTTTAAACTCTTTGTACTTAGGTCTACTAATAGGAATCTTGAAGTCCTTTATAGTTGCAAAATGTTGGTCTATATGGCTAACCTTATCTAAATTTACAAGATAGCTATTATGACACTTGAAGAAATTCTTTCCGTTTAACATATCCTCTAGGCTTTTTAGACTCATCTTTATCGAATAGTTTTCTGATTCTGTGTAGATTGTAATTTCTTTTCTAATAACCTCGACGTACAAAATATCATCTGTATTTAAAACTATCATATCCGATTTATTTTTTAGGCAGATTTTCTTGCTCCTACTGTTAAGTTCTTTTATACATAGTTCAAGGTAGTTGAACAGAAGATCGTTGTCTATTGGTTTTAGTAGATATCTAAAAGCTCTGACTTCATAAGCTTCAAATACATATTCTTGAAGTGCAGTAGTAAAAATTATCTCTACATTTTTATCAATCTCACGAATTTTTCTAGCAGTATCCATTCCAGATAATTTACTCATTTTTATATCTAAGAAAATAATATCTGTATCTTTATAATCGCTTAGAAGTTCTTCTCCAGATGAGAATTTTTGGATAGAGTAATCTATATTTATGCTATTTAATTTTTCTTTAATCATTTTTTCTAGTTCGTCAGCTTGGATTTTTTCATCCTCACATATTGAAATATTAAGCATAATTCTCTCCTTTTATATAATAGTTATTTCAATTATACCATTTTATAAAAAAAAATGGGTATCACCAAATTATGGCGATACCCATTTAAAAAATTAATTTAATTCATTTAGTAGATTATCAAGAGCGAACTCAATAAAATCAATTAAGTCCTCAAACTGTAAAATATGTTTGCGTTCAAGGAAATCATCTTCAAACCATTCTAACCGATTATAAAGATGTTCTTCATCTTCATTATCACAATCAAGAAGATTCTGAAGTTCTTTGGCTTCGATTAACATATAGTCATACCAAACAGCGTACTCATCGAAGATACAATCAATAATATCCTCAAGAATTTCATCCTCAGAAAGTTCTTCAAGAATACGATCTCTTAGAGGAAAATCACCTCTGTTGTGCTCTTTAGAAAAGTCTTCTATAGATTTAATAAGTTCACTAAGTTTTTCTATTACATTTTTATTCATAAAAATGCCTCCTTTTATTATTATTTATATAGTTAATTATTAATTATGTACATTGGAAATATATTGTAGAAAAATACTTTCAAATTTATGTTTGATTTTTGCAGTATAAATATAAAAATTAACTTAAAAATAGTTTCTAAGAAAGGCTGAGTAAAAACACAGCCTTTTCTAGGAAACTATATATGATACTATTCGCATATATTGCTGATTAAAGTTTTGAAAGCATCAGAAACAAAATCTAATAAAGTTTCGCACTCAGCAGCAAAACCTAGATCAGATAAATCTTCACAAAAGAATGCAAGTTGAGTATAAAGAAAATCTTCAGCTTCGGAATCACCAAGAGATTCCATTAAATCTTCAGTATAGTAAAGAATTTCATTAGAAGTTGAATGATTTTCAAGAGCCATTTCACTAGCTTCATCTGAATCCAAATCATAGTCATAAGATAACTCCTTAATATAACTAGAAAGAGGATAAAGTTTTGGTTTAGCAGTAAGTAAAAATTTACTAACATCAAAAATCATTTCAAGTAAAGAAGCTTTGTTTTCAGCTGATAATGCGCAAGCTATGTCTGGTTTAAGAGAAGCTTCTATATTTTCAGAAATCTGATTAGCAGATATTGAATATTTCATAGTGTTCACCTCCTTTCATATGAGTTAATAATGAATAAAACAATACATATAATGTATGTAGAAAATCACTCTCAAGTATGTGTTGATTTTTTGCAGAATAAATTCAAAATAGTTTCTAAAAAAGGCTGAGTAAAAACACAGCCTTTTTCTAGAATTAGATACTCAAATTAATTTAATTCATTTAGTAGATTACTAAGAGCGAACTCAATAAAATCAATTAAGTCCTCAAACTGTAAAACATGTTCGTGTTCAAGGAAATCATCTTCAAACCATTCTAACCGATTATAAAGATGTTCTTCATCTTCATTATCACAATCAAGAAGATTCTGAAGTTCTTTGGCTTCGATTAACATATAGTCATACCAAACAGCGTACTCATCGAAGATACAATCAATAATATCCTCAAGAATTTCATCCTCAGAAAGTTCTTCAAGAATACGATCTCTTAGAGGAAAATCACCTCTGTTGTGCTCTTTAGAAAAGTCTTCTATAGATTTAATAAGTTCACTAAGTTTTTCTATTACATTTTTATTCATAAAAATGCCTCCTTTTATTATTATTTATATAGTTAATTATTAATTATGTACATTGGAAATATATTGTAGAAAAATACTTTCAAATTTATGTTTGATTTTTGCAGTATAAATATAAAAAACTAACTAAAAAATAATTTCTAATGATGTCTTAATATAATATATTGAAATGATAAGTTTCTTTGTAGGAAAATCGTTCTAACTGTATAATAAATAGTAAAAATATATAATTTTGATGGAATGAAAATGGCAAAAAATGAGAAAAATCGAAAAAAAAATAAGAAATATACGTTATAAATTAACCTAAAGAGTTTTTGTAGTTTTTTGCTTCTAACTTATATTAAATTTTTTGTGGTTTTTTGTGTTTTTTTGTAAAATTGCGATTAAAAAGTGTAAAAAAATTAGTAGAAAAAAATATTGAAAAAGATACTTTTCTGAGTTATGTTGTTTTGAACAAGGGTATAAATAAAAAAATAAGCAAAAAAGTTATAAAATTGGTATAATAGATAGGCGTGGAAAAAGATGAGAGGTGAGTAAATGATAAAATATTGTTCAGTTGGCAGCGGAAGTTGTGGTAACTGTCATTTTGTTGGATATAAAGATACAAATATTTTAATAGATGCAGGACTTAGTGGAAAGAGAATAACGGATGGGATAAAGGATATTGGAGAAAATCCAGATAACCTAAAAGGAATATTTATCACACATGAGCATATAGATCATATTCGAGGGGCTGGAATAGTTTCAAGAAAATTTAATATACCTATATTTGCAAATGTGGAAACATGGAGAGCTATGAAGGACAAGCTTGGAAAGATAGAGAGCAGCAATATGGTAGTATTTGAAAATGATAAAAACTATGCTATTGGTGATATAATAATAAGACCTTTTTCAATAGAGCACGATGCTGCAAACCCTGTTGGCTACAATCTTTGTGCAAAGGGTGGAAGTGAAAAAATGTCGATAGCTACAGATATAGGGACAATAACTGAAAATGTTAGAAAAAATCTTTATAAGTCTAAATTAGTTGTCCTTGAGTCTAATTACGATAAGAATATGCTTTTAGCAGGTTCGTATTCTTATGCGTTAAAGAGAAGGGTAATGTCTGAGGTAGGACATCTTTCTAATGATGAGGCAGGAAAATTCTGTGTGGATTTAATAAAGAATGGAACGGAGAGAATTCTTTTAGCACACTTGAGTAAGGAGAATAACTTCCCTGAATTGGCTTACGAAACATCAAAGGGAATACTTACACAGAATAATTTTATCGTTGGACAGGATATAAAATTGGATGTACTTTTAAGAAATGATATTTCTGATGTGTACAAGGTAAATCCTTAATTTAAAAGGAAGGTAATAGTATGAATATAAATGTAATCGGAGTAGGAAAGATTAAAGAAAAATATTTAAAGCTAGGGATAGATGAGTTTAAAAAGAGATTATCAAAATACTGTAAGCTAGATATAATCGAGCTTGATGACGAAAAAGCTCCAGAAAAACTTAGCGAAAAAGAGATGATAATGGTTAAGGAAAAAGAGGGTAAAAAGATACTTTCTAAGATAAAAGACACTAGCTACGTAATTGCACTTGCAATAGATGGTAAAAATCTATCTTCTGAGGAACTTGCTGATAAGATGAGTGATTTAGCAGTTAGAGGAAACAGCAATATTACTTTTGTAATAGGTGGATCACTTGGGCTTTCTGATGAGGTGCTAGATAGAGCAGATTATAAGTTATCTTTTTCTAAGATGACATTCCCACACCAGCTTATGAGATTGATTCTTTTGGAGCAGGTGTATAGAGCGTATAGAATAAATAATAATGAACCGTATCACAAGTAAGGTAGCGCGGATGATAAGAGTAAAAATTTAGATATATAATTTAGATCTTAGTTATACTTAAAAAATAATTAGTACGATAATATATGTATAGATAATATCGATAAAAGTATATTACTAAAAATTATAATTGTTAGTATGAGGAGTGATTATACATGGATATGCTTACCAATTTCAATAAAGTTATGGAGTATATAGAAATGCATTTAGAAGAAGAAATAGACTTTAATATGGTTTCAAAGATTGCAGGAGTATCTGAGTATCATTTTAGAAAGATGTTTTCGTATCTTTCAGGTATGACACTTTCGAGCTATATAAGAAAAAGAAGGCTATCTAAAGCAAGTTTTGATTTAATGCAAAAAGATATAAAAATAATTGATATAGCTATAAAATATGGATATGATTCAGCAGATGGATTTAGTAGGGCATTTAAAGAATGGTTTGGTGTGAATCCTTCAGAGATTAAAGATGCTAAGAATCTTAAAGTATTTCCTTGTATGACTTTTCAATTAACTATTAAAGGAGGAAGTAATATGAATTATCGTATTGAAAAAAAAGAAGCTTTTAAATTAGTAGGAGTTAAAGGTCAAGTTCCTATTGTGTTTGAAGGTATAAATCAAGAAATAATGAAAATAGCACAAAGTATAACAGAAGAACAAAGAAAATTATTACAATCATATAGAAATGAAGATGTTAAAACTGTTGTTAACGCTTCATTTGATTTTGATGATAAAAGGTATGAAGAAAAAGGTAACTTAAATCACTTAATTGGATCTATAACTACTCTAGATATAGATTTTGGTGAATTTGATGTTGTAGAAGTTCCTGCTTGTACTTGGGCAATTTTTTCTTGTAAAGGACCATTTCCAACTGTATTTCAAGATACATGGGGAAAAATTTTATCTGAATGGTTGCCATCTTCAAATTATGAATTAATAAACGTTCCAGAAATATCTTTCAATAGAGATATGTCAGATATGCAAAATGTTTATAGCGAAATTTGGATTGGGGTAAAAGAAAAGTAATTAGAACTGAAATTTTATTCTATATCACAGTTAAAGGTACCTTGAATAATTTAAGGTGCCTTTTGATACTTATTTAGAATAACTATTAAGGAACCGTATCACAAGTAAGTGCGAACTTTACCAAAATTGGATATATAAATGAAAGGTAGGTCTGCTTTAATTCTGCAATGAAACTCACAAAAATCTAAAATTTGAATTTTTGTAGGTTATTGTAGTTTTATTCATAGGTTCTTCGTTTTTCACCTATTTCAGCAAATTAGAATTTGTTTTTTCTAATCTATAGTATTGAAAGAAATTGTAAAACATTCCACAAATATATTTTTTATATTCATTTCAGATTTAGGTTAAAGTTAGTAGTTATTCTTTTGTGTATATAAGTTATTTGAAGTAATAAAGTTTCAATTGAATTTGGATAAATATGAATATAAAAGTATTGAAAAAAAATAAAAGTTTATATATAATGTAATTATACTAAAATATAAACATGAAAAATATAAATGTAAAGGAGATGTAAATATGCGCAAAGAGGTAGTTTTTAACTAAACTAACTGAATAAGGATTATTTTAAAAAGTATATGAAAAAAATCTTGGATAACTCAAGGTTTATTTGTGGTAGAAACAATTATTAATAATATTGATATTACCATGTCTATTTGTGTACTCTAAAAATAATCAGTATTATAATGAGCATATTACATCTTTATTTGAAGAATAGGAAAACTGTGTTCTAAACACGGTATTTTTATGCCTATTTTTACTATATTTATAGATATGATATAAGACTTTAATTTGCATAGCTTAATCATAAGTTATATAAATTAAAGTTGTATATTTCATGTTTATATTTAGGTTATATAATTATGAGGCTGTAAGTGAATTATGTTCACTTACAGCTTTTTTTATTTAAGGAGATTATTTTGATGATTTATATATTTAAATATGAAGATTATGAAAAACAAATAAATTTTTTTAAAAATACTAGGATGGTGATTATTAATGGTTAATAAACTTTCAGCATATAAAACTTATTTATTATTTTCAGCTATTACAGCAATGTGTTTTTCACTAGTAGCTACAGTTATGATAGTGTATCACATTGAAACGGTGCATTTAAATCCACTTCAGCTTATACTTGTTGGAACTACTTTAGAAGTAGCATGCTTTATATTTGAAATTCCTACAGGAATAGTTGCAGATGTGTACAGTCGTAAACTATCTATTGTTATTGGTGTAGTTTTAACAGGAGTGGGATTTATTTTAGAAGGTTCTATTTCTAGTTTCGTTTTCGTACTTGTAGCACAGATTGTATGGGGATTAGGTTCTACTTTTATTAGTGGATCTGTTGAAGCTTGGATTGCGGAAGAAGAGAAAGATAAAGATTTGGATAAAATTTATATAAAGGGAGCACAAGCAGGACAGATAGGATCGGTTATTGGAATAGTACTAAGCACTGTAATAGCTAATTTATCTGTAAGACTACCTATTATAGTTAGTGGAGTCTTATTTATAATTCTTGCATTATTTTTATGGTTATATATGCCAGAAAATAATTTTAAATCATCTGCTCCAGAGGATTTAAATACTTTTAAAAAGATGGGATATACCTTTAAATCTGGTCTTAAATTTATAAAAAATAAACCTATAATTATAATTTTGCTTTCAGTAACTTTATTTTATGGATTATCCAGTGAAGGTTATGATAGACTTTCTAATATGCATTTTTTACAAGATACTATGCTTCCTAAACTTGGAAACCTTAAACCAGTGACTTGGTTCGGAATTTTTGGAATTGCAGGAATGATATTGAGTGCTATAGTAATGCATTTTATGGAAAAGAAGCTTAAGGATGATGATAAGAATAAAAATGGAAAGCTGTTATTATGTATAAATATATTTTATATATCATTTATGTTCATATTTGCTATTACAAAAAGATTTAACTTAATGCTAATAGCTTATTTAGCGACAAGTACCTTTAGAACTATAAATGAACCTATATTTAGTGCATGGCTTAATGGACATATAGATGACAAGGCCAGATCTACTGTACTTTCTATAAATGGACAAATAAATTCCTTAGGTCAAATTTTAGGTGGACCAATTATAGGAATCATAGCTACAAATATTTCAGTGAGTATGGGTATAGCATGTACTTCGTTATTAGTAACACCGGTATTAGTGTTATATATTGTTGCTATGATAATGGATAAAAAGGTGGTTGATAGAGTTGGAGGTATTGATTATGAAGAAAATAATTAATATAGGAATCGTAGCACACGTGGATGCAGGAAAAACAACTATAACAGAAAACTTATTATATTATAGTGGAGCTATAAAATCAGTTGGAAGAGTTGATTTAGGCAATACACAGACGGATTCTATGGAGCTTGAGCGTAAGAGAGGGATTACCATTAAATCATCAACCATATCTTTTAATTGGAATAATGTCAAGGTTAATATTGTTGATACTCCAGGACATGTGGATTTTATTTCGGAAGTTGAACGTTCATTAAGTGTTTTAGATGGAGCGATACTAGTTATATCAGGAGTAGAGGGTATTCAGTCACAAACAAGAATATTATTTGAGACATTAAAGGAGTTAAACATTCCAACAATAATTTTTGTAAATAAGCTAGATAGAATTGGGGCAAATTTCAATAAAGTATTTGAAGATATAAAGAAGAATATGTCCAATAAAGTAGTTAGATTACAAGAAGTATATGATGTAGGAAGCAAAGCTGTTTATATAAAAAAACTATTTGATACATGCATGATAAATGATGATGCTATTGATGTTTTATCAGACTTAGACGAAGCATTTTTAGAAAGATATATTGGTGGAATAGAACCTGATAAAGAAGAAATACAAGAAAAGCTTTCATTATATGCAAGTGAAGGAAGTCTATATCCAGTATTTTGTGGTGCGGCAGCAATTGGACTTGGAGTTGAAGACTTATTAGATGGAATTTGTAGTTATTTTCCATTTGCAGGTGATGATTGTGAAAGTGATTTATCTGGAGTAGTATTTAAAATCGAAAGAACAAGTAAAAATGAAAAGAAGGTTTATGTAAGATTATTTGGAGGAAAAATATCTGTAAGAGATAAAATTCAAGTACCTAATAAGGAGATAGCAGAAAAAGTAAAGAAAATTAATAGGTTAGAAAATGGGGGAGTTGTTGAAGCACAGAGGATAGAAGCAGGGGATATAGGTATTTTATATGGACTTACAAGTTTCCAAGTGGGAGATGTTATTGGAATTTCAAATGATAAAATTAAAAATATATCTATAGCTAAACCAGCATTAAAAACAACAATTTCTGCAATTGATAAAGAAAAAAATCCAGAGCTATTTAAAGCATTAACATTACTTGCAGAGGAAGATCCACTACTAGAATTAGAGATGAATGACATAGATAAAGAAATTTATGTCAACTTATTCGGTGAAGTTCAAATGGAAATACTAAGTTCCATGTTAGATGATTTATATGGAATAAAAGTAGAGTTTTCGAATATTGAGACTATCTATAAGGAAACACCTAAAGGTTTTGGAGCGTCAATAATGCATATGCAGGAAGACTTAAATCCATTTTGGGCGACAGTAGGCTTAGAAATAGAACCAGCAGGGAGAGGCGAAGGTCTTAGGTATATTTCTAATGTTTCAGTAGGGTCATTGCCAAAATCTTTTCAAAATGCAATTGAAGAAGCAGTTATTAAGACAAGTAAACAAGGATTATTTGGATGGGAGGTTACAGATGTAAAAGTCACTCTTAGCTGTGGTGAATTTTTTAGTCCAGCCAGCACTCCAGCAGATTTTAGAAATGTGACACCTATGGTATTCATGGAAGCATTATATAAAGCACAAACTGTTTTATTAGAGCCATTACATGAGTTTGAGTTAAAGATTCCTCAAAATGCTTTAAGCAAAGCGGTATGGGATTTAGAAACTATGAGGGCAACCTTTGATAATCCTATTGTTATAGGGGATGAATTCTCAATAAAGGGATTAATTCCAGTAGAAAATTCAAAAGAATATAAAATGAAAATAGCTTCATATACAGAAGGTAGAGGAATGTTTGTGACAAAATTTTATGGGTATAAGGAAGCTTCAGCTGAATTTTCAAAAGCACGCAAAAAAACAACGTATGATCCATTGAATAAAAAAGAGTATTTGCTTCATAAACTAAACGCAATTAGAGATTAAATTTAAATAGATAAGTTAAATTTTTATATGTAGGATTTAAATATAAGACATTCAAAGCCTAAAAGTAAAGGAAGGGTCGTCTGAAGAAGATGAAGACCCTTCCTTTTTTCATGTTACTATGCTTAATTGTAAGTGCTTGAAATTTGTAATATAATGTAAATAAAGTTTTTAATAATAAGGGGACGGCACAAATGAAAATCGACTTTAAAATAACAAAAGATGACTATATAAGCTTCAATTTACATCATTTAGAAAACTCGAAATCACAGAAAAGTACATTTAACATACTTAGATATGCTGTACCCATAGTACTTTCTATACCAATCTACTTTACAGGAACGGGGATATTTAATCAACCGAGTATATATTGGATTATAGTAGCGATAGTTTTTTTAGTCATTTGGATTTTAACATATCCTAAGCAATACAAAAAATTAGTAGCTAAAGAAACTGATAAACTCATAAGTTAAGGAGATAATTCATCAATATTTGGAAGTAAGACTTTAGAAATTATTGATGGGACAATAGTAGTAAAAGGGGATTCTATATCAGAAACAGTATCGTTAGAAAGTATAAAAGATGTAAAAGTTTACGAAGATATGATCCTTATATATATAAGTGGATTTGTAGCTCATATAATTCCAAGGAGATATTTAGATAAAGAAATAGAGAAAGAACTTATGAAAGAGCTTAAAAAATGTAAGGCTTTAGAACAATTAAAGTAAAACGTGCTCCTTTGGAGGTGTAACGGAGAACCGTATCATAAATAGAAAAAAGACTGTTAAGCTAACTTTTGAGTTAGATAACAGTCTTTTTTGTTGTTATTTATCTTTATTTTCTATTGTTATATTATAAATTAAAATTCCTATGGATAAAATAGGGAATATCAAAAGATACATATCAAAACCATTGTAAACAAAGTTAATACCAAAATTTATAATGAATAAAACTGAAAATATTATAACAAATACATTATCATTTATGAAACTAAAATTTTTACCTAAAATCATAAATATAAATCTTAAAATACCAGAAATTGATACTATGAAAAGCAATACTAAAAACAGATAGTAGATAGATTTTGTCGTAAAAAGATGCGAAGCTGCTGTATAGTTGAGTTCTTTTTTTAATATACCATAGGCAAATAATGCTATAGGTAAAAGAGAACAAGCAGCTTTATTTTTGATTTCTGAAATTCTTTGTTTAGGAATTTCTGATTTAGGATTGTTTATGTCTTTAATAATAACTTTCATAAAAATCACCTCTAGTCTATCTTTACTTAAGTATATAATATTTTTCTATGTAAAAAATGTTTTTTTTGTTTTGTAATAAATTTGTAATATTTAGATAATTTGAGTGTGATAATATATAATTATTGTATATAAACTAAAAATTATAATAACTTAAAAACTTAGGAGGATTATATGGATATACAGAATATATTAGTTCCAATAATGATTTTATTTTTCTTAGGAATAATAGGTATAATTGTATTGTCGATTAGGGTTTTACTTTTGATGGTAAAAGCATTAAAAATATACATATCAAATAATGAAAATAAATAAGGCGAAAATAAAAACTGCTATAAATTATCTAATTTGTAGCAGTTTTTTATAATTAACTATTTTTAATTTTTTGGAATCTTTGTAAACAGATATAGTCTATTTATTCAACTTCATATTTTTGAAAATCCTTATAACAGCTGCAACTACTAAAGATCCAACAAATATAAAGAAGAACGAATTAACTTCTTTTCCTAAAGCTATATCTAATACAACATTTATTGCTAAAAAAAGAACCAACAAAGCACTAAATACGTCAGAGCTAATAAACGTAAAATTTATTCCCAGCTCTAAAAAAATAAATCTTAAAATGCTAGAAAAACATGTTAAAAATATTAATCCTAAGATAATAACTGCAATAATTGGATATGCGAAAAATGACATTGCATCTGCAGTTAGAAATACTTCTAACATAAAACCACCATAAGCTAAATCAGAGAAAAATAGTAGTAGAATTATTGTAGAAAATAATGCTAATGTTCGTACTTCTCCTATCTTTTCATCTGGAATATTTGATTTGGGTTTATTTATATCTTTTGTAATGAATTTCATAATTATCAACACCTTTATCTTATTGTTTACTAGATTATACAATATTTTTTGATATAAAAATCATTTTTTTTGTTCTGTAATAAATCTGTAATATTTAAAAGATTTAGCTTGACTGCTATCTTATTTAAGGTATTCTTTATTTAAAGAAGTAGTTATGATTCTATTGGAAGAGAGGTTAGACTATGTTAGAAAAATATACTCTAAAATATAAAGATATTGCTGTTGGAATTTTAAGTTATGATACAGAGAGTAGAAGATTCTCTTATGAAACTATAAATAAAACATTAGATAAGTTTAAATATCCACCAATTTTATTCGATTATAGATATTTCGATGTTAACCATATTCCAACAAATGAAGAAATTATAGAGTTTTTAGAAGAAAGAACAATTCCAGAATGTAGAGCAGATAAAGTTCTCGAAATGTTAGGCATGGATAATTATAATGTTTGGGAAATTTGTAAGGCTACTAGAGGAGTTGTTGCAGACGATTATTGGTGGTTAGCCAAAGATGGAGATAGATACGAAGATTTTCATATAAGAGCAAGATTTGAAAAAAATAATTAAGTATAAAAATAAATCCCTCATTAAAAGTTGAGGGATTTATTTTTATACTTAATTGTCTTTAATTTCTTTGAATACATAATAAGCTGTAACTAGAACAAATACTGCTGAAGTTGCAAAAAGAGGGAAATTAAATCCACTAGTAGCTAAACTTAGTACAAAATTTACTATAAGTATTGCTGATACTATTACAAGTAATACAACATCATTTACAAAAGTAAAATCTTTCCCCAATTTCATAAATACAAACCTAAGAACTGATGCTACTAAATTGATGATGAGTAAAGCTACAAATGTGTAGTAAACAATCTTTGTAGTCAAGAATGAAGAGATATTCTCAAAAATAAAACCATCATTTGAGTAATCAGCTACAATTAATATTAAAAATAAGAGTGATCCAATAGCATTGTAAGATACACTACTAAATCTTTTTTCTGGAATTTCATTTTTATTTGTGTTTAGATCTTTTAATAAAAGCTTCATAATTATCAGCTCCTTTGTATTATTGTTTACTAGATTATACAATATTTTTTGATATAAAAATCATTTTTTTTGTTTTGTAATAAATCTGTAATAAATAAGAAAAAATACATATAAATCATTGAAATTTACAAATATAAAAGTATTAATTTGAAGTTGATTTATAATAAAAACAAAAGATTACAATACTCTTTAAAATAGTGTTTTTTTTCACAAAGTTGTTATAATTAGTATATCCAATAAACTTTTAGGAGGGATTCATATGACGGTATCTAGAATAATAGATTCAGAAATGGAAGAATTCAGCAGAAAATATCGTAATTTGGCAGTTTCTTTGGTATTTGTACCATTTGTTGTGCTGCTTGTAAAAAGTATGGGATATTTTACTAGCAATAATAATCTAATTTCATACATTTATTTGAGTATACTTGGATATTTTGTAGCAAAATATCTAGAAAAAAGAGTATATAAAATTATTTCTGTGCTCAATCTTATTTTGGCAATGATAGCATATACTATAATTATTATGCCAGCATTGATAATACCAGATATATTGGGTGTGATTTCTTATAGTATCCCATACATAACGATTTTTCTTATTGCAAAGTTTTTAAAAAAGGAAAATATTAATTAAAAAACTCCAGTTTGTATAGTATAATGGAAAAGACTATATTAAAAAACGGAGGAAATTAAAAAATGGAAAATTTACCAAATTGCCCTAAATGTAATTCAGAATACACTTATGAAGATGGAAGCCTTTTAGTTTGTCCAGAAT
>OGEP01001470.1_pt1 | contig 25411 bp, 15 predicted proteins | sample 1570721 | NCBI WGS metagenome assembly OGEP01 (sample SAMEA2582131, study PRJEB24529) | metagenome | biome: Human gut stool | place: China | collected 2011 | reverse complement strand
ACGAAGCATCCCAGCAGATAAAACAACAAAATCAGAAATATACCGTACATTTTCAGGAACTAGTCTAAATAAAAATACAATACGCCGAAACCTTTCGGTCGATTTTCATCCGCCTTACCCATTCCATACCGTCCGACGGCCGGCACAGGCCGGACGCGACCCGTCACCCCCGCCGCAACGGGGTCAACTTCGCGAACCGCCGGAGCAGCGTTTTCCGTCCCGCTCCGTCGAACTCGACCGTAATTTTCACGTCGCCCGACCACTCCTCGACCTGCGTCACGCGTCCCGTTCCGAATTTGTCGTGCCGCACCAACATTCCGACCTCGAACTCGTCTCCCGCGCCGGCACTTTCCGCCGGACGGGGAGCGGACGGAATCCGCTGCTCCGGTTCGACCTGCGGGCGGCTGCCCACGCTGCGGAAACGGCTGTCGGGCACGACCGGCGACATCTCCCGGACAGAAGCCGCCGCATGTCGAAACCCTCCCTGCGCAGGACGTTCGGACGAACGTTCCCCGCGGGACTGCTCCCGGCCGGAATAATACGTCCGGGCGTTCCCCGTATAATCTTTGCGCCCGGCTTCCTGCTTCCGGTAACCGCCCCGGCCGCCGTATGCCGTCCGCACCGGAGCGTCGTTCCCTCCTTCCGGCGCCGACAGGTCGTCGGCGTCGAACTGGATGTCGAGAAACTTCGGGTCGATCTCGCCGAGAAAACGGCTGGGCCGGCAAAAAGTCATTTCGCCCCATTTAAAACGCGACTCGGCGAACGAGAGCACCGCTCCCCGTTTGGCCCGCGTCAACGCCACGTAAAACAGCCGGCGCTCCTCTTCGAGCCCCTCCTCGTTGCCGAGGCTCATCATGCTCGGGAACAAGTTCTCTTCCAGTCCCGCCACGTACACGTATTCGAACTCAAGCCCTTTGGCGCCATGCACCGTCATCATCGTCACTTTGTTGCGCTCTTCGGGCTTCTCGTTGTCCATATCGGTCAGCAGCGCAACGTTTTGCAGCCATTCGTCGAGCGTCACGCGCGCCTGCGCGTCGTCGCCCGATTCGGCCGCGATCCGCTTTTGTTCGTCGGTATAGGCCCTGACCGAGTTGATCAGCTCTTCGATATTTTCCAGCGCGCTGACCGCTTCCGGGGTCTGCTGCATTTTGTAGGTTCCGATAATTCCGGAACGGACGGCGATTTCCAAACCGAGCTCGTAAGCTTCGGCCGTGGCCCGCATACCGGACAACTCGCCGATCATCCCCGCAAAAGCGGTCACTTTTTTACCGGCGGCCCCCTTCATCTCCATATCGTCCGACGAAAGCGTGCTGACCGCTTCCCACAGGCTCAGATTCCGTTCCGCCGCGGCTGCCGCAATCCGGTTCACCGTCACGTCGCCGATCCCGCGCGCCGGGGTGTTGATTACCCGGCGGAACGCCTCGTCGTCTTTCGGGTTCACGACCAAGCGCACGTAAGCCAGCAAATCCTTGATCTCCTTGCGTTGGTAGAACGACACGCCGCCGTAGATTTTATAGGGAATGTTTCGCCCGCGGAGCGACTCCTCGAGCGAGCGCGACTGCGCATTGGTACGGTACAGAATCGCTATCTCGCTGTAAGAAAGATCCTTTTCTCGCACCGTCGAAGCGATGTCGCCGGCAATCAGGATCGCCTCCTCCTTATCGGTATAGGCCTTGATCACCTTGATTTTTTCACCCTGCTCGGCAGTCGAGAAGGAGCGTTTGCGGATCTGCTTCGTATTTTTTTCGATGATGCTGTTCGCCGCATCGACGATCGTCTGCGTCGAACGGTAGTTCTGCTCCAGCTTGAAAACTATCGCCGAGGGATAATCCTTCTTGAACGAGAGGATGTTCTCGATCTTGGCCCCGCGGAACGAATAGATCGACTGCGCGTCGTCGCCCACGACGCAGACCTTCGAATGGGTCTGCGACAGCCGGCGGATGATCGTATACTGCGCATAGTTGGTGTCCTGATACTCGTCGACCAGAATGTATTGGAACTGCTCCTGATAGCGGGCCAGCACGTCGGGACAATCCCTCAACAGGATGTTGGTCTGCAAAAGCAAGTCATCGAAGTCCATCGCGCCGTTGCGCTTGCAACGCTGGCAGTAGATGTTGTAGATGTTGCCGAATTCGGGGATCTGGGCCTGCCGGTCCTCGGCCGCGCAGGTCGAATTGGCCAGATAGGCGCCCGGCGTGACGAGGCAGTTCTTGGCGTAGGAGATACGCGAAGAGAGCACGTTGGGCTTGTACTTCTCGTCGGGAAGGTTCAGTTCCCGCACGATGGTCTTCAGCAGGTTTTTGCAGTCGCTGGGTTCGTAGATCGTGAACGAATCGGTGAACCCGATCTTTTCGGCGTTCTCGCGCAGGATGCGCGAAAAGACCGAGTGGAACGTACCCATGCGGATATAGCGGCTGCGGTTGTCGGGCAGCATCTGCGCGATGCGTTCGCGCATCGACTCGGCGGCCTTGTTCGTAAAGGTCAGGGCCAGAATGTTCCAGGGCTTAATGCCCTGCTCGATCATGTATGCGATGCGCGAGGTCAGCACGCGGGTCTTGCCCGACCCCGCGCCCGCGATGATGAGCGACGGCGAGTCGTAATTGACCACGGCATCCCGCTGGGCGGGGTTCAGACCTTGTAATATCGGCGATTCTTTGGATTCCATGACCGCAAAGTTAATACTTTTTTGCACGCCCTTCGGACAAAGTTCCGCCGATTTCGGAAAATTTTACCGACCCGCCGCACCCCGGTCCCAAAACGGCAATCCGCAACCGCCGTCAGAACAGACACCCGATCCCGAACGATCCGGAACCACCAAGTGTAATTCTTCGTGTTCGCACCTCGCGTCTGCGAAACGGCAGCGTTATCGTCTGCCAAATAACACCCTTTCACTGCATCGAAAGCTTTGCTGGCAAAGTATCCGTCGTACTTTCCATCCCAACCCCAGTTGCAATGCAAAAGGAGAGATTCATCGCCCCTCCTGCTTATGAGATTACTCATAGAAAATCGGGATTAAGGGTTAACAGATAACAAGATAGAAAAAAACCGATGAAACCGGACTGTTTTACCCGTTTTATTTTATTAAATTTGCAATAATTTCGATGAAAAAACGTTGGAAAAACAAAATTGAAAAAACAAACAGAATAACACGACAAATACAATGAGCGAAGTCATCAACATCAAAGAACTCAACGAGCGCATCGAACGCGAATCCGTTTTCGTCGATACGCTCCGCAACGAAATGGGAAAGGTCATCGTGGGCCAGAGCCACTTGGTGGACACCCTGCTGATCGGCCTGCTGTCCAACGGCCACATCCTTCTGGAAGGCGTTCCGGGACTGGCCAAGACGCTGGCCATCACCACGCTCGCCAAGGCCGTCGACGCCTGTTTCTCGCGCATACAGTTCACTCCCGACCTGCTGCCCGCCGACCTGATCGGCACGCTGATCTACTCGCAGAAGAACGAGGATTTCGTCGTACGCAAGGGTCCGATCTTCGCCAACTTCGTACTGGCGGACGAGATCAACCGCTCCCCGGCCAAAGTGCAGTCGGCGCTGCTGGAGGCCATGCAGGAGCGTCAGGTGACCATCGGCGACAACACCTACCCCCTGCCGCAGCCATTCCTCGTGCTGGCCACGCAGAACCCCCTGGAGCAGGAGGGAACCTACCCGCTGCCCGAGGCGCAGGTCGACCGTTTCATGCTCAAGGCCAAGATCTCCTACCCCAAGAAGCAGGAGGAGCGCGACATCGTGCGCATGAACCTCTCGGGCGCTGGCATGCCTCAGGTCAACAAGGTCATCTCGCCCGAGGACATCATCAAGGCCCGCAAGGTCGTGGAGGACGTCTACATGGACGAGAAGATCGAGAAATACATCATCGACATCATCTTCGCCACGCGCGAGCCGGCGGAATACAACCTGCAGAAACTGCAGAACCTGATCGCATACGGAGGTTCGCCCCGTGCGTCGATCTCGCTGGCGAAGGCCGCACGCGCCTACGCCTTCATCCGCCGCCGCGGCTATGTCATCCCCGAGGACGTGCGCGCCGTCTGCCACGACGTGCTGCGCCACCGCATAGGCCTGACGTACGAGGCCGAGGCCGAAAACATCACCTCGGAAGAGATCATCACCGACATCCTCAACAACGTAATCGTACCCTAACGATGCAGCAGACCGAGAACGATATTCTGAAACGCGTCCGGAAGATCGAGATCAAGACCCGGGGTCTTTCGAACGAGATCTTCGCCGGAAAGTACCATACGGCTTTCCGCGGACGGGGCATGTCGTTTTCCGAAGTCAGGGAGTACCGTGCGGGCGACGACGTGCGCGATATAGACTGGAACGTGACGGCGCGCTCGCGCAAACCCCACATCAAGATCTACGAGGAGGAACGCGAGCTGACGATGATGCTCCTGGTCGACGTCTCGGCATCACGCATGTTCGGCACGACCGAACGCCTGAAGAAGAACATCATCACCGAGATCGCCGCCGTGCTGGCTTTTTCCGCCGCACAGAACAACGACAAGGTGGGCTGCATCTTCTTCTCGGACAAGGTCGAGAAGTTCATCCCCCCGAAGAAGGGGCGCAGCCACATCCTGATGATCATCCGCGAGCTGGTGGGATTCCGGCCCGAATCGGTGGGGACGAAGCTCTCGGAGCCGGTGCGGTTCCTGACCAACGTCAACAAGAAACGCTGCACGACCTTCATCCTCTCGGATTTCATGGACTCCTCGAAGGACAGGGCGGCGCTGGACGACGCGCTGAAGATCGCCGGCGGCAAGCACGACCTGGTGGGCATACGCGTCTACGACCCGCGCGAAACGGAGTTGCCGGACGTGGGAATCGTCGAGATGAAAGACGCCGAAAGCGGACGTAAGGTCTGGGTCGACACCTCGTCGCGCACCGTGAGGGAGCATTACGCCGAAAAATGGCGGCAGCGCAGCGCACAGATCGAATCGACGCTCAAGCACAACCGCATCGACACGGCGATGGTCTCGACCGAGGGCGACTATGTGTCGGAACTGATAAAACTGTTCAAACAGCGATGAAACGACTTTTTGCAATAGCGCTGCTCCTCGCGGGCGCAGCGGCGCGGGCCCAGTCCGACGTGCCGCAGGTCACGGCGCACATCCAGCCCGACAGCGTCATGATCGGCGACCGTTTCGACCTGATGGTCGACGTCGAGAAAGACCTGGTGCAGGTGGTGCAGTTCCCCGAATTCGAGGACAAGCCGGGAAGCGCCATCGAACTCTACAAGGAGCATCCGGTCGACACGCTCGAACGCGACGGCCGCCATCTCAAACTCCGCAAGCGCTACACGCTGGCGGCGTTCGAGGAGGGCAAGTGGAACCTCGGCCGCCCGGCGGTGCTCTATGCCGACAAGAACATCGTCGACACGCTCTGGACGCGCGACTCGCTCTACCTGCAGGTGGCGACCTTCCAGATCGACTCGACATCGCAGTCGATCTACGACGTGAAACCCCAGTGGAACCTGCCGTTCCGGTTCGGGGAGGTCAGCGGCTACGCCCAATGGGGCGCGCTCGCACTCGTATTGCTGCTGGCGGCGGCCTATGCGCTGAAGCGCTACCTGGAGAGCCGCGGCAAACGCCTCGGCGACCTGTTCAGGCCGTCACCGCCCCAGCCGCCGCACGTCGTGGCGATCAAGGCGCTGGAGGCACTGCACCACCAGAAGCTGTGGCAGAACAACAAGCACAAGCAATATTATTCGGCACTGACGGACATCCTGCGCACCTACGTCGCGGCACGGTGGGGCTTCGGCGCCATGGAGATGACCTCGGACGAGATCATCGAGACGATGCGCGCGGAGGAACTGCCCGACAAGGCCCGGATGGATCTGACGGCGATCCTGCGCGACGCCGACCTGGTGAAGTTCGCCAAGGCGACGCCCGAAGCGGAGCAAAACGAGGCCGACTACCTGAAAGCCTACTATTTCGTCGAGGAGACCAAGGTCGCCGAGGCGGAGGAGGAAACGGAAGAGCAGGAGCCGGCGAAAAACTAAAATGCGTGACAGATGTATAAACTCATATACACAGCGGTATTCCTCCTGGCCGCGCTCGGGGCTTCGGCACAGAACATGCCCGAACGCAGCGAGGTGCGGCGCGGCAACCGGCAATACAACAAGGGCAACTACGAGAAAAGCATCGAACGTTACGAGCGGGCGCTGGAGGCCGCACCGGAGTCGTTCGAGGCGACTTACAACCTCGGCAACGCACTCTACAAGGCCGAACGGTTCGACAAGGCCGAGCAGACCATGCGCAAAGCTGCGGCCGACTCGCTGCGTGCGGACGGGGAGCGTGCCGAAGCGTTCTACAACCTCGGCAACGCCCAGTTCAAGCAGCAGAAATACAAGGAGGCGCTCGAAAGCTACAAACAGTCGCTGCGGCTGAATCCTGCAGACCAGCAGGCCAAGTACAACTACGCCTACACCAAGCGCCTGTTAGACGACAACAAGGACGGCGGCGGTGGCGGCGACGACGACAAGAACCAGGACAAAGACAAAGACCAGAACCAGGATCAGCAGCAACAGGGCGGCGGACAGGACAAACAGGACGGCGACCGGCAGCAGGACGACAAGGGCCAAGAGGGCGATGACCAGGAGCAGCAGGGCGGCGACCAGGAACAGCAGGGCGGCGACCAGGAACAGCAGGGCGACCGGCAGCAGGATCCTTCGCAGCCGGACAAGGAGGGCGAAGGCGACCAGGAGGGGCAGCAGCAGCCCGTTCCGGCAGGTATCTCCCCGCAGGAGCAGGAACAGATGCTCGATGCCATCCAGGCTCAGGAAGACCGCACGCAGGACAAGCTGAAGGAGAAACAGGGCGTCGTCGTCCGGGGAACGAAAAACTGGTAAAACACAAGGACTATGCATTTCGCATCACCATACTATCTGTGGCTGCTGACGGCGCTCGTACCGATGGCCGGCTACTACGTCTGGCGGACGTTGCAGGGCGGGGCGGCGATACAGATCTCGTCGGTCGACGGTGTCGTGCGCGCCCCGAAGACCATACGTTATTACCTGCGGCACCTGCCGTTCGTGCTGCGTGCGGCGGCATTCGCGCTGCTGGTCGTGGCGCTGGCGCGCCCGCAGGACGTGGAGCGGCTTTCGCACACGAACACCGAGGGCATCGACATCATGCTGGCGATCGACGTCTCGGGCTCGATGCTGGCACGCGACTTCCGGCCCGACCGCATCACGGCGGCCAAGGAGGTGGCCGGATCGTTCATCGCCGACCGCTACGGCGACCGGATCGGACTGGTGGCATTCGCGGGCGAGGCCTTCACGCAGAGCCCCCTGACCACCGACCAGGGGACGTTGCAGACCCTGTTGTCGCGCATCCGCAGCGGCCTGATCGAAGACGGCACGGCGATCGGCAACGGCCTGGCAACGGCAATCAACCGCCTGCGCGAGAGCGAGGCCAAGTCGAAGGTAATCATCCTGCTGACCGACGGCGTGAACAACCGCGGCGAGATCGCACCCCAGACGGCGGCCGAGATCGCCAAGGCGCAGGGTATCCGCGTCTACACGATCGGCGTCGGCACCGAGGGCATGGCGCCCTACCCCGCCGTGGACATCTACGGCACGCCCACGGGCGGCACGGTGATGGCCAAGGTCGAGATCGACGAAAAGACCCTGCGGTCGATCGCCCGGATGACGGGCGGGGAGTATTTCCGCGCCACGGACAAGGCCAAGCTGAAAGCCATTTACGACCAGATCAACCAACTGGAAAAGAGCAAGGTAGAGGTTACGGAACACGTCACCTACCACGAACAGTACCTCATGTGGGCGCTGGCGGGGCTGCTGCTGCTGTTCGCAGAGTTCCTGTTCGCGAACCTGGTGCTCAAACGGATACCCTGACGGGCACCACGCCCCGGACGCCGGCAAAGCCCTCCCTTTGCCGGATGGAGGATTGCGGAGGGAATGTCTCTGTCCGACAGGCACCCCAGGTGCCTTAATGCAAACCCGGCGGGTCGGACAGGGACAGCAAACGGGAAACAATACGCCGGGCAGGCATTCGTTATGTTCAGATTCGCAAATCCGCAATATCTCTGGCTGCTGCTGGCAATACCGGCACTGGTACTGATCTTCTGGGCAGCGGCGGCACGCCGCCGCAAAAGGCTCGCACGCTTCGGGAACCCCGAGGTGCTGGAGGAGCTGATGCCCGAGGTCTCGACCGGGCGCACCGCGCTCAAGTTCATCCTTTTCTGCACGGCCGCCGTCCTGCTCATACTGGCCGTGGCACGCCCGCAGTTCGGATCGAAGCTCCGCGAGGAGAAGGCGCAGGGCGTGGAGATGATGCTCGTGGTGGACGTCTCGAACTCGATGCTGGCCGAGGATTTCGAACCCAACCGGCTCGAACGCACCAAATATGCCATTAACAAACTTTTCGACGGGCTCAGGCAAGACCGCGTGGGGCTGATCGTCTTCGCCGGGGAACCGAAGGTACAGCTGCCCATCACGTCGGACTACCGCATGGCGAAGGCCTTCGCCAAGCGCATCGACCCGTCGCTGGTGTCGGTACAGGGCACGGCCATCGGCAAGGCGCTGTCACAGGCGCTGCTGTCGTTTTCGGGCGAAACGGAGGAGACGCACAGCCGGGTCATCATCCTGGTGACCGACGGCGAGAACCACGAGGACGACGCCCTGGCGGTAGCCAAACGCGCCGCGGAGATGGGCATACGCATCTACACCATCGGCATCGGCACGCCCGAAGGCGCCCCGATCCAGATCGGCGGGGAGTTCATCAAGGACGAGAAGGGCGACATGGTCGTCTCGAAGCTCGACGAGAAGATGCTCTCCGAGGTGGCCGGGATCACGGGCGGCGCCTACGTGCGTTCGACCAAGCAGTCGATCGGCCTCGACGAGATCGTAAAGAGCATCAACGAAATGGAACAGACCGAGTTGTCGATGATGCGTTTCGAGGAGTTCAACGAGCAGTACCAATACCTGCTCATCGCAGCGCTCGTGCTGCTGCTGGCGGAGTTCCTGCTGCTCGACCGCCGCAACCCGCTGCTGGCGCACCTCAACATTTTCCGCGAGAAGTAACCGGAGGGGAGAGGTGCCTGCGGGCAGGCGCAGGACGGATGCAGGGATAAGCCGGGACAAGGACGAAAGGGGCGCACGGTCGGGCGCATCGCGGGAAGGAGCCCCAATCCGGACAGCATCGGGGAGGTGCAGCCGGATCGGTGCAAGGAGGCCGCAAACCGACGGAAGGGGCGCGTCGTATCCTCAAGAGGCCGCCCCCCCCAAAAAACAAAAAATCACCCCTGCCGGAGCAGCCTCCGGCAGGGGTGAAAACGTAAAAAAGGACTCGTCAGACAGCCCCGCTCCGAGACAAAGCGTGGCCGGGGAGGGGCAATCCGGGGAGGGGCGATCCGGGGAAGGGCGATCCGGGGAAGGGCGATCCGGGGAAGGGCCGCCCCGCGGGGTTACTCCACGATAATCTCGTCGGTGAAAATCCAGCCGCCGGGATGGCCGTTGTGCAGGGCTTTCAGCCGCACGTAACGCGCCGCGGTTTGACCCGACCAGCCGAACTCGCGGTAGCAATCCTGCTTGTATTCGAACGGGATGTCATTTTCGACCGCCGCAAGGGGCGTATAGAGCCTGTCATCGTCCGAAACCGAGATTTCGACCGCCCGGGGCATCCAGATGTCGGCATAGAAACCCTGCATGAAACAGGCCGCGATACGTTTCACAGGCTGGCGTTCCCCGAGGTCGACGACCAGTTCGACATCCGTATCGAGCCACCCCTGCCAGCGGCGGTCGCCGTAGTTCCACCCGCCGCACAGCCCGTCGGTCAGCGAAGCGTCGCCCGCAGCCGGGTATTTCGGGCTGTAAGGCGTACGGTAAACCACCTGCCTGCCGGTCGAAAGGCAATGCAGGGTATCGAGCGATTCGGGGCGGGGGCCGACGGCATTTTTCTGGTCGAAGGGGTGGTATCCGCGCTGCTGCATCCACGCCACGGCGTCGAGCACGCGGGCGTGGAAGTCGTCGTAGTCCTTCCGTTCGGGGGCGCTCCACCCCACTTCGGCAATCGCCAGCAGGCGCGGCCAGATCATGTGTTCGGCATGTTCGGCTGTGGGCACGTGCTCGCACCACAGGTTGCCCTGCACGCCGAGGATCATCGGCACGACATCCGCACCCAGCGAATCGGGCGCAGGGTCGTAAGAATAGGCTTGCGCGAGGGTGAGGAACGCCGCGGCGGCGACCGGCTCGCGGGTGGGGTCGTCCTGGCAGAAATCGAGGTAGCAGTATTCCGTGGGAGCCATCACGGCGCGGTGTCCGGCCCTGGCCGCGGCGATCCCGCCCTCGGTGCCGCGCCACGACATGACCGTGGCGCCGGGCGCGAGCCCGCCCTGGAGAATCTCGTCCCAGCCCAGCAGGCGGCGGCCCTTGGCGGCGAGGAACGTCCCGATGCGGTGCACCAGGTAGCTTTGCAGTTCATCGACGTCCTGCAGTCCCTCCCGACGCATCCGGGCGGCACATTCGGGGCAGGTGCGCCACCCCTGTTTCGAAGCCTCGTCGCCGCCGATATGGATATATTCCGAAGGGAAGAGCCCGATCACTTCGGAGAGCACGCTCTCAAGGAATTCGAACGTCTGCTCGTTGCCGATGCAGAAATCGGAGTCCGTGTAGGGTTTGCCGCTGCACGAGAGTTCGGGGTAAACGGCCAGCACCTCCTCGCTGTGCCCCGGCATCTCGATCTCGGGAATCACCTCGATATGCAGGGCACGGGCGTATTCGACCACTTCGCGGATGTCGTCCTGCGTGTAATAGCCCCCAGCGGCCGCCGGGTCGTCGCGGTGGCAGTAGCGTTTGCCGCCGAAGTTCCATCCCTCCCAGTCGGGATAGGGACGCCAGGCGGCGATGTCGGTCAGGGCGGGGTATTTTTTGATTTCGATGCGCCATCCGGCTCCGTCGGTCAGGTGCCAGTGGAAGCGGTTGAGCTTGTAGCGCGCCATGAGGTCGAGCTGACGTTCGACGAACTCCTTGTCGCGGAAATGGCGCGAGACGTCGAGCATGAAGCCCCGGTAACCGAAGCGCGGGGCGTCCACGATCGTGACGGCCGGAATGCGGCGGCCGTGGTGCCCGGCCAGTTGTGCGAGCGACTGGAGTCCGTAGAACAACCCTGCGGCATCGGGGGCCGTGAGCGTGATCTTTGTGCGGGAGACGTCGAGACGGTAGCTTTCGGGGGCGCCGTCGCCCGTACGAAGCAGTTCGAGCGCGGGCATGTCGCCGTCGGAGGCCTCGGCAAAGGAGGCGGGGAAGAATCCGTCCGCGGCACGCTGCATCCACGCCGCGAGGTCGGCCTTGTCCTGCCCGTCGAGGTCGGTCGTGTAGAGCAGCTTGGCAGGCATACGGAAGGCACCTTCGCCCCACGTCACCTGCTGCGGGGCCGGGATGATGCCCGTGGCCGGGCACCCGCCGCCGGCGCACGAAGCAAAGGCGAAAGCGGCAAGGCAAAAAGAGATAAGCGTGATTTTTTTCATAAGGTCTTTAGGTCGGGTACAACAACAAATCGGGATGAACCGGCAAAGCCGGAGGAGGGCGGAGCGAGCCGTGGCCGCAGCCGGAAGAGCGCCGCCGGAGAACAGCCAGCCAAAGGCAAACCGCAGCCGAAAACCGTCGGAGGACGGGGACAGCCGGAAGCCGGTGCAATCCGCGTCCGGAAACCGTCGGGGAACGGGGACAGCCGAAAACCGGAGCAACCCGCGTCCGGAAACCGTCGGGGAACGGGGACAGCCGGAAACCGAAACCGCCGACAGGCCACGACAGGCCGCGACGGGCCGCCATCCGGGGCGGGTTTGCAGCCCGAAGCAGGGACAGCCCGAAGCAGGGACAGCCCGAAGCAGGAGTATGAAAAAAGGCCGTGCAACCCGGCTTATGCCGGGGTCGCACGGCCCCTGTCGGTCTATAAGCGGACTAATTCCACTTGGTGTCCATCATCGTCGGGTTGGAACTGCCGCCGACGGCATCGTAACCGTGGCCCGTGAGGTCGCGCACGATATTGCCGGAACCGCTGTCGTTGGGCTCCCAGGCGTTCATGCGCCAGTAAGCGAGCAGCCCGTCGGACGTGGGGTCGACATAGTTCATGTTGTTGGCGATCTCGGATTGCGAGAGGGCGCGTGTCCATACGCGGCACTCGGCGACATAGCCGTTCAGCGTACGGCCGCCGCCATAGGAGGCTCCCAGGTAGAAACCGCCCGAATTGTCGCTCGTCAGGTCGATGGTCTCGCCCTGCGTTTCCACGCCCGTGGCATACTGCCCGTTGATATAGATGTCCCACGAAGAGCCCGTCCAGACTGCGGCGACGTGGTACCACTTCTCCTTGTCGAACGGCTTGTCGGTAGCTGCGGGCTGGTAGGAGTCGTGACAGATCTGGATGCAGTCGGGATCGACCTTCACGTCGCCGAAACGTACGCCGCAGATGCCCTCGATACCCATGATGGAGCTGATATAAGGATCGCGGGTCTGGAAGCCGAGCATGTATACGCGGGCTTCGAGCGTGAGCTGCGGAAGGGCTGCCAGGTCGGAATTCTCCTGGAACGAAGTCACCTTGTAGATGTTGCTCGATCCCAGGTAGATCGCCTTGCTGATCACCGGGGTCTTCAGCACGATGAAGAGCGTGCGGCTCGGTTCGAGCACGGTCATCCCGCCCGATACGGTCTTGATGCTCACCGGGACGCAATAGGTCACGCCCTCGGCGAACTCCGAGACGGACGTCACCGTGAAACCGATCTCCGAAGAGGTGTTGTAGCCGGCCAGGATGGTCGCTTCCGTCGAGCTGAGCGAATAGCTGTCGGCGGGCGGGATCTGGTAGTTCTTGCCGTATTTGTCGTTATAGGAGGCCAGCAGGTCGGGGCGCACTTCGAGCTGAATGTGGATGTCATGCTCGGCGACCACCGAGGCGGAGACGGTGATCGAGGTCTCGGCAGGGGGTTCGTCGATGGTCATGGATTTGTCGGGATTGCTCTGCGCATCGGTCATGTAGATCGCAGGATAGGTCTCCGCAGTCTCCTGACAGCCCGTGACCGCAGCGGCGGCGAACAACAGCGGAGCGACCAAATATTTCAGTTTCATAGTTCTCTTGTTTTAGGTTTAGTTTGCAGGGGCGAAAATCTCGGCCTCGTTCATGCTGGTATACCCGGTCACCCGGCCGACGTATACCCGGATGTAGCGGGCCTTCACGGTCTTCTTGAACCGGAATATCTTCCAGCCTTCGTCCGTGAGTTTGGGGACGAACGAAATTTCGTTGGTCAGGCTGAACCAGTTGGTGCCGTCCTCGCTGTACTGGAAATCGGTACATTCGGGGTTGGAGTCCTCGTAGTAGATATGCCAGCGGAAGCCGTTGATGTCGTAGGCCTTGTCCAGCGTGATGATGAAATTGCCGCCGTTCCCCCACGAATAGGACGCACTCGCGGCATACCAGCAGTTGGAGTCGAGTTTGCCGTCGAACATGCGGGCTTTCTGCGTATCGGAATCGAGGTTCCAGACGCCGTTGGCGCCGCTCGAAGCGGTGCCCTGGTAGCAGACGATCGTCCAGCCGGAAGCCGGTTCGATCTTCACGCCCGTGAGCGCCGTGGCATCGACGTCGATCTCCATCGCCGCCACAGTCACCAGCACGTAACGCACCAGTTTCTCCTTCGAGGTGTAGACATCGCCCTGCGGAAGCTCGACGACGATGGGGAGCAGGTAGTATCCCTTCTCGATATTGGCGGAGCTTACGGTAACGGACGCCTCGTCGGACATGAAGTCCCCGGCCGCCACGCTGAGCGTGCCGAGCGACACCCGTGCAGGGTCGATCGCCTCGTAGGAGGTTCCGTGCTCTTCGTTGTAGGACTCGACCAGCGAGTTGTCCAGCGCCAGCGGGAACGAAACGTCGGCAGGGGCGGGACGCGCCAGCTCGACCCGGATTTTTTCGTCCACCTCGCCCGTGATGGTACCGTCGTCCCCGACCAGGAACAGGTATTTGGACAGGGCGGTCGAGGTCAGGCCGACGATCAGGTCGCCGCCGGCGGGGTTCACATCCTGGATCGCCTCGCGCATATACTTGTAAGGCATGGCCGAATTCCCGTACTCGTACTCCATGTGGTAGGCACCGAAACCGGCGCCGAAACCCTGCGTGGGGTTGAAGCGCGCCATGCCCAGCAGCGAGTTGACCCACTGGCCGTCGCGGCACTCATGCGACACGCCGCCGTTTTTCCAGAGGGACTCGAAGTTCTCGGCGAAGATATACTGCTCGGGCTTCCAGCCTTTCTTATCGGCTTCGTCGAAGCGACTCTGCAAATCGGTATAGCCGTAGGATTTATAAGCCTGCACGATGCCGTAGTCGAAGCAGTCGGCCACATCGGCATGCACGGCATAGGGCACGCCGTCGATCATAAGCAGGCGTCCCATCCCCGACTTGGGGCCGACGTATTTGCTCATGGCGAGGATCAGCTTCCTGAACAGCTCGTTGTCATGCCCCACGAACGGCCCCGAAGCGCCGTAGCCGGGTTCGTAGTCAATGTCGATGCCGTCGTAGCTGTACTTGTCCATCGAGTCCTTGCAATAAGCCTTGGCATAGGCTTCGATGGCCTCGTCGGTGTATTCGCCGCCGCCGATCTCGGTGAGGAACGGCTCGGGCATCTTGTCCGAGAAGATCGTGAAGGTCACCTTCGTGCCCTTGATCTTCTGCACGAACTCCTTGTCGGCGATCTGCTCGGGGGTCAGCGAATGCCACTGGCTCCAGATGGAGATGATATCCATCGAGTCGGGAGCGCTCTGCAGGCGGGTCTGGTAGGATGCACCCACGGCCGTCCACGAACCGTACCAGCCGAAAGCGATCTTGTGCTTGGTCTTTTTGTATTCGCGCAGGGCCTGGTAGTAGGCATTATCGCGCAGGATGGGCGACTGCTGGTCGGGATGCTGCGTAATTTCACGCTCGGGATCCGTCCAATCCGAACAAGCGACGAAAAAGGCACCCACGATCGCAAGGGCCGCGACGTATTTCAAGAAATTTTTCATCTTCCGTGTTGTTTTTAGGTTCATTATTTCTTATCCCACCAGAGTTTCGTACCGCCGGTATCGGCTCCGCCGAGCAGTGCGGTGGCAGCCGCCACGCCGGCGGCATTGTTCGAGTACTCCGAACGCGGGAAGGTCATACGGCGCACCTGGACGTTGGTATCGACCTTGCCGCCGCTGAGGTTGTTGACGATCGGGATCACCTTGGGGTAGCCCGTGCGGCGGAATTCCGACCAGGCTTCCTGCCCGTTGGGGAACATGGCGATCCACTTCTGCGTGATGATCCGTTCGAGTTTCTCCTCGTCCCCGGCGCCGGCATTCCACTTCGGGGTGACGGACGAAGGTTTCGAGGCGTTGTATTTCGTCGAGGCGGCCGAAGCGTCTTCGAACGCCTGGGGCTCGGCCGTGCTCTGGGCATAGGCGGCAGCGGCAGCGGCCGTGAGTCCGTGTTCGAGGAACGACAGCTCGATACCCGCCTTGTAGAACGATTCGTCGTCACCGCCCATCTCCCAGCCGAGCATGGCACCCTCGGCCCGCAGGAAAGCGGCCTCGGAAGCGAGGAACCACACCACGGGCGTATCCTTGGCGACGTTGGGCACCGAAAGTCCGGTGTAGTCGGCCTTGAGCATCGTGCTGAGGCCGCTGCGGACGCCGTGGTACTTGCTGTCCTCGCAGGTTTTGAAATAGGCCGGCAGGCGCGGATCCGCATAACCGTTCATGTAAGCGTCGATGGTCGCACCCATGCGGGTGTCGTTATAGGCGTTCCACGTCTCTTCGAGCGGGTTATACACCTGAACCGAACCGGAACTCTTGAGCCACGCCCCGTCGTCCGAAGCGGTCATCACCCCGTCCCTGACGGCCTCCTCGGCATAGGTGCGGGCAAGAGCGGGTTCGACGAAACGGATGCGCATGGCCATGCGGAGCTTGACCGAGTTGGCCAGCTTGAGCCATTTCGCATAGTCGCCCTGGTAAACGGCGTCGACCTTCTGCAACGGTCTGGCGTCGCCCGCATTGGCCGCGTACTCCTTCAGCACCACGATGGCGGCATTCAGATCCGTGAGAAGGTTCTTGTAGACGGTCTCCTGCGATTCGTAGGGGTTTTCGGTCTGGCCGAAATTCGAAACGGGGATCGGGCCGTAGATGTCGGTGGTACGCTGGAGGGCCATCACCTTGATGACCTCGGCAACGGCAAAGACGTCGTCGGTAACCTGCCCGTTCTGGTAGGCGTACTTGAGGTTGAGCCATGCAGGCATCACATTGGTAAAAGCCACCGAGAAGGGATAGTTGTTGTAATCCGTACCGTCGAGGTCGTAGGTACAGGTATAGCTGCCGCCGTTGAAGGCCTGGATCGGGGAGAGATAGCCGCCGAAGGCGTCGCCCATCAGGTTGCAGGCACGCTGGAACTCGTTGGCCCCCACGTCGCTGCACGGGATCACGGCATCCATTTGCATGGTGGTGATGTAGGTCTTCTTGTCGACCGACTGCACCGCATCGGGATTGGTGTTGAAGGATTCGAAGTCACCGGTACAGGCGGCAAGCGCCGCGGCGGCGAAAAATCCTATTGTATGATTGAATCGTTTCATTGGTCTGAAGTTTTAGAATTGGAGTCTTACGCTGAAGCCGATAGTCCGGGAGCTGGGCTGCATGAAATAGTCGAGCCCCTGGTAATAGGTACCCGTGGAAGCGGTGATCTCGGGATCGAACGGCGCCTTGTTGTAGATCATCCACAGGTTGCGGCCCACGAGCGACACGGTCATGCCGACCTTGTCGTTGAACCACCTGGAAGGAAGGTCGTAGCCCAGCGTAAGTTCACGCAGGCGGACGTTGGTCATGCTGTAAACGTAGTGTGAAAGCATCGAAAGCCCGTTGCCGTTGTTGGCATAGAAGACCCTGGCATCGGGGATTTTCTGATCCTCGGAGATCCAGACGCCGCCGTTTTCACGGGCGTCGGCCGAATCCTGCGAGGCACCCCAACGATCCATCAGGGCCTGCGTCGCCGAGACGCCCTGGCCGCCGATGCGGGCATCGAACAGCACGCCGAGGTTCACGCCCTTGTAGGAGAACCGGTTGTTCCACCCCAGGCGGAAGCGGGCTTCGGTATTGCCGCCGTAAAGCCACGTGTTGGGATCGGTAGTGACGGTATTGGTATTCGGGTCGACATAGATGCGCCCCTGGTCGTCGGTCTTGAGCCCCGTCACGTAGAAGTCGCCGATCGAACCGCCCTCCTTGATCTTCATGCGGTAGCCGCCGTAGTCCATGTTCACCTCGTCGATGGTGATCAGGTTGCCGGCCACGTCGCGCGTCCCCTCGGGGACGAGTTCCTTGATCTTGTTGCGGTTCATCGAGAAGTTGACGTTGGTCGACCACGAGAAGTCGCGCCACTTGTTTTTGTAACCCACGACCGCTTCGATACCCCAGTTGTTGACCTTGCCGGCATTGACATAGGCACGTTTATAACCGGTGCTGGGAGGTGCATCGTAGCTGAAGAGCTGGTTATAGGTGTTGGTGTTGTAATAGGTGAAGTCCATCCATATCCTGTTGCCGAGGAACTTGGCGTTCAGACCCGCCTCGAACGACTTGGTGCGCTCGGGCGTGAGGTTGACAGCCGGGGCATAGGAGTCCGACGAAACGATACCGCCGGTCAGCAAGGGGGTGTTCACACCGGTGATGAACCGCTGCGGGGCGTTGCCCACCTCGGCATACGAGCCGCGCACCTTGAGGAACGAAATGCCGGCTTTGGAAAGGTCGGCCATCGACGAGATGACGGCCGAAAGACCCACCGACGGGTAGAAAATGTTCATATGGGGCGTGAAGGCCAGCTGCGAAGCCCACTCGTTGCGCGCCGTCACGTCGAGGTAGACCATGCCGTTATATCCCAGCTGGGCGGTGGCGTAGATGGCCTGAGTCTGGTCGTGGTAGCGGTCGGCGTAGGGTTTGGTCTGCGAGTGGCTCATATCCACGTTGTAGACCGAGAACTTGTTGGCGATGGTGGCCAGGTGGCCCTCGAAGCCTTCGCCGTCGTTCTTGTCGTCGAGAATGCTCGCACCCAGGTTGAACGACAGGGAGAACTTGTCGTCGAAGAAACTCTTGTTGATCGACAGCAGGGCGTCGGCGTAGAGGTTGTTGTGGTGGATCTTGTTGTTCTGGTAGTTACCGTACTCGGAAGCGAACAGCTTGTCGGACGAGGCATAGATCTTGCGCGTATAGTTCATCACCGTGTTGTCGGTGCGCACGCGCCCCGTGAGGGTGATCCAGTCGGCAATGTCCCACTTGAGCGTGGCGTTGAACGTATAGCGGTGCGCCGTGTTCTCGAACAGCTCGCGGTTGGTGATCCACCAGGGGTTCTCGACGCCGGTGATGAACTCCAGGGGCCAGAACTGCTTCATATAGCCCGCCGTGGCGTCGTAACGCTCGTAAACCTCGTACTTGGAGATGTCGTCGCCGCGCGGGAAGAGGTAGACGGGGATCAGCGGGTTGTGATAGAGGCCCTGCACGAGCGGGTTACGCTTGTACTGGCGCATGTAGGAAGCGCCCAGGTCGAGCGTCAGCTTGTCCTTGATGAGCTGCGTGGTATTGCGGACGGTGAAATTGTACCGGTTATAGACGTTGTTGGGAATGACGCCGCGCGAATTGAGCGAAGCGGCCGAGAAATAGGTCTGGTTCACGCGCGTACCGCCCGAGACCGAGATCGCATTGGTCTCCTCGAAGCCGGTCTGGAAGAAATCCGAGGGGTCGTACGAGGTCGGGGTCGAGAGCTTCGTACCCCAGCTCATGGAAGGTGCCGTAGCGTCGGTGCCGTAGGTGTTCTGGAACTGCGGCATGACGAACGGCGACGAGAAGGTGGTATTGTTGGCGTAGTTCACGCGCACGCGCCCCTCCTCGCCCTTTTTGGTCGTAATGACGATCACGCCGTTGGCACCCTGCGAACCGTAGAGCGCGGCCGCCGTGGCGCCCGAAAGCACCGTCATGGATTCGATGTCCTCGGGGTTGAGGTTCGAGATACCCTCGAAATCGCCGCCGTCGGGCGTTTCGTAGGTGCCCTCGGTCTGCGACGAACGCAGGTCGGGCATCGGGATACCGTCGATCACATAGAGGGCGTTGTTGTTGCCGCTGATGGACTTCACGCCGCGCATCACCACGCGCGTGGAACCGCCCACGCCCGAGGCGCTGGCGTTGATCTGAAGGCCGGCGACCTTGCCCGAAAGCGAGTTCATGAAGTTGGCGTCCTTGACCGTGTTGACGATGTCGCCCGCGACCTCCTGCACGTTGTAGGTCAGCGCTTTCTCCGACCTTTTGATGCCGAGGGCGGTAACCACCACGGCGTCGAGCACCTCGTTGTCCTCGTGCATGACCACCGACAACGGGGCGGAACCCGAGACGGGAAGCTCCTGCCTGGTATAGCCGATGAGTGAAATTTCGAGCGTGTCCCCCGGTTTGGCCTGCGGCAGCGAGAAATTGCCGTCGACGTCGGCGGCGGCACCCGTCGTCGTACCTTTGATAAGCACGGTGGCGCCGACCAGGGGCATGCCCTTATCGTCCTTTATGACTCCGGTAACGCCGCCCTGGGCGCTGTGGGGGGGGGAATTTTTAGCTTTCTTCGAGAGTACGATGTGCTTGTCCCGAAGGGTATAAGCGATGTCGGAACCCGCGAAGAGCTTGTCCAACACGGCCTGCAGCGGTTCGTCGTGCGCCGAGAGGCTCACTTTGCGGTCGGTGTCGATGTCCGACGTATTGTAGACGAACGAACAGCCCGTCTGCTGCTGGATAGCCTGGAAAACCGTGATGACCGTCGCGTCCCGGGCATCGAGGCTCACACGCGAGAGGGCTTGCTGCGTCTGTGCCGCGGCAGAGGTGGCGCCGAAGCATCCCAGGAGCAGCATCGGGATAACGAACAGACAACGGAAACATGCCGTGACAACATGCCCTCCCCTGCCTGTCGCAAGGTTAGTTTTTTTCATGGATCAGATTTTAGGTTAGTTGTAATGGTTAGGTGTCGAAACAGGCCGCCACAGAGTGCGGCATCCGGGGGAAAGGACATTAATTTTCCATAGGCGGATCGAAAGATTTTAAGTTCGTATTCGGTTATCGTTCAGGGTTTGCGTAGAGTTCGATGTCGTTGCCGACGATCCTGTAATTGAATTTATAGGTCAGCTGCAATACGGACATGATGTGGTAGATGCCGTCCTCGACGCGGAAATTGCCCGAGAAGCGCATGTCGCGGAGCCGGTTGTCCATGAAGCGGATGTCGACGTTGTAGTAGCGCTTGAGCTCGGCGACGATCTCCCCGAAGGTATCGTGCTCGAAGCAGAAGCGGCCGTCGATCCAGTTGATCGAGCGTTCGGCCGAGGGGCAGTCGGTCAGGCGCATGGCGTGCGTCCGGGTGTCGAAAACCAGCTGCTGCGCGGGGTGCAGGCGCACCGAGGCCTGCTCGCGTCCCGAAGCATAGGCCTTGACGGCGCCTTCGAGCAGGACGGTGGTGACACGGTGCTCGTTGTCGTCGTTGCGGATGTTGAAACGTGTGCCGAGGACTTCGATGTCCAGGCCGTTGGTCGACACGACGAACGGCGCCCGGCGGTCGTGCTCGACCTCGAAATAGGCTTCACCCTCCATCTTCACGCGGCGCTGGCGCGAAAAGAAAGGGGCAACGTACTCCACGCTGCTCGATGAGTTGAGCCACACCTTCGTCCCGTCGGGCAGCACCACCTGCGACCGCTCGCCCAGCTGGGTGACGACGGTCACGGGCTGCGCCAGGCGCTTGGAAAGCGATACGGTCGTGAGCCCGCCGGCCAGGAGCACCGCGGCGATCACGGCCGCAGCGGCAATACGCACCGCGACACGGCGCAGGGGGATACGGCGTCCGGCGTGCATGCGGCGCTTGAACTGCCGGAGCGAACGTTCGACGTCGATACCGGCCGCGTCGTTGATACGGTCGCTGACATATAATATATAATAGACCTGGCCGAGCATCCTGCGGTTTGCAGCCGAGCGGTCGTACCACGCCTCTACGGCCGCCGCCTGCGCTGCGTCCAGCTCGCCTTTGAGGAAGGCTACCAATACCTCTTCGTCGATTTCGAAATTTGCCATGCTGTTTGCTTGTCTATAAAGTAATACAATCCGTCAGCAAAGGATGCTAACGGAAAGGCGAAAAAAATTCAGATTTCCTTATCAGGAGAGGTCAGGCCACAGCAACAGCACGAGCAGCGGCCAGTAATCGCTGAGTTCCTCGCGCAGCAGGCGCACGGTCTGCCCGATACGGTAATTGACCGTCTGCGGGGAAACGTTGAGGCGGGCGGCTATTTCTTTGTGGGTCATACCTTCCAGGCGGTGCATACGGAAGGTCTGCTGGAATTCAGGAGGCATTTTGCGCAGAGCTTCGGCCAGCCGCTGCACCAGTTCACCCTCGAGGTAGAAATCGGGGTCGTCGAACGTCTCTTCGTAGTGTTCGGCCAGCTGGCGGATGATGCGGTTCTTGAGCGTGTCGCGCGAGGCGCTGTTAAGCGACTTGTTCTTTACGATGGTGAACAGCAGCGATTTGAGCGGCATCTCGGGAATCAGCGAGGTGCGGTTTTCCCACACCCACATCAGGGTGTCCTGGACGAGTTCCTCGGCGCGTACCGGCGGCACGAAGCGCGTGGCGTAGGTGCAGAGCGGTTTGTAATAGCGGCGGAAAAGCGCATCGAAACATTTTTCATCCCCGGCACGGAGCAATCCGACAACCGTGCGGTTGTCCTGTATGTCGATCGTATGCGCGTTATCTGCCATCGGCCGGTATATTCTTCTGTCCCGCCGCCCCGAAGAACGGCGGAGGGACTGAGCAAAAATACAACTTTATCCAATATTTGCAAAAAAGATTCCGTACGGGGCATACGGTGTGTCCGGACGGAGTATGCCGAAAGGGAACGGGGAAACGGCGCTGCCTGCGCCGTTTCCGGCGGCAGGGAAAGGCGGAGGCCGGGACGGCAGCGATACGCCGCCTTCACGGGGAAGCCCCCTGCCGCCCGGCGGGAATGCGTCACGGCACAGGCCGGGAGCCCGGGCACGGCATGGACGCGAATACCATGGCGGCAAGCCGGGATATTCCCAGCCTATGCCCGGAAATCGCAACCGCAGAGCAGGAATCCGCCGAATTTTATTACCTTTGCGGGGCAGGCCCGCCCTGTCGCTGCCGGCCGAGGCCGGGAGAGGAAAGTCCGGGCAACACAGAGCACCGCGCAAGCTAACGACTTGATATCCGTGAGGGTATAGGAGCGTAACAGAGAACGACCGCCCGCAGGGGATTTTCGTAATCCCGGCGGGTAAGGGTGAAAAGGCGGGGTAAGAGCCCACCGCGGGGGCAGCGATGCCGCCCGGCAGTACGTCTCGCGGGTTGCAAGACCGTGTATACCGGCAATTAAGGGTTGCTCGCCCGATGCCGGGGGGTAGGTTGCTTGAGACGGCAGGAGACTGCCGCCCTAGATAAATGACAGGGGCCCGGGGTTCGCCCCGGGAACAGAACCCGGCTTACAGGGCCTGCACGTACGGGGATGCCGCTTTCCAGCGGCATCCCCTTTTTCGGGTCGCTACCGCAACGGGACGGACGGCGGGGAGCGGGAGGAGCACCGGGAAAGGCTGAGAAAGCCCGGAAAGGAAAAAACGCAAAAGGACGGGTGTCCCATGCGGCAGGCATCGGCAGAGTGGCATTTTTTTTGACGTATCGCCCGCCGATGGCGACCCTCGGCGAACATATCCGGCAAAGCACCGCCTACAAATGGTGGATCCTGGGCATGATCATGCTCGGGACGTTCATGGCCGTGCTGGACGTGACGGTGGTCAACGTCGGGCTGCCGGCCATCATGTCGGCTTTCGGCATCGGCATCTCGACGGCCGAATGGGTCATCACCGCCTACATGATCACCATGACCGTCATGCTCCCTTCGGCGGGATGGTTCGCCGACCGCTTCGGGAACAAACGCATCTATATCCTGGGGCTGGCACTCTTCACGCTCGGGTCGTGGCTCTGCGGCAAAGCCCCGGGCGACCTGTTCCTGATCTGGGCACGCGCCCTGCAAGGCGTCGGCAGCGGTATCATACAGTCGCTGGGACTGGCGATCGTGACCCGCGAATTCCGCCCCGAGGAGCGCGGCCTGGCGCTCGGCCTGTGGGCAATGGCGGCGGCCGCCTCGATCTCGTTCGGTCCCCTGCTGGGCGGCTATCTGGTCGATGCATACAGCTGGCACAGGATTTTCGACGTGAACGTCCCTGTGGGAGTGCTCGCCATCCTGCTCTCGGCCTTTATCCAGAAAGAATGGAAAAGCCCGGCGCGGCACCCGTTCGACTGGCGGGGATTCGTGGCCATCGCGCTCTTCATGCCGCTGGCGATCTTTGCGCTGGCGCGGGGCAACTCGCCGACCAACCACGACGGCTGGGCGTCGCCCACGGTGATCGGCTGCTTCGCCGTGGCGGCCGTCGCGCTCGCCTACTTCGTCCGCACGGAGCTGCGCAGCCCGGCGCCGCTGCTGCAGCTTCGCCTGCTCGGGGAACGCAACTTCGGGGTTTCGATGGCCGTGCTGACGCTCTTCTCGATCGGCATGCTGGGCGGCACCTACCTGCTGCCGCTCTACATGCAGCGCGGGCTGGGCTACACGGCGCTGATGGCCGGGAGCGTATTCCTGCCCGTGGGGCTCATACAAGGGGTGCTGTCGGCCGTATCGGGTTACCTCACGCGCTACGTCAAGCCCCTGCTGCTCGCGGCGGCGGGCATCCTGCTGCTGGCGCTGAGCTTCTGGCTGGCCAGCCGTTTCTCGCTCCACACCTCCCACCGGCATATCCTCTTCGTGCTCTATATCCGCGGGCTGGGCATGGGGCTCACGTTCGCCCCGCTGAACTTCTTTTCGCTGCGGAACCTCACGCAGCACGACATGGCCGCAGCGGCGGGTATCTCGAACAGCATCAAACAGCTCGCAGGCAGCATCGGCATCGCCATACTGACAGCCGTTTACTCGGCCCGGACGGCCTTCCATGCGACGCACGAAACGGTATCGGCTTCCCAAACCTATGTCGAGGGGGTGACCGACGCGCTGGGCGTGGTGACATGGCTGACCCTCGCGGCGGGGTTGCCGCTGCTGTGGGTATTCCGCAAAAAACGGAAGAAAACACCGGCAGGGAATCAGAGGGAGGCAGGGTAAAGTTAAACCGGAGCGGGAAAGGCCGGATCGGTGTGCACCGGGCCGCCGGATCGGCAACGGACGGCTACATCAGCCCCATGCGCCTGCGGGCGAAAGGCATGACCCAGGCCGGGGATTGTTGCCGCGCGAGCAGGTCGCGCATGTATTCCATGTAGGGTTCGACGTGGCGGAAATAGTGCATCAGCCCCTCGCAGAGCGAATTTTTGGGGCTGCCGTCGGCCCCGCGGGCGAAACGGTGCTTGGGGCATTCGCCCCGGCAGGCGAAATAGTAGTTGCAGCGCAGGCACCCGGCGGGCAGCGTATTGCGTTTGTCCAGCCCGAATTCGCGGCGTTTCCGCGAGCGGTAAAGCTCGGCAAGGGGCGTCTCGCGGATATTGCCCAGCCTGTACTCGGGGTAGACGAAATGATCGCAGGAGTAGACGTCGCCGTTGTGCTCGACGACCAGCGCGTCGCCGCACGTCTCACCCATCGAGCAGACGCCCGGCTGCACACCGCACCACTGCGCCAGCGAGGCGTCGAACAACTGCACGAAACAGCGCCCCACGTCGCTTACGACCCACTCATCGAAAACATCGCACAGGAAATGCCCGTAGCCTTCGGCCGAGACCGACCAGCCGGCCAGCCGCGCCCCTTCGTGTCCGGGCGGGACGATCAGCGGACGGTGGTGTCCCGGTTTGTCGACGACGTGTTCGACGGCGGGCAGGAACTGCATGAAGCGGCTGTGCACCTCGTCGCGGAAGAAGCGGTAGATCTCCCCGCCGCGCCCCTCGCAGCACCGGTTCACGACGCTCAGCGTATTGAATTCCACGCCGCTGCGCCCGAACATCCCGACCGTCCGCATCACGCGCTCGAAGGTCGGGTTGCCGCCCCTGGTCAGGCGGAAGGCGTCGTGGATATCCCCGGGCCCGTCGAGCGAGAGGCCGACCAGGAAATTGTTGGCGGCGAAGAGGTCGCACCACGCCTCGTCGACCAGCGTACCGTTGGTCTGCAACGTATTCTCGATCCGTTTGCCGTCGGCGTACCTGCGCTGCAGCTCCATCGCCCGGCGGTAGAAATCCAGCCCCAGCAGCAACGGCTCGCCGCCGTGCCAGCAGAACTGCACGGTATCGACCTCGTTGGCCCGGATGTACTGTTTTATGCAGAGCTCCAGCAGCTGGTCGTCCATCACGGCTTGGCGGCCGCCGTACTGCACCGCCTTGTCGAGGTAGTAGCAGTAGTGGCAGTCGAGGT
>OGEP01001467.1_pt1 | contig 25521 bp, 24 predicted proteins | sample 1570721 | NCBI WGS metagenome assembly OGEP01 (sample SAMEA2582131, study PRJEB24529) | metagenome | biome: Human gut stool | place: China | collected 2011 | reverse complement strand
ACCTTCTCTGCTGTTGCTGAACGTAAAGACTTTTCCGAGTTCAATGCCTCTCCAGTCAAATGCCCTGGCGTACTGTTTCGTGCTTCCGATATCAATTCCAACTACCAAAGTTGATTCTTTTACTTGATTGATTTTTTCATTCTGCTTATAATTCATTTGTGGGTGTCTCCTTTGAACAATGATTCTTATTAACCGCCAAGTTAACAATCATTATTCTATGGGTGGCACTCATTTTTTGCAAACCGGTTATTTGTTACTTAACAGGAATGCTCCTTCTTACAACAGTTCTCTGTTGTCTGAAGATAGTATACCTTATTTTTTCCATTTATGACCGTTTTTGACACCAATCGACCCAAATATGACATGAAACGACCGGAGAAAAAATTCTCCGGTCGTTTTATGCTAAAAATGTCTGGTTTTTACGAAAGAAATAGGAAAAAAATTTGTCTTTCAGTTCCGAATATTTTCCATGCGGAATCGGGATCTGGGTACCGTCCGACAGGATCACTGCTTTGTTAGATATGCTCTTTACATAATCCATATTGATCATATATGACCTGTGGCAACGGACAAAGCATTCATAATCCTTCAACTGTTCGCACAAATCGTCCAGTTTACCAACGCTGTCCAGTACTTCTCCGTCCTCTTTGTGAAGCAGCAGATTTCTCCCCGTTACCTCGCAATACTTCAGTTTGTCCAGTTCCAGCCTTGTGATTCCCGTCTTACATCGCAGGATCAGACTGTTCTTTTCATTCTTGCGGCACTCCCTGAGTACCGAATCCATCAATCGGTAGAAGCTCTCCTGCCAGATAGGCTTCAACTGATAAAAATAGGCCCCCACTTCATAGGAATCCACAGCGTATTCCGAAGAGGATGTCAGATAAATGATCTTCACCGAAGTATCATACTTACGGATCTCTCTGGCGGCACTGATTCCATCCTGTCCCGGCATCAGAACATCCAGAAATATAATATCCAGCCGGGTCCCCCGCTCTACTTCCGACAGCAATTCCAGCGGACTGTGAAATGCTGCATAAGTAATATCCTGATTCCGTTCTACCCGATATCTGTCCATCAGAACGCTTAATTCCTTAAGTACTGACAGATCGTCATCACAAAAAGCTACTTTTATCATGATTCTTCCTTTGCCGCACAAACCGATGCAGCTCATTCGTTTTATCGTATGTGTCTTGACATGTTTTTCTACGCTTATTACAATAATTATATCCGTACATCGATGTACGATGCAAGGATAATTTTGAGAAAGGCATATTTTTGATGTCATCAAACGAAGAAAACGGAAAAAGTGAAAAAAGACTGATGTCCATCGGAGAAGTCTCCAAAGCGATCGGCATCACCAGAAGAATCATATTGAACTACGAAGCCAAAGGTCTCCTGCTTCCGGATAAAAAAGAAGGAACTGCCGGGAATCGCTATTATACCCCGGATTCCATCTCCCTGATCCGCTCCATCCGGGTACTGCAGAATTTAGGGCTGTCCCTGGATGAGATTTCCTCCTATTATAATGGATCCACGGATCTGGAACCATTGATCGAACGTCTGGAAGCCTTACGAGACGGCCTGACGCAGAGTATCGAGAAGTTAAAGCAACGTACTGCGTCCCCGGCTGCTTCCGTGATACAGTTTCTTACCCTCCCCGCCCAGACAGTGTACTGCCGCAAGGGGGCTTTTAACGGAGTGGAAGAACGCAAAGAATTCCTGCGGGAGGTCTTCATGGAAGCCATTCATCTGTACGGTTCCGACAGCAGTAAGCGGATGTTTTTCATTGAGTACAATCTGGAACATCCGGAAGAATTCACCTGTTGTATCTCCGTACCTCCTGCCAGCAAGGGAGAACATGTGGTGCATCTGCCGGAGCAGAAAGCTCTCGGCATCTTCTATCACGGCTGTTACGAATCACTCCCGGATGCCCGTAGAGAACTGTCTGCCTACGCAGCTGCGCAGAATCTGTCTCTGTCAGGCACGGTACGGCATACTTATCTGGAAGGTCCTCCCCAGCATAAGGATCCGGCGAATTTTATCACTCAGGTGGCTCTTGTTTTACAATGATTCAGTCAAACAGGATTTCCTCCACCGTTACGAACTGAAAGCCTCTTTTCTGCAGAATATCCACTACTTCCAGTGCTGCGGTGACAGAAGTCTCATAATAATCATGCATCAGAATAATATCGCCGTCCCCCGCCTTCTCCACCACTTTGGACGCAATACAGTCTGCATTGTGGGAACACCAGTCCAGAGGATCGATATTCCACAGAACCGGGAACATATTCAGTTCTTTCTCAAAGCTTTTGTCCCAACTGCCGTAAGGCGGCCGGACAAAGCTTATTTTCTCCCCTGTGATTTCTTCGAGAATTTCATTGGTCTGCACCAGCTCCTCCCGAAAGGTCTCCCGGTTGCGGGAAGTGAGCTGGATGTGACTATAGGTATGATTCCCGATCAGATGTCCTTCGTCCTGTTCTCTCCGGATAATGTCCGGGTAATTCTCCGCATTCTCTCCCGTCACGAAAAAAGTAGCTACCACTCCCCGCTCCTTCAATCCATCCAGAAGCTGTTCCGTATACTTCGGATGCGGCCCGTCGTCAAAGGTCAGCGCGATCTTTTTCGGTTCTCCTGATGTCCCGCACACGCCGGTGTCTGTTTCTATATAGGTTCCATATGACTTCTGCTCTGCGTATCGTTCCGTTCCCACTGACAGACACAAGATTCCCAGAAGCATGTCAAAGATCAGAATTCCCGCCAGTACTTTTTTCATTTCAAGCCGTCCGTTTCACGCTTTCACAGAAAATATATGCATTCTCAAAAGTGACCATTCCTGCTGCCGCAATAAAACATGCCTGCAAAAAAGGAGACCCGAGACTCTCATCTCCCGGATCTCCTCTGTATGTTACTTTTTTATTTATACTCAGATCTTGAATACGGAAATCTCGTTCTTAAGTCCTTCCATATTCTCATCCAGTACACTTGCAGTAGTGCTCAGCTTCTCCACATGGTTCAGAAGCTTATTGGCCACATCGTTGACGGTCTCGGCACTGCCTGCGGTCTCTTCAATGATATCGGAGATATTCTTCACGGCTGCCACAGCAGCGCTACGCTCACCGTCTGCCTTCTCCGTGCTTACCACGATATCTTTCAGTCCCTCGATCAGCTGGCCCATACGCTCCTGCATCTCGCGGAATACTGCGATCACTTCTTCCACAGCTTTGGTCTGGAGTTCTACCATTGCTTTCGCCTGGCTTGCACTCTCCACGCTGTTCTGGGTCTGGGCTGTAATGTTGGCCACATTGTTGCGGATCTCGCCGGCTGCCTTTGCAGAATCATCTGCCAGCTTACGGATCTCTTCTGCTACTACAGCGAAGCCTCGTCCAGCCTCTCCCGCTCTGGCTGCCTCGATAGAAGCATTCAATGACAGCAGGTTGGTCTGCTCTGTGATCTCTGTGATCGTAGCTACGAAACTGTTGATGATCTCAGATTCCTTGCGAAGAGATTCGATACTCTCACTCACTTTCACAGTCATCTGTGTTGTCTCGCCAGCACGATCACCCAGTACCTGTACGATCTCCATTCCCTTGTTGATCATGCCTTCCGTCTCGCCTACCAGCTTCTCCACACGTTCTACCACATGGCTGACTTCCTGGATCTCATTGGAGAGGATATCGGTCTTCTCCACGCACTCCTGTGCATGTCTGGACTGTTCTTCCATACCTTCGTTGATCTCACCGATGGCACGGGTAATATCCTGTGAATACTCATGAATCAGTTCAGAAGCCTGTCCCACGTTCTGTGCAGACACTTCCAGCTCTCCGGTAGCATTGCTTACCTGATTGACCAGCTTCTTCGTATTCGTGATCATGTTGGTAGCCGAGCCTGCCAGATCCTGGAACTCATCATGTCCCTTGGCAGATACGGTAACCGTCAGATCACCCTTCGCCACATCACCGAACTTTCTGGAAATGCGTCTCATGTTATTCTCAATACCTGCAGTGATAAAGATACCTACGATCACTACGATCACACATGCCAGGATCACCAGACCGATGGTCATGTTGCGGATCTCGGTAGCCTGACTGGTCACTACTCTCATAGGTACCAGTGCACAGGTGGTAAAGCCGATATCTGCACTGTGGCTGTAAATGAAAAGATACTTCTCACCCTGGAAATCTACCTCCGCAGTACCTGCATCCGCTACTGCCTCATCCATGACAGCTGTATAATACTCCTGTCCGGAGAATACATTTCCCTCTTCCGGAAGGACACTTTCTTTTCCTTCTTCTACGTTCTCAACAACCAGTTCTCTGCCTCCGGGAGTTACAAATCCGATGATACTGCCGTCTCCGATATCGATCTCTTCCATGAAATCCGTAATAGCAGAAGGCTTGATATCGATGACAACGCAGGCATTGTTCGACTGGCTCATCATTTCGAAGGCCATAATATAATCTTTTTCGGTCTCCGTTACCTTTTCATCCAGTACAGGATGACTGTCGATCCACTGCGGGATACTTCTTCTGCCTTCCCCGCTTGCCACGTCTTCCTTGTACTCATCCAGGAAACCGTCCACACCGGATGAAAGCTTAGTGGACAGAAGGTTTACTCCCTTCTTGGGAATAATGTGCATGTGGCTGATGAACGGGTTGGAGGTCTGCACCGACAGAAGGTTGGACTTCGTAGATGTCAGGAAATTCAACTTATCCACGGGATTATCTTCGAACATTCCCAGGAAATATTTCCGCAGATCATCATCGTAAGCATATTTCAGACCCTCTGAGCGGATAAAATCACAGCTCATATTCAGATTTTCCGTGGCCATACGCATCGTCTGTAATGTGGAATCGGTGAATTTCTCGCTTAATCCTTCTGCGGATTTCTGGTATGCTGACACACCGATGATCACCATAAACACAATAGGCACCAGGAAACATACAACGATCTTGTTGCGGATGCTGAGCAGTTTCGAGCTCTTTCCACTCTTTTTCTGCTTCGGAGCCTTTTGCTTCTTCTCCGCAGATGCCTTCTTTCCCTTCACTGCCTTTTCAGGCTTCGGCTTCTTTTCGGAAGTCGTCTCTTTTTTCCCCGTAAAAAGAGATTTCTTTGGTTTTTCAACATTCGTACTCATTTAATACCCTCCGGTACTTGTTATAGATATTTAAAATTATAGCATAATAATTACCAGAATGGAACAACATTTTCTGTCATTTGCTACGCTTTTTGTATATTTTTAGTTAAAATTTATCTTCGTCAGAAAGGTCTCAGGGAACTTCTCTTCCTCCGCCAGATTTAGGATATGTATCTGCAATTCCTGCCGTTTTCGAAGGTCATCCCCACCATCTGGCAATGTTCCTTCCGCCGTTTGCTTTCCACCTGCTGTAAGGATCCGACTGCCCACCATGGCTGCACCGCTCAGTGCCGTATTGCCGCCGGTCACCGTGCAATCTGCCAGTTCTTCCGGAAGCAGCCCGATAGCCACAGCCGCCTTCGGATCCAGATAATAACCGAATCCTCCCGCCAGCACCACTTTCGAAATGTCCGAAAATCTTATGCCATAGCTGTCCGCCAGAATCTCAATGCCTGCGGCAATGGCTCCTTTTGCCAGCTGCACTGCACGCACGGACTCCTTCGTCACCAGCACATCGCCGATACGGACTCCTTTCGTAAAATAAGGTTCCTTCAAAAGACCCTGTCCGTCCATCAGCCCCTCTTCCAGAAGTTTTTGTAACAGTCTCACCATATCCGCGCCCCAGATGCCCCGGTTGGCTCCGCCTTCGAAGGCAGGGCCTGCCGCCGTGGCACAGGCATGTAATCTGTGCCGGTTTCCCAGTGCCATCTCCCCGTTGGTTCCAAGATCGATGAGCAGGGTGGAGGCCTCCTGTTCCAGCATTCCACTGGCCAATATTCCGGCAGTGATATCGCCGCCTACAAAGGCTGACAATCCCGGTATGATATGACAGGCCACTCCTGCAATTTCTGTCTCCACTGCGCCGCTATGACTGACTGTAAAAGGTGCTTTGCCCAGTTCCTCCGGATTCCAGCCCATGAGCAGATAGGTCATGGTGGTATTTGCCGCAACGACCATCTGCAGAGTCTCCTGCGGCTGCAGCTTTTTGGAAAAACGCTGCACTCCTTTTTCCATGAGGTCACGGACTTTTTTCTGCATATCTGCCGCTTTTCCCGGATCCTTTGCTGCCTCTATCCGTGAGAGCACATCGGCACCATAGCTGACCTGGGGATTCACACTGGGAAAGCTGTCCACCACTTTACCGGTCATGTCATACAACTGCATGGCAATGGTAGTGGTACCAATATCCACAGTCATCAGCCGTTTACCGTCCGGATTTTGTAATGTTAACGGAGGAAGTTCCAGCTTTTCCGTCACCACCTGCATCCCCCGGATCACTCCTGGACATCTGCCACAACCGGTACAGATCAGGCATCTGGTTCCCTTTTTTCCTGTGGGATTGGTACTGCTCGTATTATACAAACTGATTCCTCTCTTCATCGTAATGATAGTCAATGGCTGCCAGTTTATCTGTGATCTCCTGTTCCTTCACATCCAGATCATCGCAGAGTTGTTTCAGGCTTCCGTAGAAATCACGGAGTTTTAAATTTATAAAGCTTAATAACATTACGGGATCCTGTGGTATCATAACGTTTTCCTCTCTTTTCCTGTTTTTGACAGAGTTATATTGTAAACGAAAGGAGCAAAAATGACAAGTATCATCATCTTTGCTCCTGTTTTATTTTACAGATTATTGATTTTTCGATCCTTTTTCGCACTTGGCGGCCAATTGATCATTCTCCACGGTAATGACAATGGTATCGCCTTCTTCTACCTGATCTGCCAGGATCATCTTGGCTGCCAGGGTCTCCACGTACTTCTGGATATAACGCTTCAAAGGCCGTGCACCGTAGACCGGATCATAAGCATTGTCCACGATATACTGCATAGCTTCCTCCGACAGACGGATGGTCAGCTGCTTATCCTCCAGACGTCTGTTCAGATCGGCAATGATCAGATGAATGATGCCGCCGATATTGTCCTTGGTCAGAGGCTTGAACAGGATTGTCTCATCCAGACGGTTCAAAAACTCCGGACGGAAATGTGCCCGCAGATCATTCATGACTGCTGCCTCTGCTTCCGGCTTGATGGTACCGTCTTCATTGATACCGTCCAACAGATAACTTGCGCCGATGTTGGAGGTCATGATCAGAATGGTATTCTTGAAGTCCACCGTACGTCCCTGAGAATCCGTGATACGGCCGTCATCCAGTACCTGTAACAGTACATTGAATACATCGGGATGTGCTTTCTCGATCTCATCGAACAATACCACGCTGTAAGGTTTTCTCCGGACAGCTTCGGTCAGCTGACCACCTTCCTCATATCCTACATATCCGGGAGGCGCTCCGATCAGACGAGAGACAGAATACTTCTCCATGTACTCACTCATATCGATACGCACCATATTATTCTCATCGTCGAACAGTGCTGCCGCCAGACTCTTGGCCAGCTCCGTCTTACCGACACCGGTAGGTCCCAGGAACAGGAAGGAGCCGATGGGCTTGCTGGGATCCTTGATCCCGGCTTTGGAACGGATGATGGCTTCGGTGACTTTGGTCACACCCTCGTCCTGACCCACCACACGTTTGTGCAATTCTTCGTCCAGATGGAGGGTCTTGTTACGCTCACTCTCGGTCAGTTTGGCTACCGGGATGCCGGTCCAGCGGGACACAATGCTCGCGATCTCCGCTTCTGTTACTTTTTCATGAATCAGGGTACGATCAGATTCCTTAATCTTTTCTTCTTCCTGTTTTAATCGTTTCTCCTTTTCGGGTAAAATACTATTTTCTATCTCACTGTATTTTGCGAAATCCTGATTACGATAAGCAATCTCTTTCTCATCTTTAATTTGGTCGATTTCTTTACGTAGTTCTGAAAGCTTATCCGCAGATGCCTTTTCATTATCCCACTGAGCTTTTTTCACAGAAAATTCTGCCTGCAATTCAGCCAGTTCCTTTTCAGATTCTTCTAGCCTACCCTTACTCAGTTTATCATCATCTTTCTTCAAGCCCTCAATTTGTCCCGTCAGCAAATTAATTCTTCTATTGAGTTCATCCATGTCAGCTGGCATTGTATCCATTTCGGTCTTCACCATTGCGCATGCTTCATCAACCAAATCAATTGCTTTATCTGGAAGAAAACGATCCGAAATATAACGGTTGGAGAGCACTGCTGCCGATACCAGCGCAGAATCTGTAATCTTAACTCCATGGAAAACCTCGTAGCGCTCCTTCAATCCACGCAGAATGGAGATGGTATCCTCGACCGTCGGCTCATCCACCATTACCGGCTGGAAACGACGCTCGAGCGCCGCATCTTTTTCAATGTATTCGCGGTACTCATCCAGGGTCGTCGCACCGATACAATGCAGTTCACCACGCGCAAGCATCGGCTTTAACAGCTGTCCGGCATCCATCGCACCATCCGTCTTGCCCGCACCCACGATCGTGTGAAGCTCATCAATGAACAGGATAATCTGTCCCTCGGAACTTTTCACCTCATCAAGCACTGCCTTTAACCGCTCCTCGAATTCACCGCGGTATTTTGCACCTGCGATTAACGCACCCATATCCAGTGCAAACAATTTCTTGTCCTTTAAGCCCTCCGGCACATCGCCTTTTACAATTCGCTGGGCAAGCCCCTCGACAACAGCCGTCTTTCCGACACCCGGCTCACCGATCAGCACCGGGTTGTTTTTCGTCTTACGGGACAGAATCCGCACGACATTCCGGATCTCATCATCACGTCCGATGACCGGATCCAGCTTCTGGTCTCTCGCACGGGCTACCATATCATACCCGTACTTCTCCAGCGTGTCGTAGGTTGCTTCCGGATTGTCCGATGTCACGCGCTGATTGCCGCGGACTGTCGAGAGCGCCTGCAAAAACCGTTCTCTGGTAATGCCGTACTCCTTAAAGATCTCCTTCAATGCCTTATTCGGATACTTGATCAGCGCCAGGAACAGATGCTCGACAGAAACATACTCGTCCCCCATCTGCTTCGCCTCATCCTCGGCATGCATGAGCACCTTATTTAAATCCTGTCCGACATAGACCTGACCGCCGGACACCTTGACACGCGCTGCCAGATGCCGCTCGGCGTTATCCCTGAAGTGCTCCCGCTGAATCTCCATCTTCTCAATCAGCTTCGGAATCAGTCCATCCTCCTGCCGCATGAGTGCAACCAGAAGATGCTCCTGCTCGATCTCCTGATTTCCATATTCATAGGCAAGCTTCTCGCAATCGTTAATGGCTTCCACTGACTTTTGTGTAAATTTCTGAATGTTCATAAGCGTACCTCTCTTTCTCTTCCTATGATATACAGGCGGCACATATCTATGCGCCGCCTGCTTTGTTCTCCCTGTTACAATTATGTTATAACACCAGTTGTTAGCACTGTCAATAGATGAGTGCTAATTTTTTCAGATAATTTTACCGCCAGCAGAAGCAGGGACTTCCTGCCTAATATGGTCTGCTCTCCAACAGCTCCGAGAGATCCATCTCACAGTCAAAATATGTCTCCTCCACATACTGGATCTTCTCCACGCTTTCCCCCGCCTCCAGGCGGCGGATCGTCTCCTCCACAAGCGGGGCTGTCAGCGGATTGCATTCAAAATCAGCCGCGATGTCCCCGGTCTGGATTGCCTTGAGGGCATCCCTTACCGCATCAAAGGACAGGATAATAATGTCCCCGTCACTGCCAATCGTCCTGCCCGCCTCCCGGATCGCCTCGATAGCGCCAAAGGTCATATTGTCATTCTCGCTGATTACAACATCAATATCCTCGTATTTTTCGAGAAATTCCTTCATAACCTCCTGCCCCTTTGCCTGCGTGAAATCCCCCGACTGGCGCTCCAGCATCACCCAGTTTTCATTCTGCTGGAGAACCTCTGCGAATCCGTCTGTCCGCCCGATCTGTGCAGAGGAGCCCAGCGTCCCCTGGAGAGATACGATATGAACTGTCTCCCCGCTCCGCCCCTGCTTTTCCAGATAATTCTCCAGCCAGTGCCCGGCGTTCCTGCCCTCCTCCGCGAAGTCACTGCCCACCCAGCATGTATACAGGCTGTCGTCCTCCATCTCCGTCCTGCGGTCAGACAGAATCACCGGGATTCCGGCTTCCTTCGCCTCCTCCAGAACGGATTCCCAGCCTGTCTCCACGATCGGGTCGAGCACGATATAATCCACCTCCTGCAGGATCAGATTGCGGATTGCCTTCACCTGGTTCTCCTGCTTCTGCTGTCCGTCCTCGAAGATCAGATAGTAGCCGTTTTCCTGCGTGAACACATCCTTAAAGGACTGTGTGTTGGTGGTTCTCCAGTCGGATTCCGAGCCGACCTGCACATATCCGACCACAATATAGCCGTCCTGCTGCATCGTCTGCTCCGTATCCAGCTGTCCCGCAGTCTCTCTCTGCTCCACACTCCCACAGCCGGCTGTAAAGAGCAGCTGGCTGGCAAGCAACGCCGCCGCGATTCCTTTTTTTCCCACAGTCCTCTTCTGAAATATGTTCATATTCCTCCCGCCTTTTCTCCTGCCGGCTGCACCTCCTGCCCGGGGTGCTTTTTTAACACAGCACGGTATTTTCCCATAGAGGAGCCAAAAGGCTGCCGCATGAAGCGGACAGCCCCTGGACAGCCTTGTTTTTATTTGCTCTTCTCTTTGATCTTTGCAAAGATACTCTGTAATACGATGAAGAAGCAGAGCAGCGCAGCCACCGCAATGCTGGACCACGAGCTGAGCAGCTTGCCGTTCGTCTTCACCAGTGTGGAAATCGTTCCGTTGATAAGTACACCAAAGAAGGAGCCGATGACATTTCCCACACCGCCTGTCAATAATGTACCGCCGATAACGGAGGAAGCAATGGCATCCATCTCAAGTCCGAGTGCCTGCTGCACATTTCCCGACATCGTGTTCAGGCAGTAGCAGATGCCGCCGATCGAGCAGAGGAATGAGGAAAGCACATACGCCTTCAGCTTCGTCTTCTTCACGTCCAGTCCCATCATGATCGCCGACTGCTCACTTCCGCCGACTGCGTAAAGGCTTCTGCCGAACTTGGTATAGCGGAGCATGAAAAATACGGCTATCAGCACGAGCAGCGCCACGATTACCGATACACGGATAAACGGAACCTGCACCACGCCCTTGTTGTTGGTATAGGAGCCAAACGGAAGGCTGATCTTCGTATTGGCAAGCTTTACAAAAAATGCATTGCTGCTGATGGAGATCTGTTCCGTGCTGATCACGGCTGTCATGCCTCTGGCGAAGAACATTCCCGCCATTGTCACAATGAACGGCTGGATATTCAGATAGCCGACACAGAAGCCCTGCACCACGCCGAACACAATCCCGATGGCAAGCACAAGTATGCAGAGCAGAACCGCATTCATGTTCCAGCGCTCCATGCCGACGGCAAGAATCATGCAGTCCATGGCAACCAGCGAGCCAACGGAAATATCGATGCCGCCGGTCAGCATCACGCAGGTCATTCCACAGGTGATGCAGAGCAGACCCGCATTATTGATAAGGATGTTCAAAAACGTCTGCAGATGTGTGAAGCCCTTATTGGAATAAATCACACAGCCCACGGCATACATCACAAAAAATAACGCGATGGTAATTATCAGAAGAACCGTATTTCCATTTAATTTTTTCGCTTTCATTATGCAGCACCTCCTTTGGCAAGCTGTCTCCTTACAGACATTTTTTTCATAAATGCCTTAAACGGAGGTGCCTGGATTGCCACAATAATGATAACAATGACCGCCTTGTACACCGGTGCCTGCTCGGTCGAGATGCCGAGCGCATACAGGGTGGTGGTGATCGCCTGGATGGTGTACGCACCGATAATAGAGCCTGCCAGCCGGAACTTTCCGCCGCCGAGGCTGTTGCCGCCGAGTGCAACTGCCAGAATCGCATCCAGCTCGAAGTTCAGTCCGATGTTGTTGGAATCCGCAGAGCTGATCCGGGAGGAAGCAACAATACCGGCAATTCCTGCACACAATCCGCAGACAACATAGCACAGGAAAATGATGCGCTCGGAATTGATGCCCGCGATGCGGGAAGCCTTCTTATTGATGCCGACGCTCTGGATATATAAGCCCAGTGCGGTCTTGCGGAGCACCAGCGTTCTGTCCCTGTGCTGCCTGGATAACACATCCCATCAATACTTCATCTACCTGCTCCGGCTTCACGCCAGCTCTGTTCAATGCCTCTTTGATTACGATTGATCCCAGCTCTGCTGCCGGAGTATTGCTCAGTGCTCCACCCATCTTGCCGATAGCGGTACGGCATGCGCCTGCTAAAACTACTTTCTTTGCCATTTTGAATTCTCCTTTCAGTTTTACACACAAAACCCCGTATGTACGGGGAATTTGTTCCTCTTTAAAAATAATTTTGCCGAAAAACGCTGTTAATTTTTTAACAATCTTTTTGTTAAAAAAAATAAATTCAACTTTGCAGTTAAAATTTATGTTTCTCCCTCTTTTTTTCACAAGGTGCATTTTAAATAATCGGCGTTTTTACTAGCTTTTTAATACTTTTTCATGCTACCATATTTCACTCTTAAATGCAATAACTTTCTTCTTTTTTCATCTTTCTAAAGTTTTCTTTACGCTCCTTTTTCCCCCTCTATACGTCTGTTTTACAATCTTTTTTTGTTAAAAATTTATCATGCAAATTTTATTTTCCAAACAAAAACAAAGCGATTCTTGTGTACTTTTCACAAAAATCGCCCTGCTGCCATTCTGCGGTTTTCCGCACTTTTTTCACTTCTAATAGAATACATGGTTTCCAATTACGGTTCCCTGTATAATGCCGTTATTCTGTCTGAAATACAGGCAGCCCACCGTAATATTGCCGTTTAGCACATCCTGCGCCGCCTGAAGGCAGCTTCCGTCCACACCCGCTTCCAGACGGTACGCCAGTCTGCCGCTCGCCACCGGCGAGAACTGACCGCTCTGGTAGATCACACCCGAGACAGAGTTCGGAAAATACGAGCTCTTCACACGGTTTATCACAACGCTTCCGACCGCAAGCTTCCCGTCGTAGGATTCTCCGCCCGCCTCGCACTGGATGATTGCTCCAAGCAGGTACTGGTCACTGTCCGTCGGCACATAGACCACGGTGGAGGTATCCTCCTTCTCCTGCTCCTTAATCGCCGCCAGACGCGCAGCGTCCTCCTTCGCCTTCTGGATCTCCAGCTGCTTCTCGTACTCGACCATCTGGTTGATCTTATCCTCCAGGTCCGCGACGTTGGACTGCGCATCCGCCAGATCTTCCTGTGTCTGCGCCAGATTCGCCTTGGTGGTGTTGATGAGACTGCTGACGTTCGCCTGCTTTTTCTTCATGTCATCCTGCATCGCCACCAGCTCAGTCATGTCGCTCTCCAGTTCTTCCTTCTGGGCGGCTATCTGCTCCTGCAGGTTCTGGTATTCCACAAGCTTTTTTCTGTCGTAGGCGTTGATGTCGGTAATATATTCCGTGCGGTTCAGGAAGTCGGAAAAAGATTCCGCCTCCGCAAGCATCTGCCATACCGGCGTGCTTCCGTTCTCATACATGAACTGAATCCGCAGCTTCATATCCTCATACTGTTTCGCAGACTGTGCCTCCGCCGCAGCCAGATCCTCCTTCGCCTGGTCAATCTCCCCCTGTTTGTCCGAAATCTGCCCCTCCAGGTCATTGATCTGTGCGACAATATCAGAAAGCTGACCGTTTAACCCGCTAAGATCCGACTCCAGTGCGTCCTTTTTGCCGGAGATGTCATTGACGGTATCCTCGGCATCCTTTTTCTGATCTTTCAGATCCTCAATCTGATTCTTCGCATCATTTATGTTGTCCTGTGTCGTCTCGGCATAAGATGTATTTGCCAGAAGCAGGCACATCACCAGCGCCGCTCCCGCCACGCGTCTCCACGGAATCTGTATCATAAGTACCTCTTTCTCCGGAAAAGTAGGATTTTCTTTCAAAAACCCCGGTTCTAAGAGTATCATATCAGATTGTATTTCAGCTTTCAATATGCTATCATAGAGGGAAGATAAAGAGGATTTTGGTATGACAATACCGGAAGAGGGGGAGATAAGCATGCAATTTGTCAAAACTGCTGATCTAAAGCCCGGTATGCGCCTTGCAAAGCCAATCTACAACAGGATGGGGGTTCTGTTATACGAACGGGATACAAGGCTCACGATCCAGGGTATTAACAGTATTGAGAATTTTGGTCTGATCGGCATTTTTATTCTGGAGCCGGCTGAACCGCTGCCGCCGCTTTCGCGGGAAGATCTGGAGTTTGAACAGTTCCAGACCATCTACATGTTCAAGTTAAAGGACAACATGGACAAGCTTGTCGACAATCTTGTCCCGTCCACACTGCTCTCGCTGGTCGATGATATCCAGCGGCATTACGGCAGTCTTGACCACAAGCTGAATTTTACGCAGACACTCCGCAGTTCCGCGGACTTTGTATACAAACACTCGATCAGTGTCGGTATCCTATCCGCAATGATCTCCAATGAGATGCAGCTCCCGGCAGAAGATATCCGGGCGCTGATCACGGCTTCCCTGCTGTATGATTTCGGTTATCTGTATGTTCCGCAGGCCATCCTCGACAAGGGCGACGACCTCTCGGACAGCGACCGAAATTTTATCCAGATGAATCTGGAACGCGGTTATGAATCAATCCGCCCGCGCTATGAGGAGTGCAATCTTCCGAAGATTTCCTTAGAGATTATCCAGCAGTTCATCTTCCAGAAGAGTCAGACCTTAAAGATCAAGGATCCTTCCCCGGAGACACGTCTGCTCTGTGATATTTTAAAGGTGGCAGATCAGTTTGACCGGCTTACCGCCATGAATATTAACAATCCGCCGGTCTCGGAGGTTGCCGCGATGTCTTTTTTGCGCAGACACAGCCGGACCTACAATCCGCGCGTCGTTACCGCACTGGCGGAATGCATCCACATTCTCCCGACCGGCGCGTGCGTTGATCTCTCCGACGGTGAGAAGGCGCTCGTCCTCGTGGAAAATGCCGCGGATTTTACCCGCCCGATGATCTTAAAGTTCTCCAACAATATGATCTACGATCTGAGTGATCCGGTCATCGGAGATTCCCTGCGTGTGACGGACATCATGAAAACCATGGACAACCGGATTGCGATCGACGCGGAGGCGCTCGAGCATTTTGTCGCAGACCAGTACATCCGTGAGACGGCTGACCGTTTCCGGCAGAAAAAGCTTGCCATCGCACAGCGCAAGCAGAAAGCTGCCCAGAAGAAGAGCATGGATGATCTTTTGGACAATGCCAGAGTGCTTACACCTCCGCCCATTGCACCGGTACCAGAAGAGGACGCTTCCCCGATCAGGAAAGCGCCCCGCAAGCGTGTGAAACTGGTTTAATATTTTATGTGCAGGGTGGGAACGGCGTATCGTTCCGGATGCAGCTAGAAATGCCGGATTTGGCGGTTAGGATGCTTCACACCGGGCTGCATCCGGAACTTATATCCTCTTCCCCTGCGCATACACAGCGCGGTTATTTTGCTTCCACATAAGGATTGTTTTCCGCCATCCGGCGCGCCTGGCGCGGAGTACAGTGGTAACGCTCCTTAAACATCCGGTAAAAAAGCTTCTGATTAAAGAAGCCATGCCGCTCCATGATCTCCTGTACCGGATCGTCCGTGTGCAGCAGATCCTGATAGATATAGTTGAGCCGCACCTGATTCACATAGCGCATAAACGAGCTTCCGGTGCTCTGCTTAAAGAACCGGCAGAAGTATTCCCGGTTGAGCCCCAGTTCATCCGCCGCTTCCTGCAGCGTCATTTCTTCCCTGTAGTGATGATCCACATACATACAGATCTGCTCCAGCCGCTCCATATTGCCCGCCCTCGTCTGCGTTGCCACCAGGGAGACCGGTTCGGAAAAATGTTCCACCAGACATGCCAGCAGTTCCAGAATCCGCGCCGTGCTTTTTAACCGGTATGTCTCATTCTGATTTACATAAAGCACCGTCAATTCTTTCAGATACCCACAGATCTCATTGTAATATTCCTGCTGTCCGGGAAGGAGACGCTGCCCCGCACAGCGGATCGCAAAAGGTTCCGTCTCCGGCAGATAGCGCCGCAGAAGCTGCCTTGACACGTGGATACAGATTCCCATCGTCTGCGGCAGCGCATAGATCACCTCGTGAATTCTGGCATAGTCCATCACAATCGCGTCCAGCGGATTCAGCTCGTATTCCTCGCCCTCCATATGTACGGTGGCATGCCCGTTTAAGATGTAGAGAATCTCCATCTCCCGGTGCCAGTGAAACGGAGAGTTATGATCCATCGTAACAAACCGGATATCAAAGCCGACATCCGGTTCGAGTGTGACATTTTCATATGTATTTTTCTGTTCTTCCATTTTTTTCTCCCAAAAGTCAATATCGCCCAACTTTTTACTAATATCTTATCTATAATATTACCATATTTCCGTGTATTATAATAGCTGTCAAAGGGAAAACCTTTGATGAACAAGCAAAAATGTACCAATTCAATAAAGGAGGAAATGATTATGTTAGCAAAAATCAAAGCATTCTTCATGGAGAATATCGACGGAGTCGCAATGGGTGTTGAAGCAATGTACGGAGTTGACATTCATCCATATTACAACTAATCCCGGAGCAACGCCATGACAACAGAAAATTTTACCAAAAAAGAGCCTGTAACGGTGCGATGAGTTTTCATCCATCCGTGTACAGGCTCTTTCTTATTTCATAGGAAATACATTGGCACATTAATGTATGAAAGCGTACCCTTCCTATGAAATAAAAAAACGGTCTTTTGATATGATAGCGCGGAAGACAGACTTGGAGGATAACAATGGAAGCACAGGAAATACAACAGAAAGAGTTACATACTGTGAGAGGAGAACTGGCACTGCTTGTTGCAGTGCTGATTAACAGCTTCGGGGTGGTGCTGATGCTGCACTCCGGCGCGGGAATCTCTGCCATCTCGAGCGTGCCGTTCGCGTTTTCGGAAGTGTTTACGCGGATCTCGCTCGGCACATGGACCTACCTGTTCCAGGGCGTCCTGGTGCTTAGCCTGATGATTTTAAGAAAACGGTTTGTGCCGCAGTATCTGTTCAGCTTTGTGGTGGGATTTGTGTTCGGGGAACTTTTGGATGTGCATGAGGCGTGGATCAATCTTCTGCCGCTTACGCTTCCGAACCGTATTCTCTATTTTGCAATCAGCTATCTGTTGATCTGCATCGGAATTGCACTGTCAAACCGCTGTGGTCTGCCGATCATACCGACAGATCTGTTCCCGAGGGAACTGGCGGACATTACGGGTGCCGCGTATTCCAACATAAAGGTCTCGTTTGATGTGATCTGTCTGGCGGTGACCGCCGGCATGACGATCTTCTTCCTGGGACATCTGGATGGACTTGGAATCGGAACGATTCTGGCGGCGTTTACGATGGGAAAGGTGATCGGGGCGATCGGGAAATGGATGGACGGGCGTTTGCGGTTCGTGTCGGTTCTGACTCCTAAAACGGCAAAGCCGTGTTAGAAAGCCCTGGCAACCGGGAAAGCGTACAGGAGATAAGCTGTAGACAAAAATGAGGGAACCATAACGTTCCAATGTAACCGGCAGCGGCGGATTCTTTGGAGTAAAATCTAGGTAGTTCTTCCGTGCCGCGTCCGGCATCGAATGCTGTGTCTTTCCACGTTTGGACAGTCCTCGGGGTGTGTCCGGCAATTCGCAGACAATGGACGGACTTCCTGGCAGCACTAGCCGTGCTTCCTCATAGACAATATAAAACCGCGCGAACCGAAACTCGTTGGCATCTGCTATTGAAAACAGGGCAGATGCCAATTCAAACATCGGCTTCGCGCGGTTATGTTTTATTCGGGAGCACGGTAAGTGCTGCACGTAAGTCCTAAAATTGTCTGCAGATTGCGGACACGCCGCGTGGAATGTTCCAAACTTGGAAAAACACAGCTCATCCAGGATGTCGGACGCGGCATGGTTAGAAATACCGGATTTTACGATCAGAATCGTCGCTGCCGGTTGCATTTGGAACGTTGCGTTTCTCTAACTTCCCAGTCTACAGCTTATCTTCTGCCGGCTATCGCAGGCGCTGGGTGCTTTCGGACACGGCTTTGCCGGTTTAGAGAACCGCCTGAATATGCAGATCGCCCGCAGTTGACAGATCAATACAGGAACCGTCGTCTAACTGCACGATCGGTCTGGAAAGCTGCTTGTCGTTGAGCATGACAATGTTGGCACTACGACCGTCACTTAAGAGGATGCGGTGGTTCTGGTAGGTGCCGGCGATCCGGTTCAGGAATGCGAGAACACATTTGGTATCGTATTTCTGCAGACCGTCACGCTCAAAGTTGGCGATAACCTGAAAAGCGCACAGGGGAGCACGGTAAGAGCGGGCGGTCGTCATGGCATCATAAACATCCGCGATCGCAACAACGCGTGCATAAGGATCAATATCGTTCGTCGTAAGACCGCTTGGATAGCCGGTGCCGTCACAGCGCTCATGATGAGAGAGTGCGGCGAGCTTGATGTGTGCATCCAGCGGAAGTGGCTTTAACAGTTCGTAACCGTACTGGGTGTGCAGCCTGACCTGCGCGAACTCTTCGTCGGTGTATTTGCCCGGTTTGTTGAGAAGCTCTGTTGGAATCTTGAGCTTGCCGATGTCGTGAAGCAGTCCGGCGAGCGTCAGCGTGTCTAAAGTGGCGCCTTCTGCCTTGAGCCATTTTCCGATCTGCCTGCAGATCAGCGAGACATTCAGGGAATGGACATAGATGCTGTCGTCTGAGGAATGCATGTTATGTAACATATTAAACAATTCCAGAGAAGTCTTACAGGACTGGAACAATTCAACGACCTTCGACAGGAGCGCTGCTGTGTCTAACGGCCTGCCCTCGTTCACGTAGCCTTCAAAGCTGACACGGATCTGACTGAGTACGATCGTGTGATCCACCTGGAAGGACTGAAACTTCTGCGAGGTCTTGATCTTCTGCGAATAGGACTTGGGAGCCGCCTGCTTTTCTTCCCCGTCCACAATGCAGGCCGACTTGATATTATAAAAGGAAAGGCGCAGGATCGACTGCTTCGTAAGTTCTTTTCCTTTTTCAAGAACCACCTGTCCGCTGGGGGTAGTGATGTCTTTTGCAAGAACCATGCCCTCTTTTAAATTGTACAGTGCCAATTCTTTCATTTGCTTACCCCTTCTACCTATATTTACTACAACTACTTTCAGTATAGAAGTTTGAAAAAAGAAAGTCAATAAAAAGCTTGACATAGCGGAGAAAGGGGTGTAATGTATCAGACGTAGATTTGAAAATTCAATATTGTGTGTAAATTTTCTTATTCAGAGTGATGGAGATACATAGGATCTGTGAAGTCACGGCAACCCCTCTACGGAAGGTGCCAACCTGAGCGAGCAAATACTGTTATGGATGAGCGCTGTCAGAAGCGATATCCGCGATAGTTCGAACAATAAGAGGATTTGATTATCTATACGTCACTTCCACTTGTTTTTCGCAAGTGGTTTTTTTGTGTCATTTTACATGATGAGAAAGGGAGTAATAAGGAATGGAAAAGAGATTATTTACATCTGAGTCCGTCACAGAAGGACATCCGGACAAAGTCTGCGATGCAATTTCTGATGCGATTCTGGATGCGTGCATGGCAGAGGATCCAATGAGCCGTGTGGCTTGTGAGACGGCAAGCTGTACCGGATTTGTACTGGTAACCGGAGAGATTACCACAAAGGCAAAGCTGGATATTCCGGCGATCGTGAGACAGACAGTCAACGAGATCGGTTACAACGATGCGAAGACCGGATTTGACGGAAATACATGTGCAGTTATGGTACAAACGAGACACCGGAGCTTATGCCGTATCCGATTTCCCTTGCACACAAGCTGGCATTACAGCTGACCAGGGTGCGCAAGGACGGCACACTTTCCTATCTGAGACCGGACGGAAAGACACAGGTTTCCGTTGAGTATGATGAGAATGGAAAGCCGCTTCGTCTGGAAGCTGTCGTACTGTCCACACAGCATGATGATGATGTTACACAGGAGCAGATCCATGAGGATATCAAGAAATACGTGTTTGACCCGATCCTGCCGAAGGAACTGGTAGACGCACAGACAAAGTTCTTTATCAACCCGACCGGACGTTTTGTTATCGGCGGACCGCACGGAGATGCAGGTCTGACTGGACGTAAGATTATCGTAGACACCTACGGCGGATATGCACGTCACGGCGGCGGCGCTTTTTCCGGTAAGGACTGCACCAAGGTAGACCGCTCCGCAGCTTACGCGGCACGTTATGTGGCAAAGAACATCGTTGCCGCAGGTCTTGCAGAAAAATGCGAGATTCAGCTTTCCTATGCGATCGGTGTTGCCCAGCCGACATCGGTTATGGTAGACACCTTCGGAACCGGAAAGCTTTCTGACGAGAAACTGGTGGAAATCGTTCGTGAAAACTTCGATCTCCGTCCGGCAGGAATCATCAAGATGCTGGATCTAAGAAGACCGATTTACCGTCAGACAGCGGCATACGGACATTTTGGACGCGCCGATCTGAACCTTCCGTGGGAGGCAGTCGATAAGGTGGAGACATTAAAGAAATATTTGTAGAGTTTTATGAAAAGTTTAGACAATTTTACATAAAATAAATAGGTTTTTGGATGTTTCGTGTTATAATGGGTCATAGAATTACAGTTCTATGACCCGTTTTTTTGCGGGAATTTGCGGGGTGGACAAAGCAGGCATGAAGTTCAAAAATAAAATTATCATTTCATTTTGTATTATCATATTTATCCCCATTCTTCTGGCAGTGGCGGTGCTTTTCGGATTCCAGAAGATCCAGCTGAAGTCGATTGAACAGACATACGGCGTGGAGAGTGACGATTACAGTTATTTTTCCAATTCCATGCAGCTGCTCAGCCGTTTTACGCGCGAATCCTTTGAGACGCTTCTGGATCTTTCAAAGCAGGATCCGGATAAGCTGGAGAATAAGGCGTTTCTGGAGCAGATGAATGACACTCTGCGAGAGAAGTATTCGTATCTTGTCGTGCGCAGGGGAGACGAGCTGATCTATGTGGGAGATGATAAGGAGGCGTCGCTGCTGACGGATATGCCGGCCTACGGAGGGGAAGAGTCCGGGGCAGACACCGGCATCTATGTCGACGGAGACAAACAGGCGCTGATCAAGCAGATTGATTTTGTGTATACGGACGGAAGCCAGGGCAGCGTTTTTATTATCACGATCCTTGAGGAGACCGTGCCGGAGTTGAAGAGCCTGATGGCGGATGTGGTGATCTCGATTGTCCTGATCTTAATCCTGACGGCATGCATGCTGACGGTATGGATTTATACGAGTTTTATCAATCCGATCAAGAAGCTGCAGGTGGCGGCGCAGAACATTAAGGACGGTAATCTGGATTTTACGGTGGATGTAGAGACGAATGACGAGATCGGGGAGCTCTGCCGCAATTTCGAGGAGATGCGGCAGCGGCTGAAGGATAACGCAGAGGAAAAGCTTTCCGGTGAGCGTGAGAACAAGGCGCTGATCAGCAATATCGCCCATGATTTAAAGACTCCGATCACAGCTGTGAAGGGGTATGCGGAGGGACTCATCGACGGTGTGGCGGATACGCCGGAAAAGCGTGACAAGTACATCCGGACGATTTATAATAAGGCGAATGAGATGGATACGCTCATCAATGAGCTGACATTGTATGCGAAGATCGACACCAACCGCATTCCGTACAATTTTGCAAAGCTGAATGTGGCGGAGTATTTCAATGACTGCATCGAGGAGATCGGGCTTGATCTCGAGGCGAAAAACATCGGACTGGCATATTTTAATTATGCGGACGAGGATGTCCAGATTATTGCAGACCCGGAGCAGCTAAAGCGCGTGGTTAACAATATCGTGGGGAATTCGGTCAAATATCTGGACAAGCAGAAGGGATTTATCAATATCCGGATCAAGGATGTTGGTGATTTTATCCAGGTCGAGATTGAAGATAACGGCAGAGGAATTGCTGCGCGCGATCTGCCTTACATTTTTGACCGGTTTTACCGTGCGGATGCGTCGCGCAATTCTGCGACGGGAGGCAGCGGTATCGGATTATCGATTGTGAAGAAGATTATTGAAGACCACGGCGGTAAGATCTGGGCGACAAGCAAGGAGTCCATCGGAACCGTGATGTATTTTGTATTACGAAAATATCAGGAGGTGCCATATGAGCAGAGTATTGATCATTGAGGATGAGGTGGAGATTGCAGACCTTGAGAAGGATTATCTGGAACTCAGCGGATTTGAGGTGGAGATAGAGAATGACGGAACCGTCGGCCTGAAACGGGCGTTGACGGAAGATTTTGATATGTACATCCTGGATCTGATGCTCCCGGGCATTGACGGTTTTGAGATCTGCAAGCAGATCCGGGAGGAGAAAAACACGCCGATTCTGATGGTGTCGGCGAAGAAGGATGACATCGATAAAATCCGCGGCCTGGGACTGGGAGCGGATGACTATATTACCAAGCCATTTTCGCCGAGCGAGCTGGTGGCGCGCGTGAAGGCACATCTGGCGCGCTATGAGCGGCTGATCGGCAGCAATACGCCTGAGAATGATACGGTCGAGATCCGTGGAATCCGCATCGATAAGACGGCGAGACGTGTCTGGGTCAACGGCGAGGAGAAGCAGTTCACGACAAAGGAGTTTGACCTCCTGACATTTCTTGCGGAGAATCCGAATCATGTATTTACGAAGGAAGAACTGTTCCGCCAGATCTGGGATATGGAATCCATCGGGGACATTGCGACGGTGACGGTACACATCAAAAAGATCCGCGAGAAGATCGAGATGAACACCAACAAACCGCAGTACATAGAAACAATCTGGGGAGTAGGGTACCGGTTTAAGCTGTAGAGTTTAAAGCGTAAGGATGTGTAAAGGCGTGCAAGGCAGGCGCTCCACAGCGAAGCTGTACTGAAATGAGCGCCTGCGCTGCGAAGCAGCAACGATCTGGGGAGTAGGGTACCGGTTTAAGCTGTAATTTATAATTTGGAAGGAGTGCAGGAAAATGAAAAAGTATGTAAAACCGGAAGTTGTGGAGACAAAAGAATATGCGGAGGGCGTGTATCTGGCGAGCGGCGGTTCGACAGATAATTCGTCGGGACCGGAAGAAGCTGTCTGTCGATTTGGCAGAAAGGAAGCAAACGCGGGTTCGGACACCTGTCAGGAGTGCTCTAAGAGCGGCGGGCAGAGAAATACGCCGCTTCCGGGAGAGGAGTCTGCGCGCGAAGCAGATTTTACCGGATGTATCGACGGCAGGCCGGTAAAGAGATCATAGGCAGCAGGATGACAGAGCGGGCGAAGGAGAGCACAGATGAGTGGGAAAAAAATTGCAATCATATACAAAAGTCTGACAGGGAATACCAGACAGGTGGCAGAAGCAATACGGGATGCGCTTGGCGGTGAAGAGATTGTATACTTCGGTGAGCCGAAGCCGGACATTGTGGCGGATCTTTATTTTGTAGGATCCTGGACGGACAAGGGAAGCTGTGATGGAACGGTTGGTGAGTATTTGAAGCAGCTGGAAGGAAAAAAACTGGCGGTTTTCGGCACTGCCGGTTATGGTGGCTCCAGAGAATACTATCAGAAGCTGGCGTGCCGGGTAACGGAGTGCGTTCCGGATACCAGTGAGGTGCTCGGAAGCTTTTACTGCCAGGGGAAAATGCCGATCGGAGTGAGAAACCGCTATGTGGCGATGCTGCGGGAGCACCCGGAAGATCAGAAGCTGAATGCGAGCGTAAAAAATTTTGACGAGGCGCTTTCACATCCGGATGAGAAAGATTTTGCGGATGCACGCCAGTGGGCACAGACTATGGTGGATGCGGTTTAGAATATGGAGATCAGAATTTTATTTGAAGACGAGCAGATTATTGTCTGCGAAAAGCCGGCAGGTGTGGCGGTACAGACGAAAAGGCTCGGACAGGCGGATATGGAGAGCCTGCTTAAAAACAGGCGGGCGGGGAAGGGCGAACTGCCGTATATCGGAGTGGTGCACCGGCTGGATCAGCCGGTATCCGGAGTGATGGTGTTCGCAAAGACGAAGGAGGCGGCAGCCGCACTTGGCAGGCAGATTGCGTCGGGGCTGGCGGACAAGTTTTACTATGCCGTGACAGACGGGGTGCCGGAAGCCGGAAAGGGGCAGTTTACAGATTATCTTCTGCGTGACGGCAGAACCAATACGTCGGCGGTTGTAGAAAGCAGTACGCCGGGAGCAAAGAGGGCAGAGCTTTCCTACGAGGTTTTAGAGCAGAAAAACGGGCGCGCCGTTCTTCGGATTCATCTGGGAACCGGCAGACATCATCAGATCCGCGTGCAGCTGGCACATGCAGGGATGCCGATTGTGGGAGACCGGAAGTACAATTTTAAAGAGAATATGAAGCTGTCGGGTGAGCCGCTCTGCCTCTGTTCGTACAAAATCGGGTTCAGACACCCGAAAACACGCAGAAATCTTGCGTTTGAAATTGACAACCCTTTCCATTTATCATAAAATCATTAGTTGTGCAGGAGCTGCACACAGACAACCTTGAAGCTGCTTGCAACGGCAGTAAGAGCTATGAAAAGGAGATAGATGATGGCAAAGGACAACAAGAAATTAGTAGAAGCGATCACATCGATGGATGTTGATTTCGCACAATGGTACACGGACGTGGTAAAAAAGGCGGAGCTGATCGATTATTCCGCGGTAAAGGGATGTATGATCATCCGTCCGGCAGGCTATGCGATCTGGGAGAATATCCAGAAAGAGCTTGACCGCAGATTCAAAGAGACCGGCGTGGAGAATGTATACATGCCGCTTTTTATTCCGGAGAGCCTGCTCGAAAAAGAGAAGGATCACGTGGAGGGATTTGCACCGGAGGTTGCATGGGTAACCTACGGCGGATTGAACCCGCTGCCGGAGCGTCTCTGTGTCAGACCTACATCTGAGACGCTGTTCTGCGATTTTTATAAAAATATTATTCACTCTTACCGTGACCTTCCGAAGGTATACAATCAGTGGTGCTCGGTGGTACGCTGGGAGAAGGAGACGAGACCGTTCCTCCGTTCCAGGGAATTCCTGTGGCAGGAGGGACACACCGCGCATGCGACCGCAGAGGAAGCCGAGCAGCGCACGATCCAGATGCTGAATCTGTACGCGGATTTCTGCGAGGAGGTACTGGCAATGCCGGTCATCCGCGGACGCAAGACCGAGAAGGAGAAGTTTGCAGGCGCGGAGGCTACCTATACGATTGAGGCGCTGATGCATGATGGAAAGGCACTGCAGTCCGGTACCAGCCATAACTTCGGTGACGGTTTCGCCAAGGCTTTTGGCATCCAGTTCGCAGACAAGGACAATACTTTAAAATATGTACATCAGACCTCCT
>OGEP01001463.1_pt1 | contig 25578 bp, 17 predicted proteins | sample 1570721 | NCBI WGS metagenome assembly OGEP01 (sample SAMEA2582131, study PRJEB24529) | metagenome | biome: Human gut stool | place: China | collected 2011 | reverse complement strand
GGTTCTGCAGGTTCAGCTTCACCAGATCAAAGCAGCCTTCCCAGCCCTCATACCACAGTCCGTCGTTATAGTTGGAATTGCCGCCGAAATCGATACGGTAGAACCAGTTCACATAGGGAGAGTTCTCCCGGTTTTTCACCACATCCTGAAACTGTGCAAAGCCTCTGCCCACATGATTGAACACACCGTCTAACACAACCCGGATTCCTGCCGCATGCAGTGCATCACAGACTTCCTTAAAATCCTCATTGGTTCCCAGCCTTACATCGATCTTCCGATAATCCCTGGTATTGTAACCATGGGTATCCGATTCAAATATCGGAGAGAAATAAACGGCATTCACTCCCAGCTTCTGCATATGGGGGATCCACTCCTCCACACGTCTGATCTCATGTCTCTGTATTCCATCGTTTTCAAAAGGAACTCCGCAGAATCCCATAGGATAGATCTGATAAAAAACACTTTCGTAAGCCCACATATTAGTCCCCATTCCTTTCTGACTTAATTTCAGGTTGCCTTAATTTCATACTTTGAACTCATAATACTTTTTCATTGACTGTTTCAGTACTGCTTTTATTATTTGTCCACATCAATTCTTTTGCTATTATACACCATTTTTGATCCATCTGTCGTTTTTTTTGTAAAAAAGCTCAAATAATCCACAAAATCCACCGAGTTATCCACATATACACACGTGTCATATGTGGTTATGTGGATTGTCATGTTGTATATCATCTCTGTTATCATATCGAATGTCATCGTTGCTGCCATAACCAGGCGTCCCAAAATCGCTCCACCTTTTTGGCTACCGTATCCACTGTCACAGGCACTACCTGTTCCCACTCCCTGGGGAACATTCTACGATAAGAATACTGCCTGAAACGCTCATCCAGCAGGACGATAATTCCCACATCTTCAGAGGTCCTTATCACCCGGCCCGCCGCCTGCAGTACTTTATTCATTCCGGGATAACGGTAGGAATAGTCAAAGCCGTTTTCCCCATTGTCATCAAAATAGTCCTTGAGGATTTCCCGTTCACAGCCTACCTGTGGCAGTCCGGTTCCTACTACGATCACACCGATGAGGCTGTCCTTTTTCAGGTCGATCCCCTCTCCGAAGATACCTCCCAGCACACAGAACCCGATCAGCGTCTGTTCCTCTTCCTCCTCGATCTCCATGCCGATAAGACTCTGCAGGTCGCAGTCTTCATTGCCCCGGAAGCGGTTCAGGAAGTATTCTCTCTCCTCTTCGTTCATGGATTCCTGCTGTACCAGGCATTCCTCTTCTTCTGTCATAAAATATTGCCCGTAGATCTCATAGATCTGATCCATGAAGGAATAGGACGGGAAAAATACCATGTAATTGCCGTGCCGGTTCTTCACGACTTCATGAATATAGCGGGCAATATTGTAGTACTCCTCTCTAGATCTGCGGGTGAACTTGCTGGTCACATCCCCGGCGATCAATATGGTGCGCTTCTCGGGATCGAACACCGGGTGAGCGTATACTTCATAGTCTTCCTTCTCTCCCCCCAACAGATTCTTGTAATACTGGATCGGCAGAAACGTGGCGGAAAACAGGATCGTACTGCGTCCCCTGAGCATGCATTCCTTCAGATTTTCTCTGGGATTAACGCAGAACAGCTTCAGTTCAAAGCTGCCGTCCTCACACGTTCTCGTATATTTGACATAGTTTTCATCGATCCTCTCGTAAATATCCAGAAAATGACTGAGCTTGAAGTAGAAGTCCAGCAGCTTCTCCCTCATTTCCAGACTGACCTTCTCCTGCTCCTCCAGATAATCGCTGATGATGCCGTGAAGTCTGGTCAGAGGCTGCACCAGCATGTCAATATCCTCCACCAGCCGGTATCCGTCGCAGTCCCGTTTCATGGACAACAGCTGCGCATTGCACTTTTCCAGCAACTGGCTGATCTTCTCCGCATAGCCTTCCCGCACAAAGGTACTCTTTCCGTCAGACTTTCTTCCCTTATGTCCTTTGATATAGATAGAGTCCGTACCGTCCATTTCCACAAATGTATGCTCTTGTGGCAGTTGTTTTGACATATCTGTCATTTCTAATGTCATTTGTCCGGAAATCTCGTCTTTATCGCGCTTTTTGAGCGCTGCCTCCTCCATTTCCGACATGATTGTCTGTTTTATATCCCGCTTCAGTTCCAGCAGATCTTCCTTCCGCAGAGGCGCGCTGTACATCTCTCTGCCGCGCTCTAAGAGGTTATGTGCCTCATCGATCAGAAATACATAGTCCCCCTGGCTGCCATCTCCGAAGAACCGCTTCAGATAAACATGGGGATCAAAGAGGTAATTATAGTCTCCGATGATGCCATCCGCGAACAGGCTTAAATCCAGTCCGAATTCAAAGGGACACACCTGATATTTCAGGGCATATTCTTCTATTTTATTTCTCGTAAAGCTCTCTTCGTGGGTCAGCAGATCATAGATGGCGTCATTGATCCGGTCAAAATGTCCCTTGGCATAAGGGCACTGCTCCGGATTACATTCGGTATGCTCCTGAAAACAGATCTTCTCCTTCGCCGTCAGGATAATGCTCTTGAATCGCAGTCCCTTTTCCCTAAGTAATGAGAAAGTATCCTCCGCCACGGTCCGGGTGATAGTCTTCGCCGTAAGGTAGAACAGCTTGTCCCCCATATCTTTCCCCATGGCTTTTACCGTGGGGAAGATGGTGGAGATGGTCTTGCCTACTCCCGTGGGAGCTTCAATGAATAGTTTTCTCTTATGGTAGATGGTCTGATATACATAACTGACCAGTTCTTTCTGTCCATCCCGGTAGTCAAAAGGAAATTGCAGTCCGGCAATGGACTGCTGTCTAAGCTCCCTCCACTGCCAGGTATAATCCGCCCATTTGCGGTAATCACGGATCAACTGCTGAAACCATGCCTCCAGCTTGGCAAATTCATAATCTTCATAAAAATAGCGGATATCTTCTGTCTCTATATTACAATAAGTCAGCCGTACGCGGATATAAGGCAGCTCCTTCTGCAGACTATACATATAGGCATAGCATTTTGCCTGGGCAATGTGCAGGGGTAACGGTGCCTTCAGCTTCGCCAGATCTCTGTAAGTTCCCTTGATCTCGTCGATGGTGGTCTCTCCGTTCTGTTCAATGATACCGTCCGCCCGTCCCTCCACGATGATGACATAGTTCTCCGTAGGATGGGTGTATTTCAGCGCCACTTCCGCCTGATACTCCGCTCCCATGCGGCGCTGGATCATACGGTGGATCCGGCTGCCCTCCTGCATTGCATTCTCAGGGGAACCCTGTCTCCTGTCATCGATGTCGCCACTGCGCAGAATGAATTCCACAAGATTCCTTACCGATGTTCTGACTTCTCCTGCCATGCGGCTTCACCTCCCTTGACAAATTCCTATCATAACCGCATGCCTGCGGCTTGTCCCGTGCTGCACACTCTCAAAAGCCCGGTATACGAAAACTCCCCAGGTAAATAGTACTCTATCTTACCTGGGGAGTCAAATCACATTCTGTTATCACAAGATGTTTTAGCACGCAATCGCATACTGTCTTAACAGCTCTTCAAATTTATCATTGTAGCCGTCATAAGATACAGACAGTGGCTTCGTGAAATCCAATCCATACACTCCAAGGAATGACTTGGCATCGACTACGTATCTGTTATAGCATATATCAATATCAAAATCACACTTTGAAGCTACATCAACAAAATGCTTCACGTCTTCAGGTGTCAAACGGATCGTCTTTAACATTTCTTGTTCCTTCCTTTCAATAGTAAGTTCGATCGTAAGTTAAAAAATACACCGGGTACTTTCCCCTCATATCTGAAATCATTACTATTATAGCCAACCATCCTCAAATGTAAAGCGGTTTTTTTCTTCCAAAAAACGCACATTTTAGGCATTTTTACCACTCTTTTATCATTTTGACAACAGTTGGTCTCCATCCGGAAAACCTTTTCGGCGATTTGTATATTTGTTACTTTATCACGATAAAATCCAAATCTCAATTTGGCGAAATCTATCGAAATTCCACCATATATTCTTGGAACCTGAGAGGCAGCATATTTCGTTGTAATTCTCTGTTTTCCCGCTCTTTTATAGCTATTGTATGACAGAAGGAGCGGAAAAGTTCCCGGTAATGCAGCTCCGCCGTGGACAGCTTCTCCGTCTTAGACTGTACTCTCTCCCAAGCATCCTTCCCCTGCAACGTATACCATGGTCTCCCGGCCGGATGTACCCCGAACAGGTATCGACCCGCATCAAACAGCAGAAAATCTTCCATAGGAAAACGGTCGGCGAAATGTACCATTAAAAACGTCAGGATATTGTTCTTCGGTGCGATCTTCGAGTAGAGGATCGTATTCTCCAGTTCCTCAAACCGGACGAATCCCTTCAGATGATGATATTCATTCCCGGCTGCCCTTGCCAGGCCGAAGGTCTGGTTCACATAAGTGTCTGCAAGGGCATCCATAAGATGCCCCGCCGCGCACTTTTCAGCCAGTCCCTTCGCAATGGTCCGGTATACCGCCTGTGCCTTCTCCGGCTTCGGCGATGCCAGCGCCAGACACAAGGTCTCATAATCCGATTCCCCGAATCTGCGCTTTAACGTACGTATCACCTTGATCGTCTTCTCCGGATCCGGAACCACCTCCACCGACTCTGAGAATAGCAGGTTCTCCTCGATGGTGGTGACCATAGTATCCCGGACGGGAGAATGATCCTCGTAGGTATTGTAAATGGCAGTGAATATCCCTTCTAAGGAATCCTCGCAATGATATATCTTCATATAATAAGCTTTTCCTCCTGCCGTACCCCGTTCGGGAACATCCCGTCATCAAATAACGTCATCTGCCGGTAACTCATACCATCGCTTCCGAACCGGATCCGGTCCTTCGGATCCGTCAGATTCCGCACGATATAATCCTCCTCTAGCTTCGTGGGATACATCATCCTGCCGCTGCAGGTAATAAAATACACTGCCCGCCTTAATACCACCCCTAACTTCTTCAGATCCTGAAAAGTCAGCTTAGTACTCCTCCTGGCAGCAAGGATCCTCCTGGCGCTCTTCACGCCGATCCCCGGCACCCGCAGTAAGTCCCCGTAGGGAGATCTGTTAATCTCCACCGGGAAGCATTCCAGATGCCGCACTGCCCAGTCCTCCTTGGGATCTAACATGACGTTAAAATACGGTCTTCTCTCATCCAACAGTTCCTCTGCCCGAAATCCATAGAACCGAAGCAGCCAGTCCGCCTGGTACAGACGGTGTTCCCTCAGAAGCGGCGGTCCTCCCGGAAGCGCTGGCAGGCTTTTGTCCTCGTTGACCTTTACAAACGCAGAATAAAAGACTCTCTTTAACTCAAACTTCTGATACAAGCTCTCCGCTACATTTAAAATCTGATAATCCGTCTCCGGCGTCGCACCAATGATCATCTGTGTAGACTGCCCACCAGAGACAAAGTGGGGACTCTTACGGTACAGGATCAGTTCCTCCTTATTCGCATGAATGCCGTTCTGAATCTGCCGCATGGGGGTCAGAATATTCTTCCGGTGCTTATTCGGTGCGAGTGTCCGAAGTCCCTCCGCAGTAGGGAGTTCTAAGTTCACACTCATGCGATCTGCCAGATATCCCATCCGCTGCACCAGCTCCGGATCTGCCCCTGGAATCGCCTTCACATGGACATAGCCGTTAAAGTGGTGGTGATTCCGCAGCAGCCAAATGGTCCGGTATAATAATTCCATGGTAAACGTGGGGTCCTGTACAATGCCGGAGCTTAAGAACAGTCCCTCGATATAATTCCGTCGGTAGAACTCCATGGTCAGCGTGCAGATCTCCTCCGGTGTGAAAGTGGCTCTGGGGACATCGTTGGACTTCCGGTTCAGGCAATATTTGCAATCGAAGATACATTCATTGGTCATCAATATCTTAAGTAAAGAAATGCATCTGCCGTCGGAAGAAAAACTGTGACAAATCCCTGCCTTCGCACAGTTCCCCATGTGCTTCCCGTCTCCCTTACGTTCCACGCCGCTGGACGTGCAGGCTACATCAAAGCGAGCGGCATCCGTCAGGATCTCCAGCTTCTGCATGATGGATAATTCTCCATTTTGTATAAGATATTCCAAATTATCACCGCCTTTTACCGAAAATTTCCAAAGCAAGAACATTTGTTCTGCTATGCATCTAAATTAGCACATATGTTCGATTTTTGCAAGTGGTTATTTTTTCCGAAAAAAGGCTTGCAAAATCACGCATTTCGCAGTTAAATAATATAGGAGTATTTTGTATCACAAGCCGCCAGGCGGCAGAATGAGAGGTCAGTATGTCAGATATTGTCATACCTAAAAATTATAAGTCTCAGCTGAACCTGTACGAGACACAGGTGGCCATCAAGACAGTGAAGGACTTTTTCCAGGGATTGTTAGCAGAGCGCCTGCACCTGTTGCGCGTATCTGCTCCTTTATTTGTGGATCCCACATCCGGACTGAACGATAACTTAAACGGTGTGGAGCGTCCTGTAAATTTCCATATTGCTGCACAGGGAGACCGCGAAGCAGAGATCGTACAGTCTCTGGCAAAATGGAAGCGTTATGCCCTGCAGAAGTATGGTTTTAAGTCCGGTGAGGGTCTCTACACCGACATGAGTGCCATCCGCCAGGATGAGACCACCGACAACATCCACTCCATCTATGTAGACCAGTGGGACTGGGAGAAGGTCATCACCAAGGATGAGCGGAATCTGGAGACTCTGAAAGAGACCGTCCGCACCGTATACAAGGTTCTGCGCAAGACCGAGAAGTATATGTCCATCCATTATGACTACATTGAGGAGATCCTTCCTCATGACATCTTCTTCGTGACTACCAGTGAGCTGGAGGAAATGTTCCCTGATTATTCTCCGAAGGAACGCGAATACTACATTGCCAAGGCTAAGGGTGCTGTCTGCATCATGCAGATCGGTGAGACCTTAGAGAATGGTAAGCCTCATGACGGTCGTGCCCCGGACTACGATGACTGGTCTCTGAATGCGGATATCGTGGTATATTATCCGGTTCTGGATATCGCTCTGGAGCTGTCCAGTATGGGTATCCGTGTAGACAAAAAGGCTCTGTTAGACCAGTTACAGAAGGCTGGCTGCCCCGAGCGTGCAGAACTTCCTTATCACAAGGCAGTCATTAACGGTGAGCTTCCTCTTACCATCGGCGGTGGTATCGGTCAGTCCCGTATCTGCATGTTCTTCTTAAGAAAAGCTCATATCGGCGAAGTACAGTGTTCTCTGTGGTCCGATGAGGTTATGGAGACTGCTGAAAAGAACGGCTTGCAGTTGTTATAAGATTGTTTTATTTCCAAAGCAAACTCCCCGGAAGAGGAAGTCTTTCGGGGAGTTATTTTATATATCTTCTATTCATAGATCACAAATTTCTCATTTTCAAAAGTCTTCTCATACCCATAATCTGCCATGAACTTTCCGATCAGCATAAGCTTGGGATTTTCCACGATATATTCCCACTCTTTTTCCGTAGGCTGCATGGCCTTAAGTGCTGCTTCTCCTTCTTCCAGATATATGGCATATTTTTTCTCCAACAGTACCACCGGACGGTAAGTCGCATCCGTATCCATCCGCTCCTGCATCTTAAGCATATCCTCTTCCATCTGTGCGATCTGATAGGAATCCAGATCCGGCCAGGGATTGAATGCCGCAGGCATCTGCAGATAATAGGACAATGCCGGGATCTGACCGTAGAGCAGCACATCCTTTCCCACAAGTTCCCCGGTATTCACATACTCGGAGATCTCCTGCATCCATCCCGCACGTTCCTCACTCATCCATACATTCTGCAAAGTCTCGTTATTGGTCACCTGCGCACCAAGCTCCTGCACACCGGTACCCTCCACGAATACAAAACTTCTGCCAAACAGTCCCACCTGGATGAAAAATAACAGGAAGAACCCACCAAAGATACATTTTGCGGGAACAGCGGATATAGTGACCCGCTTCCACCGGAAGCTTCCGGCATATTTGCAGAACCGATAAAACTGCCAATACATATACGGTAGTGCCAGGAACAGATTATTCATGCTGGGGTAAAGCTTGTTATTACTGCCAAGAGATGTGATCCATATCACAAGGAAGATCAGACCGCTGACCAGCTTTTCCTCCCTCGGTGCAGAAGGCGTGAATATCCGCCACAGCGTCACCAAAAGCGTCAGTGTTAAAAAGGTCACTCCCGGCCAGATAATAGCGCCGTAATGTGTGTATTCCGTAGCGCAGAACCCCTGCCGGTACAGCCAGAATACCATGATCACAGCAAGCAGCGCACTTACAGCCCATTCCAGGATCCGCAACACCTTTTTTATCGTATCCTTCCCTGCATAAGAATCTCTTACACAAGCTGCGGCGAATTCCAATAATCCCACTGCTATCATTCCCACGATCAGGAATACGCACATTCTAAGCTCCCAGTACAGATTCTGGAGATACCAGTCGAACATTCCCAGGATCATGGATGCGGCAGTATAATCCGTAGCCACCTCCGTCATGGAGAACAGCCTCTGAATGCCTCTTACATACGCATCCATGCCATAGCGGATCTGAATGTAACCGAATAATACCAGCAATGCCGTAAGATACCCCGCCAGGCACATCCCGGTATCCTGTAACAGCTTCTTACGAAGCCTCCTGCCTGCTTCCTTTTTTCGTGCTTTCTGTTCATCTGTCTTTTCCATGGAGTTTTCCCTGGAAAAGTCCATGGATTGCCGGGAACTTTTCACGATTTCCCTACGCTCTTCCAGCCAGCAGATGATCCCGTATGCCCACACGCCCACGATCATCGCGGCTTCCGGCAGATTGGAAAATCTTGCCAGCACATTACAGCCCAGTGCCACCCCTGCGGCAAACAGTAAACCTCCTTTCCCCCGGGACAGCCCCAGATACAGACAGATCACGGAGACCAGGAAGAATACATAGGTCACATAATTATAAAAAGATCCCGTAGGGCACCAGCAAAAGCTTACCGCTGTAAATTCGCCCAAAAAGGCAAGCCCTGCCGGTATCTTCAGCACTTTTGTACAAAAATAATAGCCCAGAACCGCCAGCAGGCTGATACTTAAGCCCGTATAAAAATTCATGCCGATCAGCGTTTTCGCTCCGGGCAACAGACTAAGGAAATGTCCGATGGCAGTGGTCAGATAAGTGGAAAACAGCCACATGGGATCCATATGTTCCGTTCCCATATATTCAAAATTCGCATAGCCGTAGCCGGTATCCCACAGATCCAGCCCCCAGGCTATATGCCGCAGGGGATACAGTACCAGAACAGCCACGAATAAGAACTCCCAGAGGCGTCTGTGGCTCTGACCGCCGGTTCCCGCTATTTTATTTTTAACGTTATCTGTCACGGTGTTACCTCTCTTTTGAACATAGTATCTACGATCTGTATTTTTTCCGTAAGAACACGATAAGGACGAATGTGCAGAAATATCTTATGCAATCCTTCACAGATATTTTTGCGGATAACATCCACCAAAATTCCCAGGACAAATACCACGATCACTGCGATGACAGTCCATAAGAGCAACGATACGACACCGCCTATACGATCCGAACCAAGCCAGGGCTGCCAGGCATAACGCACCCCCAGGTTCTCATGCAGCAGATACACTCCTAATGTGTAAGGCGCGATCTTCACCGCCACGCTGCCGATCTTCCCCCGGATGTCACTGTCCAGGAACAGGCAAAACAGCCCGACAGAAGCTAAGAACGGGAAAATATGGTTATATTCATACGGAAGCTTCAAAATCAGTTCCAGGCTGCCTGTCCGCAGATAAAACAAATGCAGCAGCATTGCCTCTCCAAAAGTTCCGAGGACGCCGATCAGATACAGCAACAACGCCCGGGATTTTTTCTGTAAAAAAGGAATTCCGAATCTGCGAAGATATGCAGCTGCACAAAACACACACAGATACCAGATGCAGTCATAGCCCTTGCTATCCTCCTCCAACCGGAAGGGCAGAATGGATTTAACCAGACAAAATGCAACAAATAGCAGCACCAGTGCCACCTGAAACTGCTGCTTCGCCATCCGTCTGAGCCCGATTCCCACGAAGGGTAACAGGATATATAAAAATACATACGCTGTCAGGAACCAGTAATGCCCCATGGTCACCGGGAACAATAATGTCAGATAATAATGCGTACTCACTTCCGCCGCAGGAACGATCCCAGTCACCGCCGCCAGCACACCGATGCCCACAGAATACAGCCACAGCTGCAGCCACAGCGTAAGCAGTCTGCTCAGTTTAAAAGAGCTTTCGCATAAAAAGTATCCGCTGATCATCATATACACATTCACGGCTACAATGCAGAATGCTTCCAACAGCCAGGCTGCCATATCCTGCACTGATAAAGGCGCTGTCAGATCCGGCAGCAGTCCTCCCTTGCCCAGATAGTGCAGCACCACGACCATCATCATTGCCACACAGCGCAGTACTTCCAGATTTGCCATACGTTCTTTTTTCTGCATATCGATTCCTGTTTCCTTCCTGACATTGCTTCGTGCTACGCACTCCCACAATCCTACCCAAGGTCTTTCACCCACTGATGAGCAAGCTCATGTGGGCTTAGACCTTTTGACCCTGGTATTATCATTATATTACTTTGTAACATATTATGTAAAGCAAAAGCGCTCCTGCCCATTAATGAGGCTTATTTTAAGAAATCGTTTTCACATTAATGTAGATATTTGGGTAAAACTTTGGTAAAATGTATCTATCAATACTAATCTGCATCGGAGGTGTCTATTTTGACAAAAAATACCAAGAAAAATCCTATCCCTCTCTGGAATCGGATACGCTTTAAGCTGATCTTCGCTTTTCTGATCCCTGTGGTCTTCATCATGGTCTTAGGCTTCGTATCCTATCAGAAGGCTACCGCACAGATCATTGCAACCTACCGCGACTCCGTGGACCAGACCGTCAGCATGATGAATCAGTACCTGACGCTTTCTTTTGACACGGTCCAGTCCAACTACAAGGGATATATGACTGAGGATGCCCTGAAGAAATATCTGAACGGTCTGTATGATAACGATGCCACTACCTTGTACAATACTCCAAACACCTATGAAGATACCTTCATCAAGGCCGTGACCACAGATGCCCTGATCTCCAATATTTACATACTCTCCGACAAAGAGCGGACGATCTCTACCACGAAAACGAAGGAGACCGGTCTCGTAAGTGCGTACCTGGAAAGCTCCCAGGGGCAGATTTTATCCGCGGACAAGACAAAATACTACCTTTTCGGCAACCAATCCGAGGTCGATGCAAAGCTTGGCACGGATTCCTCCAAATACAGTGTCCGCCTCGCCAGATATTTCTCCAGCGCTCCGGCGATTCTGATCATTGATTTCAAGCCGAGTGTACTGGATACCTCCTTATCCTCCCTGGATGGCGGTGAGGGCAGTCTCGTAGGCTTTGTCACCTGCGATGGCACCGAATACCTCTCCTCGCAGTCCGATACAGCGGCAGAAAATACGTTTGTCGGCAAATCCTATGTAGATGAGGCATTTGCCTCTGAGGAAGAGAACGGCTCCTCCTATGTGGAGGAGGCAGGCGCAGAATATCTCTTCCTCTATTCCAAGATCGGTGCCCGTAATGCCATGCTCTGTGCCCTGATCCCTCAGGCAAATATCATCGGTCAGACGGCGGAGATTAAAAATGTATCTCTGATCCTTGTCATTGCGGCAAGTGCCGTGGCGATCTTACTGGGATCTCTGTTAGCCGGGCAGTATGGCGGCTCCATCTACTATTTTATCCGCCGCCTGAAAAAAGTCTCTGACGGAGATCTGACGATCGAAGTCCACTCCAAGCGCAATGACGAATTCCAGCTGTTAGCTGAGGGCATCTGTGATATGATCGCACATATGAAGAAGCTGGTATCCGGGCTGAAGGATGTCAATGAAGAATTATCCCGGGCTGCCACCGATATGTCTGCGGCTTCCTCACATTTCCTTGCGACCTCCCATGATATCCAGAATCAGGTAGGTGAAATGCGTCAGGGTATTGAAAAACTGGATGAAGGCTCTGAGGACTGCCTGCAGCAGATGGACTCTCTGTCCGACACCATCGGCAGCGTATCCGCACATTCTGACCAGATCAGTGCGCTTGCCTCCGGCACCACCGCTGCGATCCATACCGGTATCGAATCCGTGGAACATCTGAAGGAGAACACCTCTTCCACCATGCAGATCACCTCCAACATCGTAGATACCATCGGCAGGCTGAACGAGAAATCCAAAGCCATCGGTTCCATCACTGAAGCCATTAATGAGATCGCCGAGCAGACCAACCTCCTGTCTCTTAACGCTTCCATAGAAGCTGCCAGAGCCGGGGAATCCGGAAGAGGCTTCGCAGTGGTCGCTCAGGAGATCCAGAAGCTTGCGGATCAGTCCCTGCACTCCTCCGGCGAGATCTCCCGGATCATCGAAGAGATTGAGATTACCACTGACGAAGCTACGCAGGTTGCCAGACAGGCCGAGGGCATTGTAGCGGATCAGAACCAGTCCGTTGGCAGTACCACTGACTCCTTCCGTGAGATAGATTCCAAGGTAACAGAACTTCTGAAATTCCTGCAGCAGATCAATACAGGGGTGACAGAAATGGAGCGACAGCGCAGCACTACTCTGTCCGCCATCTCCGGTATCTCCGCAGTATCCGCAGAAACTGCTGCCGGCTCCTCCAACGTACAGACTGCTGCCGAAAAACAGCTCCAGGCCATTCAGAATCTGGACAAAGCCACTTCCGCACTGGCAGCCCGCTCAGAAGAGCTGACTACGATTCTGGAAGGTTTCATTGTATAGAAATGGCTATACACCCTGGAGAAAATATGTTATACTGATAACATCTTTTGACGAAGAAATTCTTAGGAAAATACATATAGAGAGGTAATCTTATGAGCAAAAAAAGAGTTGTCGTATCTCTGGGACATGACGCCCTGGGCTATACCACTACCGAGCAGTGGGATGCGGTAAAAGTAACCGCGAAGGCACTTGCCGATCTCGTGGAGGCTGATTATCAGCTGACGATCACCCACAGTAACGGTCCGCAGGTCAGCATGATCCATAAGGCCATGACCGAGTTACGCCGTGTGTACATCGACTATACCCCCGCACCTATGTGTGTCTGCTCTGCTATGAGCCAGGGTTATGTAGGCTATGATATCCAGAACTCTCTTCGTGCAGAGCTTTTGGATCGCGGCATTTCCAAGCCGGTGAGCACGATTCTGACCCAGGTGACCGTAGATCCTTATGATGAAGCCTTCTATGAGCCCACCAAGGTCATCGGTCGTTACATGTCCAAGGAGGACGCTGAGATTGAAGTAAAGAAGGGCAACTATGTCAAGGAAGATCCCGGCAAGGGCTTCCGCCGTGTCGTTGCTGCCCCCAAGCCTATCGATATCGTAGAGATCGAAGCCATCCGTGCGCTGGCAGCCGCAGATCAGGTAGTCATCGCCTGTGGCGGCGGCGGAATCCCCGTGATCGAGCAGAAGCATGCTCTGAAGGGTGCCTCCGCTGTGATTGAGAAGGATGCCATTGCAGGTAAGCTTGCTTCCGATTTAAGCTGTGATGAACTGATCATCCTGACCAGTGTTCCCTGCGTTTATAAAAATTACAGCAAAGAGGATCAGACTGCATTGGAGACTCTCACCGTTGCGGAAGCCAAGATACTGATGGCAGAAGGTCAGTTCGAGGAAGGCACCATGCTTCCCAAGATCGAGGCAGCCATTGCTTATCTGGAGAAGGTTCCAGCAGGAAAGGTCCTGATCACTTCCATGGATCACGTCAAGGATGCCATCAGGGGCAAGGCCGGCACCGTGATCACCGCTTAATTTTATATCGGAAGCAGTTAAGGCAACATAAAAGGAGATATCCGCCACGGATACCTCCTTTTTACATGTCATGATTCTAATATCTCTGGGTTATATATCTCTGATCTCTATGCTTCCTTTCCGGTCAGATGGTTCGACAGGATATTATACAATGTCTTCGGGTTGATGGGCTTGGACAGGTGATAGTTCATTCCGGCCTCCAGCGTCTTTTTCTTCTCCTCTTCAAAAGCATCCGCTGTCATGGCAATGATAGGTACCGTTTGCAATCTCCACCACACATCCGGCTTTTTCCAGGATCAGCTGGGCCACATAAATGTTGATCTCGTTATCTTCCACCAGTAAAATTCTGGCATCCATCAGATTCTCCGTGATGTTTTCCTCGGAACGCTCCTGGGAGAACGGATCGTACAGGTGCGGCAGGAACTCCGGACTCATTCCGATACCGTTATCCCTCACACGAAACCGGATTTCCACCTTGTCATCCTACTTCATTTCTACACCACAGATACAATACCAACATTTTCTTTTTCGTTCTGCATACCATGCCATACTTAACTTATACTCTCCCTCTAAATAATTGCTATCTCTGTATAGATGTACTTCTGTAATAAACATTCCTAGGCCAACCATCTACAACAAACTGATCGGCAAATTTATAGCCTGTACTCTCTATGCTACATACAGACGGAGTATTATTAGGATGAGCACAACACCAAATAGTATCATAACCCATCTGTCTAGCTTCTCTTATAGTAGCATCCATGAATCTCTTCTGTATACCATTACCTCTATATTCCATATCAACCACAACGAATTCATGACACATAATTTTATTGCCAGGAATTTCCATCCAATCAGTAATAGGCTTAGAGAAGAACAAACCACCTTCAAATGCAAAGCTTGCTGCAATAAGCTTATCTTTATTATATACGCCTAATAAGATATAATCACCATCCAAACATTCCTGTATAGTTCTTTCATCTGTAGGATAATAATATTCATCATGCAGCAAAGTCTTATTAACTTTATCCTGTAATTTAATAACAGGTTTCAAGTCTCTTTTTGGTTTCTTTATCTCAATCCTTCTTATTGATAAATCAAAATATTGACTCATATGAAACCTCCATTTACTCCGGCTTTTTTACTCGTATTTTTCCAGATAGAAGGAATACAGGATCCTCTCTTTCACGGGCAGCTGCATCAGCTTCGTCAGTGCCTCCTCATAGTATTGGATCTGGACGCTGTAGCGGTTCCAGAGGGCTTGCAGGGAATCGATCACATCGGTCTTGTAGTCCAGCAGGACGATCTCTCCGTTTTCTATAAAGAAGACATCGATGATACCCTGAATGAGAACCTTTTCCCCTTCAGGAAGGTCCTGATCCAGGCGCTTCGCATCAATGCCCAGCACGAAGGGCTGCTCTCTGTACAAAAGGCCCTGTTCGAAAGCTCTCCACATGCGGTAGGCCAGCTCCTGTTCCAGAAAATGCCGGATTTTGGGAAGGCTTACGGCCTGCGCATACTCCTCTGTCAGTCGTAGGGAAGCTGTCTCCCGCTGCAGGAATTCCTTCAGACGTACCTGTAACCGGTCCGTATCCAGGCCCTGACGGTATTCCTCATAAGTCCCAGGGCATCCGGCAAATAGTCCGGATTCCATAAACAGATAAGAAAAGTCCAACAGTTCCATGGTCCGGTGGAACGCGTTACCGCGGACGGCTCCGCTGACCTTTTCCTGTTCTCTGCGGAAAGCCGGGATATAAGGCACCACTTCTTTTTCTTCGAAGGTATGAAATGCCGCTTCATCCTTCTCCGCCATGGCCGCAATCTTCAGTTCCGATACCGTGGTCTTGGTATAGAGCTTCTGCAGGCCGGGATACGGATAGGCATAGGCAAATCGCTCCCGCAGTTTCGCAAGCTTTCGTTCGTTCTCCTCCGGGTCCCCAGGCAAAGGAGTCTCGCCGTCCGTCACACGCTGCAACAGTTCCCTGCGGTCTCCCATGCGCAGTTGTTCCCTGATCTCCTCTGCCGCCAGGTCTTCTGTTCCCAGCGTTGTTACTGCAATTCCTGTCTTAGGCAGGATTGGCAGCAGAAAATCCATATAGCTCCCCGCCTCACAGAAATCCAGATAGGTCAGCTTCTCCTGTCCTGTCATCCGGGACAGCTCCCATTTTTCCTCCGCCTTATCCAACACCGCTGTCAGGATCAGTTTTTCTCTGGCACGGGTCAGTGCCACGTAAAGCACACGCAGTTCCTCCGCCAGATTGTCCTCCTTCATTTTCGCTGACAGAACAGCCCGGCGGAGGGTCTTATTTTTAATGCGGCGGCCGGAATCCACATAGTCCACCGCTACTCCCAGATCCATATCCACGATCAGGGACTGGTTCGCATCCTGCATGTTGAAACGCTTCGACAGCCCGGAGACAAATACCACGGGGAATTCCAGACCTTTACTCTTGTGGATGCTCATGATCCGCACCACATCGGCATTTTCGTCCAGGGTATCCGCCTCACCGTAATCCACATCGTATTTTTCCAACTGTTCCATATAACGGATGAAATGGAACAGTCCAAAATAACTGGTCTTCTCAAAAGCAGAAGCCTTCGTCAGCAGCATCTCCACGTTGGCCCGGCGCTTGCTGCCAGCAGGAAGTGCCGTCACATAGTTCAGATAATCGTAATCGTCCAGGATCCGCTGCAGCAGGTCGCGGATGGAGGTGAAGGGAGTCAGATCACGGTAATGATCAATACGTTGTAAGAAAGTATCTGCCTTTTGGGAAAGTTCTGTCTCCGGTTCCATGTCCTCCGGTACTGTTGCAGCTTCCAATGCGCGCTGCCAGTACTGTCCGGCCCCGGCGTTTTCTTCCCCGGCGCTTTCGCCCGCTGATGCCTCTTCTCCCGCTTCCGCCATCCGTCCACTCTGCGCCACTTCTTTCAATGCCTCATACAGTGTCATTCTCTTCCGGGAATGCCCTTTGCTTCCGCTGCGGATCCGGGCGATCTCTTCCTGGGTAAAGCCTCCGAAGATCGACTGCATCACGCCAAACAGCGGAATATCCTGTCTCGGGTTGTCCAGCACTCGTAAAAACTGCAGCAGTTCCTGTACTTCCAGGGCCCCGAAATATCCGGTCTTGGATGTAATGTAGACAGGGATTCCCTGCTGTTCCAGTACTTTCTTGAATTCCTCATCCCAGCCACTGGTGGTACGAAGCAAAATCACCATATCCGAGTACCGCACCGGGCGCAATTCTCCCGTAGCCTTCTCCATGACTTTCAGACTGCCCTTCAGCTGCTTGATACGTGCCGCAATAGCCAGTGCTTCCAGCTGTCTTACGTTGTCATAGTCCACGGGACCTCTTGCCCCGTCGGGACGCTGTTCTCCGCTGCCGCCTTCCGCACCATCCCCCTTCTCCGGCTTACGGATCAGTAATAGTTCACTGCCGTATGCAGGATCCTCTGTGGCGGGATATGTGGCCCCGGGATACAATGCTGCCTTATCATCATAGGCAATGCCGCCGATCTCCCGGCTCATGATGCGGGAAAACACATCGTTTACCGCATCCACCACCTGCACACGGCTTCGGAAGTTCTTCGCCAGGTCGATCCGGCACAGATCCCCACTCTCCTGATAGGTGTCGTATTTTTCCAGGAAAAGTTCCGGTCTGGCCAGACGGAATTTATAAATACTCTGCTTCACATCACCTACCATGAAGCGGTTATAATGTCCCTCCGCTTCCCCGGAGATGGCACTTAACAGATATTCCTGTACCAGATTACTGTCCTGGTATTCGTCAATGAGGATCTCCTGAAAATACTGGCGATACTCCAATGCCACGTCACTTGGCACAATGTCATATTTCACACCGGTGCTGTCCATTCCTGTATCACCGGCGCTGTCCGTCCCTGCATCGCCGGTCTCTTCCACTTTTTCCCGTTTTAGCAGAATCTGTAACGCATAGTGCTCCATGTCGGAAAAGTCGATCAGATGTCGCTCCTGTTTGGCCGCAAGAAGCCTTCTGTCGAATTCCAGCACCAGGTTAAGCAGCATCCGGAGCGGCTCCCTGCAGGCTTTTCCCTGTTCCACCACCAACTCTAACGGTGTCTTGAAATATTGTTCCGTCAGATCCGCCAGCGTGTCTTTTACGCTATTACGGATGGATTTCGCCAGCTCCCGTTTGGCGGGATCCACGCTCTCATCCTTCTTGGAAGAAAGACGGCCGAAAGTCACTGCTGGAACCTTTGCTGCCTGTTCCTTCAAATCCTTGCAGGCAGCCAGGCGTTCCAGCTGTTCGCTCTCCGCTTCTGTCAGTTCTCCATACATATATGGACCGTCCGGCAGCTCACACAGCTTTTTCACTTCCACCAGTTTTTCCAGACACCCTTGCAGGACACGGCTCACACGCTCTGCCAGATATTGTCCGTAATCACTGTGCAGCAGGGCATCCAGATCTCCCGCCGCATAATCGTTTTTACGCTCTTCCAGCCATTCTGCGGGCCAGGGAAAACTTCCGGCATAGCGGGACAGGTTCAGGATATGCTGTTCCAACACGCTCTCTCTGCCGCCGGGGCAGAAATATTCCACACAGGCGTGGAAACGTTCCCGTGCCTCCCGGGATGGGTCCCCGCTGTCACGTTTTCCCGGAACCTCTTCCGCAAAATCATTCCCTGACGCTTCCTCCGGTATCATCGCTCCGCTGTCACGGTTTTCCCGGGACATCGGAACATCATCCGGAACAAATTTCCCCGCATAGGCATCCTCCAGCAGCTGTCCCAACACCTCCTGCTGCAACAGCTTGATCTCACCCTCGTCTGCCACACGGAAATCCGGATCCAGACCGATCTCATTAAAATGATTCCGGATCAGGAACAGGCTGAAGCTGTCGATCGTGGTGATCTGGGCATTGTGTAACAGGGCGGACTGCTTCTGGATATGGTCGTTCCCCGGATCCGCTTCCAGTCTGGCGGCGATCCCGGCTGCGATACGCTCCCGCATCTCCGCAGCCGCCGCATTGGTGAAAGTCACGATCAACAGGCGGTCAATGTCCGCCGGATGCTCCCCCTCACAGATCATACGGATGATACGCTCTACCAGTACCGCCGTCTTACCGCTTCCCGCGGCCGCAGATACCAGAATGTTGCTGTTATGCAGTTCGATTACCTTTTGCTGTTCCGGGGTAAAATTCATTCCCATACGCTACCTCTGTTCCTGTTTCTTTTCTCCTGTTGCCGTCCTGTTCCTCCGGGCAGCGGGTGCTTTCTCTTCGAGCTTCCTGTCAGGCACACACTCCCGCCGGGCACCCTTTGCCCTAAGTTTCCACGGTCTTCTGCATCCGCTGCATCAGCGCCTGCTTATCCAGATCTTCCAGCTGTCTCTTCTCATAGCCCGGAATACTGCCATCGAAACCGCAGACCTTTTTATAGGCGCAATAAGTACAAGCCTCTTCATTGCCTTTCTCATAGGGATTGGCTGCTATTTTTCCGTCCAGGATCTCCCGCCCGATGCTGCGGATCTTGGCATCTACATAAGAAGATATCAGCTGCATCTCCTCCCAGCTTAAGACACCGGATCTGGCACTGAAGCTTCCATCCTTTTTCTTCTCCACCGGAATGACCACAGACTTATCCTGCATATAGCGGTCCAGCCGCTCCACGACCTCAGGATCACTGTTTACTACACCGTTCATACGAAGCTTTGCAAGGATCTGTTCATTGATCTGCTCATCCGTGAGCTCCACCGGTGTCTCTATGGTAGGATCATCGATGTGATAATACAGAAGTGCCGCCGGAACAATCTCCTTATCCGGATGCTTTCGGCTCTCCATCTCCATGGCTGCATTCATATATACCACCAGCTGCAACTGCAGACCGTAATACAATGCCGCCAGATCAAATTTCCGGTTGCCGGACTTATAATCAATGACCTTGACGTAGACATGCTCTGCATCTTCCGACACATCGATACGATCGATCCGTCCCTGCAAATGCATCTTCTCGTCCTCAGACAGATCCACATGAATGCTGTCCAGATCCTCCGCAAACCGGAAAGAAAGTTCATAATCATCTGGCTGGAAACTGCCCTGTTTCAAATGTTTCTGCAAGGTCAGCACTGTGCGGGTCAGGATCCTGCTCATGCGGGTAATGGCATATTCATTCCGTGCAGAGCTGTATAATACCGTCTCCCCGTAGGTTGCCGCATAGGCTTCCACGGATTCTTTGACGGCTTTGGCTGCAAAATCCTCCGTAAAATCCCACCATGTCAGGTTGGATTCTGCAAGTTTTCCTGCAAAGTTTTCCAGTACTGCATGATATACCGTACCCATATCCGAAGCCTCGAAGCCGAATTCTTCCCGTTCCTGCAGGGAAAGACCATATTGCAAAAAGTGTCTGCAGGCACAGGCAGCATAAGTTTCCAGACGGCTGACACTGTTTTCCAGCTGCTGTCCGTACAATGCTCTGGCCACGATCCGGGACAGACCGCTCTCCCTGTATCTGCGAAATGCCGCCCGGGTCAGCAGGTCTCTGCCAGCCGCATCCGCCTCGTAGGCACGGTACATGAGATAGAAGTCCTGCCTCTCTTCTTCCGGCAGGGTTCCTTCCACATATTCCCGCAGTTCCTCCGCCAGATATCTGGCACCTTCCTGTCTGCCCTCGATCTGTTCCAGGCGGCTGCGGTTCTGGGGATACTCCACGCTCATTGCCGGGAACAGCTTCCGCACCGTATCGATCAGGTAGGACGGTCTTATGCCCTTTCCTTCACTGTTTACCTTGGCATAGGACAGATACAGCTGTTCTGAGGGCTTGGTCATATTCAGATACAGATATAATCTCTGGATATACATCTGCTGTCTCGGGCTGGGTGCCATCTCCGTCCCGGATTCAATCAGGAATTCCCGATCCATATCCGAAATGATCCCGCCCTTGGAAGCATTTTTCGGAATATTTCCGTCATTGACTCCCAGGAAAAACAATACCTTCACCTGTTTCAGACGGGTTCGCTCCATATCGCCCACCACGATACGATCCACGTTCTGAGGGATCGTACCGACAGTGATCTCGCCGAAACCGGCCTCTAAAATATCCGCAAATTCCTGTCTGGAGATTTCTTCCTCTCCCAACAGTTCATAGACCTGATCCAGCAGATCCATGACCAGCCGGTAAATCTGTGCATACTCTCTGGCTCTGGATAAGTCTCCCTCTTTTTCAAACTGCTGCTGATAGTTCAAAAGCTTTTGCTGCACCTGATTCTGTTCCAGGAAATCGTACAAATGGCTGACATAGTCTCCAGCCTTTTCCCGGCTTCCCATGTGCAGAATCTCCACCGCATCCATGAACTGTTGCCGGATACGGTTCAGACGCTCCATGGTCTTCTCTTCCGCCTGTTCGCTCCCCTCCGCATTTCCCTGCAGTTCTTCCGTTCTGCGGGTAAACAGACGGCTATAGGTCCGATAGCCTCTCGCCCCGGTGCGGATCACATAGTTTTCCAGCTCATCAATCTCTTCTCTGGAAATATCCGCCATGCCGCTGCGCAGAAAATGAAACACCGTATCATAGGAAAAATCCTTAATATACAGCTGCAATGCGCTCTTGATATATTCGATCATGGGATTCAGCACGATCCCTCTGGTACGGTCCAGGAAACATGGGATCTCCAGCTGTCCGAATTCTGTTTCTACATAGGAAGCGTATCCTTCCAGATCTCCGATGACCACGGCAATGTCCCGGTAGGTCATCCCCTGCTCTCTGATCAGGTGCCGGATGTACAGCGCTGTCTGGTGGACTTCCTCTCTGGGGGAAAGGGCTTCAAACATATGGATCTCTTGCTGTTCTCCCGCATACGGTTCATACTGATACCGGAACAGATTCTGTTCCAGATAGTGTAATGCCGGTGCCTTGGCGAAGCGATTGGGCCCCCCCTTGACAAAGAGATCCTCTCCCCGCTCTACCTCTGCCTCCGCTGCCAGCTTTTCCAGATCCGCCACCGTCTTCTTGCTCAGATGGAACAGCTTCTGTTCACCATCCATTTTATACGGATCCTCTCCCACTCCAATGGTCACGGTAACGATGGTCTCTGCGCACACGCGCATCAGTTCCTGGATCAGCCGGTTCTGTATGGGAGTAAATCCCGTAAAGCCGTCAAACACCACTACACTGCCCTTTAAGATCTTTGATTTGGACAGGGATCTGCGCAGTACATCCAGTGTCTCCTCGGTGGTGATAAAATGATCCCTGATATAATCCTGAAAGCCCCGGTACAGAGTCTTTAAGTCTTTCAGTTTCATGGCCAGCGCGCCACGCTTCTGTGCACTGGTGATCAGCTTGTCCATATCCTGTGTGCTGATACCGTATTGCATGAACTCGGAGATCGCACTTTTCACCTCATGGATATAGCCCTGCTTGTGCAGGAGACTTCCCATGGCCGGAAGCTGTTCCTTCAGATCCGCCGCCACTTTTTGCAGCACCAGGCTTTTGCCGGTGTCATCCAGTACCGGCATCTCTTTGGTCCCCACTTCCTCCAGAATGCGGTGGCTGAGTCGGCCGAAGCTCAGGACATCGATATTCAGGATGCCATCCCGGTCACTGCGCATGACCAGATCCTTCTGGGTCTGCATGGTGAACTGATCCGGCACAATGATCAGGAAATTCCTGCCCGGTTCCTCTGCCGCCCGCTGCATGATCTCTTCATAGATTCTGTGGCTTTTGCCCGACCCGGAAGGGCCAAAACAGAAACGTAAGCTCATAAGTCTCCTCCGTTATGCTGTCCGTTTATTTCAGATCCAGTTCAATGGGACAATGATCCGATCCCAAAATTTCCGTGTGGATCTTCGCATCCGCCAGCCGGTCTTTCAGACACTCCGATACCACGAAATAATCAATTCTCCATCCGGCATTTTTTGCTCTCGCCTGGAACATATAAGACCACCAGGAATACACCCCGGTCAGGTCCGGATAAAAATAGCGGAACGTATCGATAAATCCGTTCTCCAGTACCTTCGAAAAGCAGGCTCTCTCTTCATCAGTGAAGCCCGCATTGCCACGGTTGGTCTTCGCATTTTTCAGGTCGATTTCCTGATGCGCCACGTTCAGGTCTCCCGCATAGATCACCGGCTTTTTCTCTTCCAGCTTCTTAAGATACGCCAGGAAATCCGCTTCCCACTGCATGCGGTATTCCAGTCTCGTCAGCTCTCTCTGGGCGTTCGGTACATAGACTGTCACAAAATAGAACTCCGAATACTCTGCAGTGATCACCCGGCCCTCATGGTCGTGTTCCTCCACGCCGATGCCGTAAGTCACCTGTATGGGCTCTTCCTTTGTAAAAATTGCAGTGCCGGAATAGCCCTTTTTCTCTGCGTAATTCCAATACTGATGATATCCGGGCAGATCCAGTGCGATCTGTCCCTCCTGCAATTTTGTCTCTTGTAAGCAGAAAATATCTGCATCCGTTTCCTGAAAGAAATCCAGAAATCCCTTCTGCATGCAGGCTCTCAGCCCGTTCACATTCCATGAGATCAGTTTCATATTTTCCCTACCTCTTTCCTGATTTGTCTTATGCCATCTTATCCCGGTCATAATTTTTATCCGCTTTTCTGTCATCTATTCGTTCTATCCGCCGTGCTTTTCCATCCATTCACATTCCTTCCGGGCAGCCTTCAGAGACGCTTCGTACCCTTTCAGGATCTCCATAAGTCTCTGTACATCGATGATGCCGCTGGCTTTATTTTCCGGGTGATCCATCCATGGATGCTGTTTTTCCGGCGGATAAATATTTTCTATGGTATTTTCCCCGATCCGATACCATTTCTTCTGATAGCAGATCGTGTTGTCCGCCGGGTTTAAAAAGGTTTCCAGTTCCGTCAGTAGATAGATCTCTGCCGGCGTCCGGGGATTACCTTCCAGACCTCTCACGGCAGTGACCTTCACAGTTCCACCCTCCGGTACTACACACAGCCACATGGGCTCTGCCGGTTTTTTCCATAATTTATCCAGTATAAAGTTCAACGGTCCCAGTAACAGGATCGTCATGAAAACCGCCAGCGCTCCCGTCAGTTCCGGAATCCAGTCACCCCACAACAGCATCTGGAACAGCAGATGGTCACTCTCCCGCACACCCCAGACCTTCATCACTACTAGCACGGTTGCTACCATATAGATCAGTATAGTGATCAGGGCAAACGGCATCAGTACTTTTTCTTTTTTCATGCCCCATGCGGCATAAGCCTTGCATTCATCGTCCGTAAAAAGCACGGGCAGTTCATAGCTCTCTGTCATGCTCCGCTTCTCCCTCTTTTGCTATTCTCCGAGAATAATATGCAGGAACCGCTTGTCCAGCATCAACGTCCGGTTCCAGGGATTCAGGATCACACCCTCGATACCATCGGCAGTCAACGTCATGCGGAACAGCTGCTCCATATCCGTGAGAAAAGTGGACATTACGCTGCCGCTTCCCTTTAATTCTTCCTCAAATCCGGTGAAGGCCGACCACCATTTTTTCCCATCGGAGGTCTGCACCGCCTGCAGGCGCATGGCAGTTCCGGCGGCCTGTGTCACCGCTTCCTGCACATCTGCTGAGGGCGGTTCCACCGCCACGATAAGCTGTCCCTGCTCCCGCATACGTCTGCGCACCACCGTCAGAGCATGCGCCAGAAGTTCTTCTGTCGGCTCCTGCTGTAATGCCAGAATTGCCTCCTCTATTTTCTCATTTCCCTGTAAACCTTTATCTTTCTTTTCGTCCATAACCGTAATGTTGTCCTTTTTAATTGTAGTCGTTAAATCACTTCATCCTATTTCCCATGTCCCCTGCGCAATCTTGTATGCAATCTGTCGAATTCCATAAGAGCCACAGGCAACACAGCTCATGCCTATGCCCATCATACCATAAATGCCTCCGCAATTCCACTCACGTTTCCCTCCAGAAGCCGTCTTTTCCTTGACAGTGGGGATATTCGTTGCTAACATGAACCTGAGCGTTTGATGCTTAGAAATGAGGATAATTATGGATACTTTTGACCCGAAGCACATTTACAGCGATGCCGCAAAGCTGGCTCGTCTGAAAGATAAAAAGCTTTTCCTGTTCGATATCGACGGCACCATTGCCGTAGGCGATACCTTGTATGAAGGAAGTGCGGATCTTCTCCGCTACATTCAGGCCATCGGCGGCAGGGCTTATTACATTACCAACAATTCCACAAAAAGCGGACTGGACTATGTGAAAAAATTCCACGATGCATTTCACCTGGACAGCACGGAGGATCATTTCATCACCTCCGGCTATATGACGCTGCGTTTTTTGAAGGAGAATTATGCAGACAAGAAAATCTTCGTGCTGGGAACCGCTTCTTTTGTGGCGGAACTGCGAAAGAATGGCCTCTTGGTAACCGAGGTCTGCGAGGACGGCATTGACTGCGTGGTCGTTGCCTATGACAGTGAATTAAATTATGCAAAGCTTACCGAAGTCTGCAAGGTTTTATTCACCCAGGATGTCCCTTTCTACGGCACCAACCCGGATTTGCGCTGCCCCATCGACTTCGGCTTTATCCCCGATTGCGGTGCCATCTGCGACATGATCACCGCCACCACAGACAAACAGCCCATCTATCTGGGCAAGCCCAGCAAAGAGGTCGTAAAGCTTTGCCTTGAAGTCTCCGGCTTCACTCCCGAGGAGACTCTGGTGGTTGGCGATCGTCTGTACACCG
>OGEP01001460.1_pt1 | contig 25620 bp, 30 predicted proteins | sample 1570721 | NCBI WGS metagenome assembly OGEP01 (sample SAMEA2582131, study PRJEB24529) | metagenome | biome: Human gut stool | place: China | collected 2011 | reverse complement strand
AGCAAAGAACAAATAAATGAATTAAATAAATGTGATATAGAAAAAATAACGGTTGATTTAAAAATTGTAGTCGGCAAAGTAAAGTAGATAAAGGTTAGGAGGTAATAAGATGAATATACGTGGATGTATACATTCAATAAGATTAAGAGGGTAAGTCACGGATTGTGGCTATTATCTTAATATAATTAAAAGTCATAATCCCGTGATATTTAAATATTAAAGTTTAAATATAAAATTATAGGAGATTATGAAAATGAGAAAAAGAGTAATAATAGTAGGAATTAATATAAATAACAAAAATAATTTTGAGGAATCTATAATAGAACTTAAGAATTTATGTATAGCCTGTGATATGGAAGTAGTTGGAAAAGTGGAGCAAAATTTAAAGAAGATAAATCCAACATTCTATATGGGTAGTGGTAAAATTGAAGAATTACAAGATTTAATCGAAAAAACGAACGCTGAAATAATAGTATTTAATAACGAACTATCTGCATCACAGATAAAAAATATTGAAGAAGAAGTAAAATGTAATGTCATAGATAGGACAGCTTTAATACTAGATATATTTGCAAATAGAGCAAAAACAAGAGAAGCTAAGTTGCAAGTAGAGGTTGCAAGACTTCAGTATGAACTTCCAAGGTTAATTGGTGCAAATGAAAACCTAGGTCGTCAAAGTGGTGGAGTTGGTACTAAAAATAGGGGAGCAGGAGAAACTAAGTTAGAACTAGACCGTAGACGTATAGAAGATAGAATAGCTAGTTTAAACAAGGAATTAGAAATACTGAAGTATCAAAGAAATACTCAAAAAAATAAAAGAAAAAAATCCAACATACCTAATGTAGCACTAGTAGGATATACTAATGCAGGTAAATCATCAGTTATGAATGTATTAGTTGAAAATTTTATCAATAAAGAAGATAAAAAAGTATTTGAAAAAAACATGCTATTTGCAACATTGGAGACTTATGTTAGAAATATTAAACTGCATAATAACAAATCTTTTTTACTGTATGATACAGTTGGATTTGTAGGCGATTTGCCTCATAACTTAGTTAAAGCTTTTAGATCGACACTGGAAGAGGTTTGCGATGCAGACTTATTAGTTCATATTATAGATATATCTAATCCTAATTATAAAAATCAGATAGATGTTACTAATGAAACATTAAGCCAAATAGGAGCTGATAATATTCCTATGATTTATGTATATAATAAGATTGATTTAATTGATTTAGATAAATTAGATAATAATAAAATATTAATTTCAGCTAAAAGAGATATAGGAATAGATAGATTAATAGAATCTATTTGTGAAAAAGTATTTGAAGATTATATAAGATTTAAGTTAAAAATTCCATATTCAGAAGGAAAGATGATATCTAATATAATGGAGAATGCAACTATCTTAGACTCTGAATATATAGAGGATGGAGTAATACTCAATATTGAATGTAGTGAAAAAGAGTATGTTCAATATAAACAATACATAATTTAGCATTAACTTAGATATATGATATAAAGTATATTACTATAGTTGAGAATTAATTAAATTACAAAATTAATATATTACGAACAATTTATAATAAGCTATAGAATTAACCACATCTTAGAATTCAATGTATTGAAAAGTCTAAGGTGTGGTTATTTTTATGATATACTTATCACGAAGAAAGCTAACATAGCCAAATAAAAAAAAGTTAGGCATTACTTAAAACGCCTAACCTTTCATTTTGTATTAAATTATCTTCTGCTCTTCATTTCTATCATATCGCCATATACTGGTGTAGGCATTCCAAATCCACCAGATACGTCAACAACCTGTCCTGTTGTAAATGCTCCATCATCACTAGCAAAGTATAATACTGTTCCTGCTATTTCTTCTGGAGTTGCCATTCTCTTTATAGGAGTATGTTTTAAGAAGAATTCTTTGAAATCATCACTTAAGTTATCGCTTACTGCATCAGTTGCTGTCATTCCTGGAAGTACAGCATTGCATCTTACGTTATCTCTAGCTGCATGAGTAGCTATTATTTTTGTTAAGTAGTTTATTGCTGCTTTACTTGTTCCGTAAGCTATCTGAGATATATCTGGACATATACCACCTACTGAAGATATATTTATTATGCTTCCTCCACCGTTTTTAGCCATATGAGGTATTACAGCCTGAGAAGTTATAAATACACTTGCTAAATTTAAATCTATAGTTTTTATAAATGTTTCATATTCAGTTGCTTTTATATCTAAGTCTTTTTTAGGATTAGATGTACCAAAGTTGTTAACTAATACGTCTATTCTTCCTTCTTTTGCTATTACTTCATCTACCATAGTCTGATATGATTCTTTTTCTGTTGCATCATTATACACTATATCTACTTTGCATCCTTCAGCATTTAATCTATCAGCCACACCCTGAGCTCTTTCTAGATTTCTTGCACCCATGTATACTTTTGCTCCTTCTCTTGCAAATCTTTCTACACAAGCAAGACCTATACCTCTTGTTGATGCTGTTATAAGAACTACTTTACCTTCTAATCTCATTTTAAAGTCCTCCTTAAATTGAAGTTATAATTTTTCGTGAAATAAAATCACTCTCATCTACAATTATACCCACTCCAATTAAGAGCTTAACGACAAATAATGACAAAATTAAAACAACTGAGATACCGTTTTCTATATATAATACAACAAATTTGTTAAATTATTAGTGTTAATATTCCATAAGTTGCAAATGCTACAATCCAAGCTAAAACGCACTGCCATACAACTACTCCAATTGCCCATTTTACACCTAATTCTCTTTTTATAGATGCTACTGCTGCAACACAAGGAGTGTATAATAGACAGAATACTAATAATGATCCAGCTCCAGCAGTTGTAAGTGTTTTTAATAATGCATCTGTGCTTCCGAAAAGAACTGTTAATGATGATACAACACTTTCTTTAGCTAAGAATCCAGATATTAGAGATGTAGTTATTCTCCAATCCCCAAATCCTACTGGAGTAAATATTGGAGCCATCATTCCTGCTATGTGAGCAAGTATACTCTGTTGTGAATCGGCTACCATGTTGAAATTGTAGTCGAAGTTCTGTAAGAACCATATAACCATTGTTGCTAAGAATATTACTGTAAATGCTCTCTGTAGGAAATCTTTTGATTTATCCCATAGTAAGTGCATTATGTTTTTAGCTGCAGGTAATCTGTAATTTGGAAGTTCCATAACAAAAGGAACTGCCTCGCCTTTAAACATTGTCTTTTTCATTAATAATGCCATTAATATTCCAAGAGCCATTCCAAGTACATAAAGTCCTATCATTACTAATGCTCCATTATCTGGGAAGAATATCGCTGTAAAGAATGCATATATCGGTAATTTAGCTGTACAGCTCATGAAAGGTGTTAATAGTATAGTTACCTTTCTATCCCTCTCTGAAGGCAATGTACGGCTCGCCATGACCCCAGGAACAGTACATCCAAAGCCTATTAACATAGGTACTATACTTCTTCCAGATAATCCTAGTTTTCTAAGAAGCTTATCCATTATAAATGCAACCCTAGCCATATATCCACTATCTTCTAGGATTGATAAGAAGAAGAATAGTGTAACTATTATAGGTAGGAAACTAAGCACTCCACCTACACCGTTGAATATACCCTCTATTATAAGTGAGTGTAGTGCATCATTTACATTAGAATTTGTAAGGAATTGATCTACAATCTCTGTCAAAGAAGCTATTCCCATTTCCAATAATCCCTGTAAGAAACTTCCTATTACATTAAATGTAAGCCAGAATATTATTCCCATTATTCCTATAAATATCGGTATTCCTGTATATTTTCCTGTTAGAAACTTGTCTATTTCCTTACTTCTAACTCTTTCTCTACTCTCTTTTGGTTTTATAACTGTAGCATCGCATACAGATAGTATAAATTCAAATCTCATCTTAGCTATAGACGCAGATGCATCTAGTCCTGTTTCCTCTTCTATCTGTTTTACAATGTCGTTTAATATTCTTTTTTCTGTATCTGAAAGCTCAAGTTCTTCTAAAATTCTATTATCGCCTTCAACAATTTTTGTCGCAGCAAATCTAACTGGTATATTTTTTTCTTCTGCGTGGTCCTCTATTAAATGCATAACTGCATGTAATCCTCTGTGTAATTCCCCTTTTGGAGTACAGAAATCGTGTCTTAGAGGCTGTTCTTGGTATTTTGCAACGTGAACAGCGTGTCTAGTTAGCTCATCTATCCCTTCATTCTTAGCTGCTGAAATAGGGACAACTGGCACACCTAGTAGCTCTTCTAAATCACTTACCAATACAGAACCGTCATTTTTCTTTAGCTCATCCATCATATTAAGAGCTACAACCATCGGTATATCTAACTCTAGTAGCTGCATTGTTAAGTATAAATTTCTTTCTATGTTTGTAGCATCTAGTATATTTATTATTCCTTTAGGTCTATTATTTAATAAAAATTCCCTTGTTACTACTTCCTCGCTACTATATGGTGACATAGAGTATATTCCAGGTAAGTCCGTTATTAGAGTATTACTGTATCCTCTTATAACACCGTCTTTTCTATCTACTGTGACACCTGGGAAGTTACCTACGTGCTGGTTTGATCCTGTTAACTGGTTAAATAATGTTGTTTTTCCACAGTTCTGATTTCCAACAAGTGCAAATGTAAGAACTTCATCATCTGGTAGAGGATTTTCTGTTTTCTTATCGTGATATTTTCCGTCCTCACCATAGCCTGGATGGTCTTTCTCTATATTAAGAACTTTCTTTATCTTCATCTCTCCTAAGTTTTCATCTTTTTTAGCTCTATGGTGATGATTTTCTATTATTTCTATTTTTTCCGCATCTGCTAGTCTTATTGTCAGCTCATATCCATGAATTTTTAGCTCTATAGGATCTCCCATAGGAGCGTATTTAACAACACTTACTTCTACTCCTGGAATTAATCCCATGTCTAAGAAGTGCTGTCTTAACTGACCTTCTCCACCAACTGACACTATTTGAGCGCTTTTCCCAATTGGTAAATCTTTTAATGTCATACTTCCTTTTCCTTTCTAAATCTTTAACTTTTGTTGAATCTCTACTGCTATAATATATACCTTTTGAGAATTTTTTTCAACAAAAAAATCACACCTATTACAGTGTGATTTTTAATCGGCAAGTGTGTATCCTTTTAATTAATTCTTTATTTTTACTTTATGGTTTTAATTTTTACTTTTTTTAGTTTTTATTTACAAGGTCTAAGCTTATATCTCCGTCAACTGTATACATTTCTAATGAATGTTTAGGATCTTTAGCTTTCCATACGTAAGAACTATTGCTTGAGTATTCATCTTCTGAAGTACTTCCACCTAAGTTCTGTTTAACTACACCAGCTGTAGTATCTGCATTTATATTCATGTGGTCTAAATCTTCTTTCATAAATTTAGCACTTAAATCACCTGTTGATGATTCTAGAACAGTTTTTCCTTCAAATTTACTTTCTGTTGAGGTTATATTACCGTCAGATACTTCTGCACCAGAATCTTTTATTAAACATCTAGTTAAATCTACATCACCTGAAGATAATTTTATTTTTAATTCTTTAGAATGTAAATCTTCAACAGTTATTTTCCCTGAAAGTAGGTCTATTTTTGTTTTCTTTAATTCTGCTCCTTCTGGAACATATATTGTTATATTGTTTTTAACTTCTTTTTTATCTTTTGATTCTTCTTTATTTGTGTCAGCATTGTCTTTTTTGTCTTTATCTGTTTTTTCTGTTTTAGTGTCTTTCTTTTCGAAGTCTCCTTCTTTATTTGGATCATCTCTTCTCTTGTCTTTTATAATTAATTTATCCCCGTTATCGCCTTCTGTTTTATAAACAAGTGGATCCTTTCCATTTTCGCCTTCAAAGTTGTAAGACATATAGAACTTGTTATCTTCTGATCTTTTTATGTTTATATTTGCGTCTAGTACATCAGCTTTGATTTCTTTTAAATCATTTAAAGCTATGTGGTCATCAGAATATTCTTTTAAGTCTTCAGTTTTTTCTTCTTTTTTTAGACTAGGTTCGTCTGAGTGATCTTTCCCGAATTTATCTCTCATTCCATATCCTACAGCCCCTATAATACATATTGCACAAACTATTGCTACAGCTTTTTTATTCATAACTATCATCCCTTTTCAGTATAATTTTATGCTTGTTATTCAATACCCCTGTTTTAAAGCTATGTAAGTTATTATATTTCATATAGAAACTTTACTGCACAAGCTGCCGACACATTGAATATAACGCTCAAGCTATATATAGTCAACAAGGTTTCTTGTTTTATCATTTAATTCTCAAATAAAATGCACACTAAATTCTAATAGCTTTTTGTATATAGTATTTATATTTTCTTTAAATATTTTAAATATATTTTTTATTTTCAATTTATATTTAAAAGTATAGTTTTTAACAAAAGAAAAAGCACCCCCTGTTTAGATTAATTAATCTCTTTTGGGATGCTTTTCTGAGATATATTTTATTTTTTATTATATTGCTTTTACTAATTTATCTGCTAGTTCTTTTAATTCTTTTTCTTCACTTGCTGTAGGTGCCTCGTTACTTATTACCGTACCTAATACTTCAGCTCCAGCATTTGTCATTCTCTCAGACCAAGTTTCCATCCATTCTCCAGATCCCCATCCATATGATCCAAATAGAGCAACTTTTTTGCCAGATAATCCAGCTTCTAATTCTTCAACAAATGGCTCCATTTCTCCTTCTTCTAGTTCTTCATTTCCCATAGATGGGCAACCTAGTGCAAATACTGTATCTTCTAATAATGTATCTTTATCTATATCAGAAACGTTAAATAACGCCGCTTCATTTCCTACTTCCTTTATCCCTTCAGCTAACATATTAGCCATACTTTCTGTATTTCCTGTTCCACTCCAGTAAACAACTTTAACCATTTTTCTATTCCTCCTTTGAGTCGATAAATTTTTTATTTAGCTACATTCTATATATTCTTTTGATTTATGCAGCTCTTACAGCAAATTCTCTACATTCAGAGCAAATCTGATGTATCTGTCTGCCGTTTTCAATTTGTTCTACAAAATATTTCTTTATATCTTTATATATTTTAAATAGCTGAATTTTTTCTTCAGCATTTTTGTAGACTTTCCAATATCCAGAGTATAGATAATTTTTTCCATTATTTTCTATAAACCCTGAAACATCTTCTAGTGGATATCCAAGAACTATACCCATTTCATGAGGAAACTCAGCTCTTCCTTCTTTAAATTCAGTATATCTACCTGCTAATTTTTCAATAACTGAATTAACACTAAAATCTTCGTATCCATACTGCTTTATAAATTCTCTGTTTTCCTCATCTAAAAGTGATTTTTCTAGCTTTTCTCTGTTAAAAATTATTGATACAGAGTCATTTTTGCCAGTATATAGTTTCATATGTTCTGTTCCAGTGTTTTTAAGTTCTTCTGATATACACCCTTCACAATGATTGCTATATATTAATAAGTTTGAAGGTTTTATACCCGATAACACTAATGAACACTGTAAAGCTATATTTCCTTTTATACTGCATCTTAGACATGATATATTATTCATTTCTTTATTCTCCTCTCTGTATCAATTATTCTATTTTGAGTATTTATTATTTGTATTTTATTGATATTGATTATCGTTATTGTTTCTATGTTTATTATATTACTACATGCCTAAAATTAAATCAACCTTTTATTTGATAATTAGTATCATTTATTTATCATTTTCTATTTTCTTTTATCAATAACTCCTACAATGCTTGATTTAACTAGACTTATTTTCATCTAAAAAATTATATTTTCGCATAAAAAAGACACCTACCTCTCGATAAGTGTCTTGTATTTTTTTATTTATTAACTTTTAAATCATTTTTTACAAATTGTCTTTTTATAAGGTCATTATGTCTTGGTTTTATCCATATCAGCTTTTGAATATTTTCATTAAATAAATACGGTTTATTCAAGTAAGGTTTTAGGTCTATTTCACTTTTTGAATGTATGCACAGCCTCATCATACCGTCTGCTGTTACATTTATCTTGTTGCATTTATTACAGAAAGAACATTCTAAAGGTGTTATTACACCTATTCTTCCTTTTGATCCTTTTACCTTGTAATAGCTGGCTATGCTTCCTTTATCAGTGTTTTCTATTTTTCTTATACCTGGTAGCTCCTCTATTACTGATTTTATGTCATAATGTCCTCTGTTATAGATAGCTTTTGCTTCTCCATAAGGCATAAACTCTATAAACCTCACATCTACTGGTATTCTCCTAGATATCTGTATAAAATCTATAATCTCATTATCATTGAAGTCGTTTATAGCAACACAGTTTATCTTTACTTTCATACCTAATCTAAGACATGAATCTATCCCGGTTAATACCTCATTTAAGTTACCATTTCTTGTTACAGCGTGGTATTTATACTGTTTTAGAGAATCTATACTAACATTTACACTTGTGAGACCGCTATCTTTTAGTTTCTGTGCTATTCTAACAAGAGTTGTTCCATTTGTAGTTAGAGATATATCTCTTATGCCACAATCTCTCGCACATTTTATAAAATCTGGCAGGTTTGGATGTAATGTTGGCTCTCCTCCTCCACCTACAAATTTTATTTTCTTTATTCCATTTTCAGCAAATGCTTTTATTAAGAATTTTATATCGTCAGCGCTTAATGTATCGTTTATATAATCAGGTCTGTATTTTGTATCTGCTGATTTACAGTACACACATTGTAAATTGCATCTATCTGTTATAGCTATCTTTAGGTAGTCAACTACTCTACCGTATCTATCTAGCATTTATCCTCTATCCTAAGATCAATTTATAAATCTTATATCAATTTTTCGATTTTCTAAATATATGCAATTTTTTTCGTACATTTCAATCAACACTTTATTTTTCATATTATTACACTCCTGATTATTTTCATTTTTTATTATCTTTTTCTTTTAAAATTATAACATATAATCCTAATCTAGGATATCTCTTAATTTTTCGCTGAATACTGATTCAAATTCTCCTATTTCATTTTCAAACTCTTCACAGCTATCGTAGTTTTCACATATGTATATTACTACATCGTCTGTTGTAGCTGCTATCTTATCCAATGTTTCTTTGTAAAGTATTTCTATTCCTGTTACCTCTTCAAAGAAATCACCTATTACGTCGTATATATCGTCTATTATTTTGTTTCCTTCTTCTCTTCCAAATTTATCTTTTATTTCATTTCTAGCCTCTCCGCCTAAAACAGTATCTCTTATGTAGTAGATAAAGTTTTCAAAATCTCCTGTATTGCTACAAGGCTCTATTTCAAATAGTATTCTAAAGAATAAATTCCATGGGAATTCTGTATTAAGTCTTTTTCTAAACATTGCTCCAAGTCTTTCCCCAAATGCTCTTCTAAATACTGGCTCTCTTTCAAATTCTATTTCAGAGTTGAAATCTATATCCTTAGTCACTATCTGACCAAACATACTAAATTCACTAAGCATATATTCTGGTATTTTTTCCTCAGATTCTACCTTATCTAGAGAATAGCTTATTATAGTTTCACATGGTTTTTTGAAGTCAACTATAAATCCTATGCTCTGAAGCATTTTCTGTGAGAATATATCATATACAAACTTAGCAAATAGTTTTTCTATCTCACTTCTACTTATATCCCGATTGAATACATGAGGTGTGTGGAATGTTTTGTAAAGGCTAAGAAGCTGTTTATCTATCATTGTAAGGCTTTGCTTTATAGTCTTCATCATATCCTTTATAAATCCATCCTGTAGAAGATATGTGTTGTTTTTGTATATTACTTTATGTTCTATTTCACCCCAGAATACATTTACCATTGATTTTATCTGCAATTCAAAGTTTATGTTTCTGTTAAGTATTTTGTATATTCCGTCAATTTTATAGATTTCAAATCCATTTTTCTGTCTGCACGGCTGTTTTTCAGAAAGTTTTAACTGTATATTTTTATTTGATTTATTGTAGTAATATACTTTATCATCTGTTTTATTGAAATATCTTCTTATAGCTCTATATACCTTGTTTTCCTCTTCAATAAATCTACATTCTATTCTTATCCCTATTAAATCTGGTAAAAAGTCCATCATTTCTGACGCAGCATCAAATTTAACTAGGTATCTATTTCTAATTATCTTTTCTCTTAAACTAGATTCTGATTTGACTCTAGATGACATACTTATATATTCTTGTTCTTTTTCTTGAAGTATTTTTTCAAAGTATGTTTCTATCTCATCTGCTATGTCTAAAAGCATAGGAGTCATATCATCGAGTATATTTACGGCATTGTCTATAAATTCAAATTCCTTTAATCCCATTTTATATTCCTTTCGAGTTTAAAATTATTATTACTTATAATCTATATTATAATACTTTATGAGATGTAAATCTATGCAAAAAATATTGCACCCAAACTATTTTAGCTGAGTGCAATATTTTACTTTTATATTGTTTAGTTTTTTATTCGTTTTTGAGATAATTTTTAACTTATTTTGTTCCAAGCCATTCTACAATGTCCTGCATTACCTCATCACGATTGATTTCATTTAATATTTCATGTCTAGCATCTTTATAAAGCTTCATTGAAACATCTTTTAAACCGTATTTTATATATCTATCGTACAGATTTTGTACACCTTTTCCATTTTTTCCAACTGGATCTTTTTCTCCAGATATTATTAAAACGGGTACGTGATTAGTTAATTTTAATAAATTTCTTTTGTCTTCAATATATTTTAGACCATTTATAAAATCTCTATAAAATCCAGTAGTACATATAAAGCCGCATTTTTCGTCGGCTATATATTTGTCTACCTCTTTTTCATCTCTAGAAAGCCAGTCAAAGTTTGTTCTAGGATTTTTAAATTGTCTATTATTTCCACCAAAAATCAATTTATCTAAGAATTTGCTTCTATGTCTATCTCCGTGTACTATCTCTACACATGATATTACAGGCGTTGCTAGTTTTAAAACAGACCCAAAATCTCCGCAAGACCCTGAAAGAATTATCGCATTTACAGAATCAGCATAGTCTATAAGATATTTCTGTGCTGCAAATGAGCCCATACTATGTCCGAAAAGATATACTGGGACTCCTTGATTTTCAGCTTTTATTATATCTGTAAGTATTTTCATATCCTTGACAAGTATATCAAAGCCATCACTTTCAGCAAGATATCCTAAATCATCAAGGCATTTTTCACTTTCCCCATGACCTCTATGATCATTTATATATACTATATATCCAGATTTTGTAAGCTTTTCTGCAAAACGTTCGTATCTTTTTGCATTTTCAGCCATTCCATGAGAGATTTGAACAATACCTTTTATCTTGTATTCGTCTTCATTCTCCCATCTAATAGCAGATATTTCTTTCCCATCCACTCCTTCGAATCTGAATTCCCTACACTTCAAATTAATACACCTTCTTAATTTCTAACCTTTTTATTTTACTTCAGCTTTTTCTACAAGCTGTTCTACATGTTTTATATATTTTTCATCTAATATTTTTTTCTTTATTTCTTCTTTACATTTATCTAATTCTTTTATTTCAGATTTTATATCGTTTATTTTTACTATTTCATAGCCGTTGTTAGTAGCTATTAATTTAGATACATCGCCTTTTTTAAGCTTGAACACTTCTCTTGTAAATAATGCATCTTTTGCATCTTTAGTGAAGTAGCCTAAATCTCCACCTTTTTCACCAGTTTTTTTGTCATCAGAGTATTTTTTAGCAAGTGCTGCAAAATCTTCTCCTGAAGCTGCTCTTTTCTGAACTTCTTCAGCAGTTTTTTTGATTTCTTCTTTTTTCTCATCTGAAACTGCATTCTGGTTTCTATCTACTGTTGCAAATAATATGTGTGATGCGTCTACCATATCCTTTTTGAATTCTTCTCTATGTTTAGCATAGTAAGCACTTATTTCTGCATCTGATACAGTCTGCTTTTCATTAAATGCATCTCTGTATGCGTTTATTACATTATCTTTAGCTATGAAGTTTTCTAATGCTTCTTCTGTAACTCCATTATCCTCTAAATCTTTTTTGAATTTTGGATTTTCTTTTAGAGCTTCTTTTAATTCTGATGTTCTACTATCATTATCTTCAGATTTTACAGTTATTCCATCAGCTATTGCCTGCTGATATACAACTTCACTATCTACAAGGAATGTAGCTGCATTTTTTTCTAATTCTTCCTCTTCTTCTTTAGACATATCTTCTGCGCCTTTTCCTGTTTTATATTCGTTTACAGATGTTATTATCGCTTTTGCAACTTTTAAATCATCTGCTGTTATTTCTGTATCGTTTACTTTGGCTACAGTTCCCTTTGAACAAGCTGTTAGAGAAAGAACTGCTACCATACCTAAAGCTATTGCTAATTTCTTTTTAAACATTTTTCTTCCTCCTTAGTTTAAACTTAAATTCTGTAACCAGAAGTTTTTAGGTTTTTCGTTCTGCCCTACTGCTGCAAATTCGTATCCATTGTCAGCATAGTATTTTACTAAAGCATCAAATGCTTCTAGTGTCTGTGGTTTTTCATGCATTAATATTATTACATTGTGACCATTTCCATAAGTTTTTACTACATTCATTATCTGAGCTGCGTTTCCTCTCCAGTCGTTTGTATCAACGTTCCAGTCCCAGATTTTATATCCAGCAGCCACCATATTGTCATATGAAGCCTGTGTAGTATATGGTTTACTACCAAATGGTATTCTTATTACTTTTGAAGTTTTTCCAGTTATGTCTGTATAAGTTTTAGAGCACTGGTCAAATTCTTTCTTAGCTGCATCTGGAGCTTTGTATAACTGTTTTACATCATGAGTTACACTGTGGAATCCAGCTGTACTTGTACTATTTGCTATGTTTTTAACCTGCTGTGGGTAAGCTTTCATATTTCCATTTATCATGAAGAATGTAGCTTTAGCGTTATATTTTTCAAGTATTTTTAACATCTGATCAGTATATTTTGATGGTCCATCATCTATTGTTATATATACTGTTTTTCCTGATGTTTTTTCTGGACCTTTTTCAGCCTCTTTTGAAGTATTTTCAACCATTTCTGTAAGTGTTGTAGTTGTTAAATCCGCGCTTCTTGGATTTGACTTGTCATACACATTATTACCAGCAAGTACATTGAATAGTACCGCACAAACTGCAACTATTAAAACTACTGCACCTATTATAATTATTCTCTGCTGCTGTTTTTTCTTTCTTTTCTTAGCAGCTTTTGCAGCTGACTTCTTTTTACTCTGAGAAGTCGATTTTTTTGTTTCTTTATTGTCTGTCATCTTTAATCCTCCTAAAAAATTACCAACAAATATTACTCAATCACACAACTTATTACATTATACTACAAAATCATCTTTATATGTATTAAACTAAACTTTTTTCACCAAATTGTAACTCTCTCATTTGAAAATTGGTAATTTAATTATAGAAATTAACTTTTTTTTGTAGTATAATTAACTTACATTATAAATATAGGGGATGATTTTATGTATCAGTATGACGATTATATTAACTTAGAAAATTCGTTAGATTTGCCTACCGAGATAAGAGGTAAGTGTGTTCGTGTTGTTAGCGTTTTAGAAAATCTCGAAGATATTGTGATTGTACATAAATTCAAACTTTATGTAGTAAATGAAAAGTATATAGTAGGAATAAATTCAGATTTAAATAGATAAACGTAAGTACATATTAATGTATTAAATTAAAACTAAATAGCTTTTAATCAGTACCGTTTTTTAACGGTACTTTTTTTATTTTATTCTATTTTTATAATTTTTTGTTATTGATTATATTAAAATACAACTTTTTTACTACTCATTTTTTTAATGACATTAAAAAAGAGATTGTTACAATTTTGTAACAATCTCTTCCACTTCGCAATATACGAGTTCAATCAATTATATATTATTTTTTACTAATAATAAAACAATATTACCCTTATTAGTATTTACAAATATATAGTTTTATAAACACCAATACACGTAATCTTATTCTTTTTCTGCTTAAATTTACTCTATTAAGTTTTTCAAATCACAAAATTTCAAAATTTATATCTTGGGATTGACTTATTGTCAACCTATTAAGATTTTTAATAGTTTAAAACTATTACACTCATTTCTTCTCTCTAAAAATGACCCTATATTGAAATTTAATAAATCATTTGAGTAAACTCAGTTTTAAGTTTTTAACCTTAGTCTATATTTCTTAATATAAGTAATTATTTTCTTTTCTTCTTATATATTCTTTTTTTATAGTTTTCAGTTATTGTTGTTAATACTTTTTCATATACTTCTTTTTCTTCTTCATTTACACCTTCGTATATGATTTCGTATATTTTGTCCATTATTTCATAGTATTCATTTTTGTATTTGCATCCTTCTTCTGTTGGATAGAATAATACATTCTGAATATCTGTTCCCTGGGCCACTCTATATATTAGCCCCTGTTCTTCCATATTTGAAAGCATTATTGAAACTGTTGATTTTGCAAGATCTGTTTCCTGGCATATTCCACTGAATACAATTCCTTCTTCTTTATTCTTCCATAATACTTCAAGAACTCTGAATTTAGATATAGATATATTTTTTATTCCTTTTTCTCTTAAAAATGCATTAAATAATCTTTCCTGAGAAAAATGTATTCCTGCTGAATATCTTATAACATCTTCTTTTTTTAACATAGTTCTCTCCTTCCTTATCGAAAAACTTTAATCAATTTAAGTCAGTTATAGTCAAAGTGATGTAACCATATATCCCTAAGTTTAGCTTACCTTAAATTTAAAAAATTGTAAAGAGTTTGAAATTAAATTTTAGAACTTTTTAAAGCATTTCAAAACTTTCCAAACTATAAAACTTTTCTATTGTTTTATATTAACACATTTTTAATCCTTTTCAAAGTGTTTCAAACTTTTTCAAACTGTTTTTTTAAAAATTGTTGGAAATTTGATGGAATTAGACAAAAAATGTCGGAAGTTTTCGGAAGCTTGATTTCCGAGTAATAAAAAAAGATGTTTAGACAGAAAAAGAGCAGGTATTAAGTTACCTGCCCTTTTTACTTACATATCCAAAAGTTTTTAAAAATGTAATTGAAACAAATCCCCACGCGTCTATTCTAGGTAATTTAAGTTTTGCTGTACTCTCTAAGTTTCTTTTACTATTTAATTATACCACACAAACAGGTAATATTTTTCGCGACCTTTTTACCCTACAAAAAAAAGAAGGGTAAACACCCTTCCTTCTTTAAGAGAAATTTCAAAATCTAATACTAGATAGTTGTCAGCCTTCTTATATTATAGCACATATTAATGTAGGAAGTTTCGCGACCTTTTTACCTCTAAAAAAAAGAAGGAACATTCCTGCTCCCTCTCTCCTCTGAAAAAAATGTTTAATTATATGGGTTTTGAAAAGTGAAACATAAAAGGAAGATAAGGGATTCGAACCCTTGGACGCGTACGCCCCAACTTTAGCAAAGTTGTGTCTTAAACCTCTCGACCAACCTTCCACATTGGCAAAGGGAGAAGGATTCGAACCTTCGATTACAGGAGTCAAAGTCCTGTGCCTTACCTCTTGGCTATCCCTTTAGATTGGACGGCTACACCTCTGCAGTCGCCCTTAATAAGTTAAGTCTGCCTTTTGACTTGTTAATATGGTAGTTTCTTATATTATACACCATAATTAAAGGTTATGCCTTGCGACCTTTTTACCTTTTTATGCTATTTTATATAGTCTAAAACCTTTTGCACAGTTTCAAATCTATCCTTACCAACTAACTTAACTTTAGCATTAGGTAACACTTTTAAAGCCCCACCACCTACTACTATTAAATTTGATACGGTAGCACCTTTTATATTGTTAGCGTCTTTTAATGTATAGTCTTTTAGTTTCCACTGTAGCACTGTAGCACATATCTTGTCCACATCACCTACATATGCTATAACTTTATCCATTTTAGATCCTCCTGCGCTTGTTAGTCTTTTCTTAAAATCGTCCCATAGTTTAGAGTTTTCAACCATGTGTCTAGGACAAGTTTTTCTTTTTGCGTCATAATGTCTTATAACTCGGCTCGCTGGTATGCCAGTATCCTTCATTAGCTTTTTAACTAATTCAACACAGTTAAGTCTAGCTTTTTCATAGTTTCCATCTTTATTCACACATATTTCTATATTTATAGAGTTGTAATTTGTAACTCCAGGAACTATAGCAGTTCCGTAGCTTTTACCAACTGCCCAAGCTCCATCTGTGTGTGCTAATGTCTGTACTGCTTTTTTATCATCAACAAAATAATGCACGGAAGTTGATAAGTTCCCATTTGCTAAAGCTTTTGCGTGTCTTTCTGCGTCAGCTCCTTTATCTGTATTATCTGTTTCGTGGATAACTATAAATTTAGGTTTGTTTTTCCCACTATAACAATTTTTCTTGCATATCTTTTTAACTATTTCCATTACTTTCTCACCTTCTTATGTATTTCTTTTGGATTCTTACTTATAACCCCAACTACTGCCATAATGACGCACCCTAATAGATAAGGATTCTGTATCACGCTCATTATGTTTTCAAATAATATCGACCAACTTGTCAAACTTTCTGCGTTTATCCCTGCTGCTGTTCCTATTACACCGAATAAACCTATCCAAGTATAAATATCTTTATAATTCATCTAATCACACTTCTTTCTGCATTCTTTACAGTTTGCTTCTATCTTTTTTACGTTCCTAAAAATTGTATCTATTTGCTCATCGTGTCTAGCTAACTCTTTTTCTATCGCATGTCTATCGTGCGCGCTTTTTTCAAGCTTATCATCTAATTTGGTAAGCAAGGACTCGTGATGTTCGAGCATGGTTATTATAACAGCATTGTCTTTACCTTTATCTTGTGCTTCTTTTAAAGCTTTTTTATAATATCCTGCATAAAGAGTTGTTATAGCTACCACAATTCCTAAGATTAAATTTAAATCATTTAACTTCATTTTCTAGCTCCTTTATAAGTACTTTCACTTTATTTTTCAAGTCCTCATACTTTTTCTTGTAGTCGACCTTCTCAAGTCCTCTGTACTCCTCTATAGCCTTTTCAATACGATTAGCTACACTTATAACACTATCTGCCCAACTAGTCTTAGAACACCATTTTTTACCTATGGAGTATATGTCTTGTTTCCCGTCGCAGTATCTCCAATCAGCTTTAGAGTCCCTTTTAAGATATTGACAGCCTAACCTATGCCCTGCATGGTCGATACAAGCTTCTTTAGTTTCAAAGTCTTTACCGAAGTTTGGTTTACCTTGTAGACTGTCCCTTGCGTCTATACCGAATAAGTTGTTTTTCTCAACTGCTAACTTACTAAGTCCATAATTGCTTTCTAAACAAGCTATAGAAAGTAAGATAACTGCATTAATGTCATAGTTCTTTTCTGCCTTTAAAAAGTGTTCTGTTAAGTTAGATAATGCGTTGTTAGGTTTTAACTTATTAACTGCATAACTTAATTCTTCTTTTGTGGTATGTGATAAACCACTTATGTTATTTTTATTAAACATTTAATCACTTCCTTTAAATAAAAAAGGGCATAAAAAAAGAACATATCTTAATCTATGCCCTATCTGTTCTAGTTAGCTGAGTTTAAAAGTTTTTCTAAATCAGCTTTCTGTGTTTCTGTTATTCTACCTTTCTGTGCAAATATGTCTATTTTTTCTTGCATTTCTTCTTTAGTAGAATAGTTTTCTGTTAGTATCATTCTTTTTAGTAAATTATACCAAGCCATTTTTATCACTCCTTTTAACATATATTCTCACCTCCTTTCAAGGTGTTACATCATCGCTAACTCACTTATAAGTAAGTCTTGTTCTGCGTTTGTTTTTTCTAATGCTTCAACTCTTTCGTGTAGAGTTGGACTTGTCGGAACCTCTGGACTTGGTGGAACTGGTGTGTAATCAAATTCCAAAGTCTTAGTTTCTGTATTAACTCTATAACTTGTACATTCTGCAAATTCTGTTTTAAATTCGCCCCATTTTAATTCTATGTAATCGACTTCCTCCGGATTATATTTTTGTAATTCTGTATAGATTCTCCAATCGTCCTCTGTAGTAGTTTGATTAACCCAACCTTCTGCCTCTCCTGTGTCGAGTATCACTCTACCATCTACTTTTAAATAGTAGATTCTTTTTCCTAAATATTTGTATCCTGCCATTTTTATCACTCTCCTTATTTAATGTATATTGCATCTATAATCTGCAATTCTCTATTACCATAATAATTACTCTGCACTCGATGGCGAAGGACAAGTTTATCTTTTGTAAAAGACTTTATAAATATTTTGTTTACATTATAGTATCCTCCAAAATTTTGGCTATTGTGATAAGCACTATCTATATAAAGTATTTTGTTATCATCCCTGTTACTCCAATCTCCGCCACCTCTTATTGGAGTGAAGATTATTTTGTATTTCACAAAAACTCTAGTCGGTGTGAAGTCAACGTGTCTTGTATATGTTAAATCTGTGTAAGCATTATCTCCACTACCTCCCGTAGGTCCTACTTTACTATTTATACTTACAATAGCGACTTCTTTTAAATTATTTGTTATAGCATTTTGTATAGCAGTAGGTAATTCATTATAATTGTTTATTTGTTTTCCGCCAATACCTTTCAACTTTTCGTTTATTTTATCTTTTATTGTTTTAACATTGTCTACTAGTAATTTACTTTTGTCTATTATTTCTTTTAACATTAAATCACCCCATAAATATAAGTTGTTTTATAGTTGCTCCATGTGGAGGGTCAAACCCTGTTTGTTTTTTGTATCTTTCATCAGCAAATACAAAACTATTTTGAGTTAACGAGTGTATTTTACTGTTACTGTCTGAACATTCTATCCAGTCCATTTCACTTCTGCCAATTAAATCCTGACTTCCCCAAAAAAATAAAACCATTACTTTTTTAGGAGTAAAAGATAATTCGCTAAAAGTTATTGTTTGTGGTATTTTATCTATCCAAATTCTTAAGTTTTTTATCTCAGCTATTTTTAAATATTGATTTTCAACAACTTCTATTTTGTTAGGTATATCTGCCAAACTTTCAGCTTTTTCTCCACCAAGTTCTACAAGCTTATTATCTATATTTATTGCTACTGTTTTTACATTTTCTTTATTTGTGTTTGTAATGTTTATAGTGTTTTTTAAGTCCACTTTATCACCTCTTTTATTCTATAGCGACAACTCTAAATTTTACTTTATCAAAAACTGAATTTGTTGTTTTAGCATTAAATACAATTTCATTTTGCTTTATCTGTATATTTCTAATCACAGCTATTCCTTCAACAAAATCAAACTTTTTAGCATCTATTGCTATCATTTGCCCCGAACCACCTGATCCTGCAAGTACGTGAGCTTGCAAGTAGCAAATTGATGGTGTAAAGTTAAAATTTGTTGTTATTTTAAATGTACTAAATTCTCTATTGTCTGCAAATTTGTATTGCTCTGTGTCTATTATCGCTACTTTTTTATAATTCTCTTTTAACATCTTATCAATTGCGTCGGGTACTGCACTTATAGTATTAGCAATTGTACCCCCCCCCGAAATAATTTTGTCATTTATTTTATCTTTTGCAAGTTTTAAGTCATTTTTTAATGTATCTGTTTTCGTTATTGTATTTTCTAAATCCATTTTATTCTCCTATCCAATAGCAAGAATATGATGTATTTTAAAACTATTTCCTTCATAACTTGTATTTATATTAAATTTTATGTTGTTATTACTAAAACTATATCCAGTGTGTGGAATCGTAAAGTTTCCACCATTATATGTCGTTAAAGAACTTATCCAGTCCACACTATTGTTATAAATTTGTATAAATACAATTTCTGGCACAAAATCTAAATGTACAGGTATTGTTATTTCTGTATTTTGTGTAAAGTTTATGTCCTTTTGTAAATCCATTCTTGCCATTTTTTTATACTGTCCTAACATACTTTCAATCCGTTTAGGTTTTTCAGCTAAACTATTAGAAGTGTAACCCCCCCCCGTACTATAGTTTCGTTTATTTGGTTGTTTATTATTTTTACATTATTTTTTAAATTGTCTGTTTCGGTTATTGTATTTTTTAGATTTTCCACTTTATCACCTCATTTTATTCGATAGCTAGCCACTCATCAACTAATATATATCTTCCTTGATTAGATACAAACACTAAAGATAAAACCTCGTCATTTTCATCTATTCTAATATCCGAATTAGCATAAATGTCGTAAAGATTTTTATAGGTCCTTCCGACTTCTACCACCATCGGAGAAAATACTTTTTTATAAGAAGAGTCAAGGCAAATATAAACCCAAACATATAATTTTGTATATTTAAAATTTATACTAGGTTTTGGAAAAGTTAAACTTGTGCTATGTCCATTTTCTCTTGTTTTAGCATTAAAATTTCCCATTGCTATCTTTTTATAATTCTTACTTATCATACTTTTAATGTTATCAGGTATTTCACTTAAGCTTTTAGAAGTGATACCCCCCCGTACCACAGTTTCATTTATTTTGTCCTTAGCTAACTTTACATTATTTAATAAAGTTTCTGTTTTATTGATTGTGTTTTTAAGATTTTCCATACCCTACCTCCTATACTGTCGGTGTTCCTATCTCTGCTTCTAACTCTGTATTTATTGTAGATAGTCTTGTTGTTTGCCCTGTAACTTCTTGTTTTAACGATTTAATCTCTCTAACTGCCCACTCTAATGCTTGCTGCACGTTTGTAGCTCCGATTTGTGTAGTTGTGTCTGTGTAGCTTGTTCCTGTTGCAGTTGTTTCTATAGAGTCCATATCTGTTTTTAATTCGTCCAATACAACATCTAGTGTTTCGCCTGTAAAATGTCCTTGTGCGTCTGTTATTCTAATTTTAGAATCGACAAGTTCCATTCCGTTTACATTATCTTCAATTTCCTTCATTTTAGCTCTATCATCTTTAAATGCTTTATCTATTAATAAATTGTCATTATTGAAGTCAGCCATTTTGACATAGTCGCTACCTTCATACTGATTTAATTTAATAGTTTCAGTTTTCGTTGCCATATTCTACCTCCTATACATAAATTTCAAGGTCGTCCCAAGTTAGCCATTTAGTATCCCAAATCTGCCAAATTCTGTTATATTTTTCAAATCTCGCCCACTCTAAGAAGTCAACTTTATATCCCTGGTAGTATCTTTCAAATTCTTCCCAAGTCAAATTAAGAGCCTCCCATTGCGTCCAAATCTTGTGATATCGTGTGCATTCATCCCAAGTCATGTATGTGAATATGTACTCATAAGCTAAATGAGCTGGCTTTACTTTTTCTATTGCATCGGTCAAAGAATTTATCTCTGCTGGAACTCCTCTCGTTCCTATAAATTTAACTGTAAATTTATAGTCCTTGAATATCTCCTTGACCTCACATTCTCCTCCAGAATAAGACTCGGCTAGACTCTTAATTACATTAACAGTAGTTATATCTCTGTTCCTTAGAGCGTTTAGGATATTCTCTCTTCTTAATCTAAGAGATAAGTCATTTCTAACTGGTATTCCAGCTAGTTTTTCCCAATAATCTAATCCCCAAGTAGCTGTTGAAATAAAGAACTGATTAAAAAGATCTAAATATGCTGCCTTCATATTATCGACTTCTATATCAAGTGAATCCATTAAAGGCTTGTCTATTTCATTTTGTAAGAGCTTAGGAAATCTACTGTATATGTCGCTTTTTTCGTTATACCATGTATATTTTTTAAGCATCACTCACCACTCCATCCAAATTAGCTACTGCTATCTGTTCATCTCCGACAGATATATCGTTTGTAGCTCCATTTAAAGTGAGATTTTTAATATCAACTACTTCGCTTATATTTGCTAAAAGTCCTAATACTTTTATATAAGCAATTTTATTTCCAGCATCTTTAAAATACTCGTTTACAAGTGTAAGGAACTCTGATTTTACATTCTCTAAAATAGCTCCACTTTCAAGAGTTAATGTTGCTGCTACATTTATATTAAGTGCTGATGGAGTAACTACAGTTACATCAGCTCCTATAGGCTTTTTAATATTAATATATTCCTTGCAGTTATTTAGCACACTCTCATCTACTGCTGTATTGCTATTTCCAAATATAACTACTTTTACTGTTCCGTTGCCATTCCACAATGGATACACTCTAGCATCTTTCACTCCATCTACACTTGTCGCCCACTGCATATAGTCAGCAACATTACCACTAGTAGCTTTATCAGTCATATATATTACAAATCTCTCTCTAAATTCGTCATCAGTTTCTCGCTCTGTTCCGCCCTTAAACGGAACTCTATTACTTATCTTCTTAACATTGCTATTAGGCTCTATTAAGTTAAAGTCTGTATTAGCATTTAGATTATATTTAAGTCCAATATCGTCTGCCTGCACTGGAGTCACATTCTGTTCAACATCTGTCTTTAAAACTATGTCTTGAATAACTGTATAGATTAATCCTCCATATTCTATTTTTGTGCCATTATCTATTGCAGTACCTTCTACTCCTTCTATATAGACTTCTCCAGTAGCATGTTCCCCTAGCTTTCTATAAAGTCCAAACTCATTTATCCTTGTATCTAAAAACTCGTCAAATGTGTCTTTGATAAACACTAAATTTTCTGTAGTATTAATAGCTAAATAAAGCTGAGCTATATCTATTGCTACTCCACTGGCGATATTAGATAAGGTAGAGCCTTCCATTTTTGCTAAAAAAGAGTCTATGTGTGACAGTATTCTAGCTTTTATAACTTCATGCGTTTCTGTATCATATTTAGACAACTAGCTCCACCCCCTCATTGTAGACTGTATCTACATTAATTCTTAATTTTAGATTATCTTCGCTAAAATTAGAATCAATTATATTTATATTTTTTATATATTCATTAACAGATAATGCCTCTCTTATGTATCTAATAGCCTCAGACTCTGTATATCCTTTAGTATATTTGTCGCCTACAAGCTCCTCAAGCTCTGTTCCATAATCAGTAGAAAAAATTGGATATCTATATCTAGCAATTTTTATAACTTTATAGATCCAAACCTTAAGAGCTTCGTCTCCTTCAACTATTACATAGTCTTTAGTCTTTTCATCTACTAAAGGCTTGTCTCTTAAATAGTCCCAAGCTATTTCTTTAAACATCTCAAGAGAATCATCTTTATGATTTTCTTCCTCAATAATAAAAGGATATAAATCATTTGCCATTTATACCCTCACCACCTTATCAATTATTATGAATTTTTCTCCGACTAGTAACATTACTACATTGTCACCAGCATTTATTTTATACTTATATTTATTCTCAAAAGTCATTTTAGTATCAAGAGCATCTTTCAAATATCCACATATCATCAAGTCGTCTTTATCTAAAATCATATTTTTACACTTAACTTCAAATGGAGCTACAGATTTTACACTCCCTAAGAATATTTTTTCTTCTTTTGCACTTTCGATAAGTCCTTTCATCAGACTTGCAAGCTCAATCATAGGATCATTATTTTTCATCTCATCCTCCTATAAAAATCTTCTGGCATTGTGATAGTCGCCCCTACTGCTTAATTTACTTATTCTAACTACATCATTGCTTTTTGGTGCATGAATAAATTCTCCATTGCCAACATACATCCCAACGTGATGTACACCGTTTTTATTTGCAAAGAATACACAGTCTCCTGGCTGTAAAGCATTTTTAGATACTGATTGACCATAATTAGACTGTTCTCTTGAAGTCCTTGGAATTGATTTGCCCATTTGTCTAGCTACCCAATAGATTAGTCCACTACAATCAAAGCTAGAAGGACCAGTTGCACCCCATTTATACGGCTTACCTAACTGAGATTTTGCTAGAGTAACTGCTCTACTATTTCCGCCTCCAGAAGAACTATATCCAGTACCATCTCCAATTATTGCCTCTCCGTATTTCTTGCCCCAGGCATCACATTCTTTTTTAGAGTTCATTAGTAGGTCAAAGTGATAAACTCCATTGACTATATTGATTTTACCACCTCTATCATTTACACGATAAGTCTGTCCATCTCTTCCTGTTCCCGTTCCTACTATCTGAATATTAGTGTTAAAAGGAACACTTTTAGGAGCTGCACACGTCTTCTTACTGTAGTCAATCCTTTCTCCATTAGCTGCAGTTGGTCCACCTCCAATGGCTCCCTCTTCCTTTGGACAGTATGCAGTGAATAGAGCCTTAACTCTTTTTCCGTTTAATACTCCACCACCAGATGCTCCATCAGCAGTTTCTTCTTTGCCATCTTCGGCTTTTTCGTCCATTATATTCTCAAAATTTAAAGTTAAATTGACTTCATGTAGTCCATTTGAATAGTCATGTGTGTCTGAATCTATGTAGAATTTTCCAACAAGCCCAGAGCCCGTATCTTTAACCATTACTGCATTTCCTGTAACACACGTTCCATCCATTACTAGTCCTTTTATGCTGCATTTCTTATCTACATCTTTTAACTTAGCATTAATATCTTCTGTAGATGCTCCATTTTCCTTTTGCTCAACAACCTCTTGAATTATTCCATAGACTTCCTGGAGCTCTTTCTTATCCTTTATATCTACCTTGTTTCCATTTCCATCAGTAATCAATACACGATTGACTATATTCTCAGCACTCATGGAATATTCAGCACTTGTTAGGTTCTTATCCTCTTCAAAGCTAACTTTTAGTACTGTAACACCCTTTTCTATAACAGATACCTTCTGTCTAGTTACTACTATCATATATTTTTTACCACTAGCTTTGGCTTCCTCTGTGTAGGCCGTCATTATAATATCGTAAATAGATTTATTGACAAATACTTTACTCATCTTTACTTTAGATTTTGCAAATTCTCCATAAGCAAAACCATTTTCTTTTAAGACTATTTGAGCTATTTCAGCTGCAGTTTTGTCTTTAAAATTATATGAATACTTGCTTTTAGTTAATCTCCAACCTTCATCTAATGCTGTATATTTCATAGTCTTGTCAGAAGTCTTAGTAACTCCTAATACTTTTCCTCTGAATACTTCTTTATCGGCATCATATAACTTTGCTAAATTCCCTGGCTCTATGTTAAATTTGCTTCTTACTACACTAAATTCACATTTTCGCCCTGCTGCTTTTAAATCTCCACTAGTATTTACAAACTCCAATATTCCATTTATGTCATATTTACTTCCATCTTTTTTCTCTATTACCATTCCAACTTTTTTTAGCATTTAAGGGATCACCAACTTCCATCCATCTATTATTAAGTTCGGATTTTTGACTTTGTCCTTATTTGCGTTGGCTATCTTCATGTATTTGCTTCCATCTCCATAGTATTTTTTGGCTAATCCCCATAGAGTATCACCTCTTTTTACTATGTGTGTCTTACTTCCTTTATTTTCTTTCTTGTCAGTAGGCCTTTTAGAAGTTGGTGTTTTGGTTGGAGCCTTGTTTGTAGTGGCTCGGGACTGCATGGAGGTGTTGAGGGCAATGCCATCGTGGTCATGGGATGAGTACAAGAATGCTCTTATACGGAAAGGTT
>OGEP01001448.1_pt1 | contig 25762 bp, 44 predicted proteins | sample 1570721 | NCBI WGS metagenome assembly OGEP01 (sample SAMEA2582131, study PRJEB24529) | metagenome | biome: Human gut stool | place: China | collected 2011 | reverse complement strand
CTGGATACTGGCAATATGACCTCTCAGTTGCTGGATAAAAAGAAGAAAATGAAATAGTATCTAGTTTCTTTCCAGCAAATATTCCAAGCTCTCCACCTTTTGCAAGTGATATTGTATTAATATCAGTACCCGACTTAACGGATACTTCTTGCACTGGTACAGGAAGCCTTAAACTGTCTATGTAAAACTCCATATTCCATCCCTCCTTTTATGCATAATTTAATAAAGCAATTCTTAACATTTCAACGAACTGCTCAACTATATCTCTTATATCCATATTATTAGCTATGTTGAAGCTTTCAGCTAATTTACTAATAGTTATATTAATATTATTCTGACTGCCACTAGCTCTTACTGGAGTTGGCATAGCTCTATTAACCATTGCCCTACTCTCTCTATTAGTAAATACTTTAGAGCCACTTGGCATCTGTACTAACTCTGGTCCATGTTCTCCAACAACACTTAGACCACCGCTCCAATACTTAGTACCAGTAGCATTACCACCAAGGAACCTACTAACTCCACCACTAATAAATCCAGTCACACTAGACAATGCGTTCCCTATTCCATCAATTAAAGGCTTTACAAAGTTATAAGCCTTCTTAACTATGTTCATAATACTTGTAAATACTCTTTTAAAAGTATTCCCAACAGTAGTTAATACACTTCCAACATTCTTCAAGCTAGGAGCTATAGCACTGATTGCACTCTTAACATATGGAGCAACCACAGATACTACCTGAGATATTCCATTTAAAGCTACTGATGCAACTCTAAATACTCCCATAAATACAGGCCATAATGCTTTTATAGCTTGTCCTATTATTGGAGCTGTTGTCTGTATAATACTACTTACACTTTGCCAAACTTCCTGGAATATAGGCTGTAGAACTGGCATTTGTGAACTTAAAAAACTAACAGCTCCACCTATACCTTGTCCTATTGCATTTCCTATAGCAGTAAATGTTGGTAAAGCTCCTTGTAGCATAGAAGTAACTCCCGACATAGCAGGAACTAAGCTCTGAAGTATTCCAGTTCCCATTTCAGCTAGACCAGTCTGTAAGTTTCCTACCATTGTAGAGAACGCTCCAGCTCCACTCTGTGCTAATTTAGCTGAACCACCAGAATATAATTTAGAAAGTTCCTCCCTAGTCTTTTTAGGATCATCTGTGCTTGACCCCTTATAACCAAACTCTTTTAGTCTTTCCATTTCGCCCATATCGGCATCAGCCAGAGCTTCCATTGCATCACTTACTGTCTTTCCAGGATTAAGAGCTGCCATATCCTCAGCTAGCTTTAAAGTTTTCATTGCTTCCTTCGTAGAGCCTTTACTTATCTGTAATGCTCTAGTCCCTGCTGCCATTACCTCATTCGTTGTGAATGGAGTCGCATTGGCATTATCTCTTAAAAGTTTTGTATAGTTAGCACTCATTTTACTTATCTGTGCTGCACTCTTATCTTTATTATTGACTCCCATAAAATGACTAACAGAAATCTGTTGTTTTTCTAAATCCATAGCCGACTTGACTGATGTCACCAAGGCGGTTACTGCAATAGTAATTGGAGCTCTAAATGCAGATAACTTAGACTTAATAGCTCCTATCATAGAACTAGCTTTATCCTTTAGAGCTACAATTGGCTTGACTGACATCCTCCCTACTGCTTTTGCTGTATTTTTTATCTTGTCTAGCTTTTCTTTAGCCAACTGTGTCTTAGCTACAACATTAACTATCCGAGTTCTCTTTTGCTTAAAATCTTTTCTTAAATCTTTTAGCTTTTTATGAGCTTTAGTTGCGTCTAATCTTGCTGTATATTTCTCTTTTGCTGCCCGTCTAAGGTCACCTTTAGTCTTTTTCAACTCTCTCTGGAACTGTTTCTGTTCTCTTCTTATCTCTCTCATAGTTCCAGACATATTATCTTTCAGTGAGATAACTGCACTAATATACTTTTTTCCCATTTATTCACCTCCACCTAAGAAGGCATTATAAAATTCTATCTTTTTATCTTCTTCTACTCTCATAGAAGCTAAATAAAAGAGCTTATCAACATAACTCATATTGATAAGCTCATCTAATCTATGCCCACGATTTATATAGTGGGCATACATCTCTAAAAATCCATCACATCTTATTACTTTTTTAGTTCTTCAACTTCTTCTACTCCATCATATCCACTCATAGCTACTAGTTTTCTAGCTATATCAGCTACTTCAAAGGTGTCAAATATCTCAAATAATATATCTGTTGGTTCTTTTATCTTATCTTTGAAGGCTTCTAATACTTCTGGGGAATGTAAATTAGGTTCTTTTAGACATTCATATACTAAATAGCTGTCTGCAAACTCCTCATCCATCTCCTGCACATCAAAAAGGAGCTCTTTATCTGGTTTTTCAACTACTATACACGCATCTATTGATTTCACATACAGCTTCTTAGTTTCTTTTTTCTTATTTTTAAAAAACTCTTTTCTTTTTAATATATCTTCTATAGTTATTACCTCTGTATTTCTAGCCATTTTTACTCTCCTTATATTATGCTGCTAATATTTCATCTGGCATATCTGAATCAGATGGTGTAAATCCAAATGATGTTTCTTCTTCAATTTTTGAACCTTTTTCAAAGCTCATAAGAGTTAATTCATTTAGCCAAACATTTCTTAATATACAAGTTTCTGTCTGTTTTGCTATTGCGTTAGGAGATTTTAACTGACCCATAAGTTCTGAACGAGGGTCTTCTCCTCTCTTAATTGCTTCAAGATATGCTTTTTTACCTCTACTGTATACTTTTGTAAATTTCATAGTACCTTCACCAGTTAGAGATACCATATTTGAGTCATTATCTAATCCTATGATTACATCTTCTCTATTTATAGTTATCTTAGCTTCAAATGATGCTATCTCAGCTATTAAATATCCGTTCCACCATAACTTCCCATGAGTACCATTGATGACGTTTGAACCATTATATTTTAAAGCCATAAACTAATCCTCCTTACATATAAAGTTCTAGTTTTAAATCTTCCATTGCATCAGCTATTCTGAATTTTGCGTAACCAAATACATAAGAACCAGTATTATATTCTTTTAATTCCTGCTCTGTCATTGTAGTCACATCAACACCAGTTTCTTTTATCCACTTCTTCTGAGCCTCAAATGCCACATCAGCTTCATTAGTCACATTAGGATCTAGAAGTTCCTGTTTCCGAAGTGAATCTAAATAGCCTTTTATCGCACCAAAAAAGAGAACCTTATTCGGATAAGTATTCATTACTTTTCCAACATAATAGTTCTCCCATGTGTCCTGTATATCGGCTTTTATTAAGTCTGCCGTATCTAATATTTTTATCTTTTTAAAATCTTCTATCTCTCCAAGGCCAACCTCTGTCATAGCGGTTACACCTCTTACGAATTTTATCTTTTCACCATCATTAGTTAAGATTAATTCTCCATTATCAACTGCTACATTTTCATCTTCATGTACAGTTATTTCTGTAACCTCTTCTAGCACATGATATGTGATTGACTGTGTACTAGGTAGACCTGCTAGTATACCAGCAACCCTTGCAGTATATGCCTCAGTTGAATAAGCTTTATCCTTTACTTTTATTCCCCTTGTAGTGAAGTTGATTAAACCTTTTTCAGTTTTGGATTTAACCCCAGTAAGAACAGCTTTGTAAGTTCTTCCTTTTTTTCTCATCTTAGTAATCCAAGCCTCTACCTTAGCAACACTATCACTAGGTATCTCTGGTACTGCTAGATAATTAAATTTGAAGTACTCTAATTTTTCTAATCCCTTATCTAGAGTTTTATCGCCTGCTACGAAGTCATCTATTACTTCAACTATTACCTTGCTTGGTTCTCCAAGGAATGTAAGTCTTAGAAAATCGTAGTTATCTTCAGTCCAATCACTTTCCTTTACCTCATCAAAGCTTTTGTATGTTACTGTTTTTCCTTTTACAGTTCCAGTTGTGTCTTTAAGTACTAGAGCAACTACTCCTCTTGCACTTCGCCATCTCATATCTAACGCTTTTCTTCTAAATTCAATCAGACATTCTGGTATTCCCATACTTATACGCCCTCCATTTCTAATATTTGCATCTTCACATAGTCCTTTTCCTCAAACATATTCACATCTTTATCTATAGTCGTGTCTATTCTGTATTGAAGTACGTTATCTATCATGTCTATGCTTATTTCGCTTATACTTATTGCATCCTCACCAGCTAAATTTATAGTGTAGTCAGAAAATATCTCATTGAGTTTATCTGTCATTTTTAATAGTTCTAGCTGCTTTTTATCCGTTGGAAAATAATGTATTGTAATAGCAATCATCGTTGAAGATTCGCTATTAGCTATCACCATTAACTGCACAAAAAAAGCAGGTCTTTCAAACCCGCTTCTAATATCATCTGATACTATTGGTATATTCAATGGCTTTAATTTTTCATTAACAGCTCTTGCTATATCTACTAACTTCATTTGCTATTCCTTCAAGTCAAATATTTCATCGACTAATTTTTCTATTCTTGCATCTATCTTAGGTTGCTGATGAGTCATTGTGTTCTTCAACATGTGAACTCCTTCTGCATAACCTATTACTTTTCTACTACTTTTTTTCTTTCCATGAGTGACTATATCGTGGCCATACTCAATCAAGTGTGCATGTGGAGCATTATTTCTCAATGCTCCAAAAGTCTTTCCTGGTTTATTCATCTTTTGAATTTTCCAACTATCTCTTAGATGCTTACTATTTTTATATTTTTTATTTTTCTTTTCAGCCCATGGAGTTCTAGCTATTACCTCTGCTTTACATTCTCCTAAGCTTTTATCTACAAGTTTATTTGCTTTTTCTGGATATTCTTTACATATTTTGTAATACATTTTTTCTGTAAAATCATCCAATCCATCGCATTTGAAATCAGTTCCACTACTCATCGTAATTACCTTCTTTCAGTACTTTTACATCTATATGCGTTTCGTACATATCTAGCTCATCTATATTGTTTACATGTGCTATTCCATATACTACATTTTTGTAAACTATTCTCATATCTTCAGTAATATCTTCTCTGTATCTGACTTTAAATCTGTAAGTCTCCTCAATACCTTCTTTTCCTAAAGATTCAACAGTATTATTTCTCAATCTAATCTTTTCAGCCCAAGTACTCTTATAATCTTTCCACTCTTTATTTACAGATCCTATTTCATTCTCAACATTTTCTTTTCGCTGGAATGTTATATAATGCCTCATTTTACCAATCTTCATCACTTCACCCTATAATCATTACACATTGCAAGCTGTGCAACGATGTTATCTAATACATTTTGAGTTTTTAGTGATGCCTGCTCAGTACTACCTCTGCTCTCAAAGAGCTCTGCTACATACTTATAAACGTATATAGCAGATAGTCTTGAGCTTTCAAGCTGAATACTAGTTAATCCAGTTTGATTTTTTAGCATTTCCTCAGCGGATTCTATAAGAGCTGTTATAAATTCATCTTCTTCGGTGTAATCGGCATCAATTCTTAGATACTTTTTTACGTCTGCTAGTGCTACTAACATCTTTTACACCTTCTTCTTCCGTAGTAGACTCTGTTTCTTCAGTAGCCTCTACTTCTACTTTAAGCATACTTGGGATTACCGCTTTTTTAGGATTACAAGAGAATCTTTATTAGTTACTTTACCGTCAACTAACATAGCTGTTTTAGTCACTTCATCATCTGTATCTTCATCTATGTATTTTCTTATTCCCATATTGAATGCAGTATTTAGAGTATAGTCTTTAAAGTTGAATATAAATGCAAATATTTTAGTAGAGGCTAAAGTACTTGAGAATGAGTCAACGTGCTTAGTTATGTGTACTCTTCTTCCTAGTAAGTATCTAGTTATTTTTCCATCTATACCATGGTCAACTCTAGCAACTAACTGCCCATTGCTATCAGTTATTCCTATGAACTGCATGAAAGTCTTTTTAGACATACACCATTCTGCAGTTTCTTCATATTCTTCTGGTATTGACGCTTCTGCATCAAGTAGAGTTTTTAACTCTATAGCCGTAACTTCAAGAGCCTGACCTTCATTTGCTTCTTCTTTTAATATCCCTTTTGGTTTTCCAGAACCATCTCCATTTATTATTGCTTCTTCTAAAGCTTTTATCATAGCATCAGCTATGTTTTCAACTAAGTTAGATTCAAATGAAGCTAGTGTTAAGTTTGCAACCTCTAAAGTAACTGATACTGCACATCTTAACTTGTGATAACCAAATATTACTTTTCCATAGTCTTTTTTCTGTTTATCAGAACCAGCTCCTTCAGCAACCCAAGTTGCAACTGGTTTTAATTTTTCAACTGGTATCTCTATACCACCAGGTACATTAGTTCTGTTAACTAAAGCTAATATGTTTCCGCTATTTTCTAATTTTTTTATTATCTTCTGAGATATTTCAGTTGGTATAAGTATTCCAACATCTGTAGATTTAGATGGTCCTGTTGCATTTAAGGCTGTTAGTTCATTGCTTTTTTCGCCTTTTACAACATAATTCATAAACGCATTTCTATAATCTAATGTATTTAGAGCATCATCTTCTAAATTTTTAGCTTTTTCTATAGTTGAGTCTATTATTGTGTTTCCTTTTCCAGTAAAGTCAACAAAATCATCTATTGTTTTGTTTCTTAATGCGTTTAAATTAGCATTAGCTTTACCTTCTTCTTCAAATTTAGCGTCTAAGTTAGCTATTTCTTCCATTTTTGCATTAGCTTCCTCAACTCTATTGGCTTCTATTAAGTTTTCAGCCTCTAATATCATCGTACTTCTTTTATTTTTATATTCTTTAAGATTCATACTTACCTCCCAATTTAAGTAAATTCAATTTAGCTGTAGCTTTCTCAAGCTCATTAGCTTTTTTATTTTCAATATCTTCAAGGTACTTTGGTTTTTTGATAAAATTACCTATCACATCAGACTTACAAGCTACTGCTTCCATATCTTCCACTTTGATGTCAAAATAGTCCATGACCTCTTCACTTGTCATCCATGTTTCGGCATTTACCATAGATTCGATTTCCTCAAGTTTACTTTTATCTTTCAGATTTTCTCTGTAAATCTGCATGATACACTCCTGAAGTTTGTCCAATGTTTCAGACATTCCTTTCAGCTCATCAGCATTTAAAGATTGATTGTAAATATAAACTGACGGTTTATGGATCATCATACTAGACCCAGTTCTCATTACTACTTCATCACCAGCTAAAGCTATAACGGATGCTATACTTGCTGCAAGTCCATCTACATATACAGTCTTATGACCTTTGAAGTTCTTTAACATATTGTAAATAGTTATGCCAGCAAAGACCGAACCACCACCAGAGTTGATATGTATTTCTAGATCCTTATCTTCACATCCATTTAAAAAGTTTTTAACTGATTCTGGATACTGGTCTGTATCATCCCATGCACCCCACCAACTACTCACGATATCTCCATAAAAATACAGTACTGCTTTATTATTGGTTATATTTTTTACACTCAGAAAATCTTTAAGATTGTCAACTTTATTCATCTCCATCACCTCCTTCTACAGTAGTATCTATAGTTGCGGTATCTAACCTTCTAATAGGTTTATCTCCGCCTTCTATTGGTGTTAAGTTCAGAACTTCTCTCCATTCATTTGGAGTCATAGCTCCTCTATCTACCATTGCCTGCAAGTTCAATTTTGTTTGCATACTTGCATACTGAAGTGATACAGATTCAAATACTATCCTATTTCCAAAGCCTCTTTCACGTCTGGTAAATAGCTTTCTTGTAAATTCATTTGATAACTGAATTGCTATAGGCTCTAATACTGACTCATAAAAAGCATTCCACTCATCTTCTGAGTATTTACTCTGTACGATATTTTCATTGACATTAAAAAAATCGTATAGTCTCATTTTTGCATTAGTCATCTGTAATGCATTTGGGACATACGATTCATTTTTAACCTGTTCAACATCATACTTAGGGTCAGTTGCTGCTGCTCCTCCGTTATTCTTGTCTATATTCAGATATGAGTCCACAAACTTCTGAGTCTGTTTTTCGATATCTTCCTCTTTTAAAACTTGTTTGAATTTTAAAAGCCATTTTATGACGTTACTATTTTTAATAGCTTTTACAACACCTTGGTCTGTTGTGTTTATAACTTCCATTAGAGATTTCAATGCATCCTTTGGTGATGTACCAAATATATCATTTCCATTGAAGTCAGTTCTAAGATGTATTATTCTGTCATACGGATACTTGACCTTATTTCCATTAGGCAAATAAAAGACTAATTTCAAGATTCCATTATCATACTCAGCTTCTACTCCATTAGCCTCAACTGGATAAATCTGATTTGGTAGGCCATACTCATCTGAGGTTATAACTGCAAATGCATTTCCATTTAACAAGAACTGACTAACCATCTTTTCAAGAAATACCTGAGAAGACATCAATGGATTAGGTTCTTCAATTAAAAATCTTATGTATGGTTCTGGATTTATTACCATATTTCCATCCTGACTTCTAATGTGTTTTGGTGTCATTTTTCCCACTGCCTTCACGATGGGACGAATAGTAGCTCTTACTATGTCAGATTTATACAAGACTCCATTCCAAGTATAGAATCCATTTCCTCTTTCTTGTATAAGCTCTACTTTGGTTCTACTAGGAGCTTCTTTAGTTTTAAATATATTAAAAAATTTCACTTATTCACCTCCTTACAGTAGATTTTCATAATCGCTACGTTTATCTTTTAGAACTACATACGCATCTAAAAGAGCTGCGGCCATATCTATTCTTCGACGTTTATTATTTGTCTTACATGGCTGAATATTTTCATTCTTATCAATGTCAATCGCTACGTTTGATAAGCACCACTTCATGATTGGGTTGTTGTTATAGTTGATTATTTTAGATTTCAAGTCAGCTTTCAACTGATACATTGGTTCAGACAGAGTCTTTTTCCCCTGATGAACTGGTACCATAGCCTCTTTACCAAAATATCCAGCCATTTCCTCAGCCCAATATGAAGCTGACCAAGCATCATATCCAATCCATGGTAAATAAATTCCATATTCATCTCTAACTTCATTAAACCAAGCTGTCACATATTTTGGATGAACCTTGTTACCAGGACACGTTCTCATAAGTCCCTGCTCTACCCATAAATCATATGGAATTTTATCTTCTTGAGTTCTTTCTTCTAAGAGATCCTCTGGTAGCCACGCCATACATAGACAATAAATAGTTTCTTCTCCAGGACGCATAAAAATAACGACTGCACAAGTTAAGTCAGTCGTTTTACTCAAGTCTGTTCCACCTATTCCATAATTTACATTCATACTTGTAACATCAAATAGGTCTTTATTATTCAGTTCTTCAAATGTTAGCCATGTTTCAGAAGATGTTTCTCTGATATTGAAATCTTTTGTAAGTAGATTCTTAACCAATAAAGGATTAGCTTTTGCCTTATTCACTTTACTAGCCAAGTTATCTAGTTTCTTGATAGTTCCTAGTCCAGGATTAGCTTTTGCATAGCAACTTTCATCTGTCCATTCTGTTCTACTATCAAGCTCATAAATAACTGGTAACACTCTCTCATCGTGATAACCATCTGGGTCACCATAACCATTTAGAATCAATTCACATTCATCGTATTTCATATCGTAAACTGATTCTCTTATTGTTCCTGCAGTTGTAGTAATAAATATCATAGGCTCTTCTCTCGATGAAGTACCATCAACTATAACGTCATACAAGTTCTTATCCTTCCATGCGTGTATCTCATCAAGTAAAGCTCCATGAACATTCAATCCATCCAATGAATCTGAGTCACGTCCAAGTGGCTTGAATATACTTTCATTTACTTCAGATGTCATTTCTGCTACTAATGGCTTTATTCTTTTTAATAATACTGGTGATTTTTTCACCATTTTCTTAGACTCAAGCCATATTATTTTTGCCTGGTCTTTCTTGCTGGCAACCGCATATATCTCTGCTCCACCTTCTCCATCAGCTATCATCAAATATAATCCAATAGCCGCTGCTAAAGTAGATTTTCCATTTTTTCTGGCTACAATCAAAATAACCTCTCTGTATTTTCTAGTACCATCTATCTTATGGACAATACCAAACATAGCTGCAACAAGAGCCTTTTGCCATAGCTCCATAATAAAGCTTTTACCAGCAACACTCCCTTTACTATGTTTACAGAATCCTTCTATAAATTTGATTGCATGCAGTGCCTTCTGAGGATTATATTCCCATTCGCCTTCCTCATCATTTATAACTCTTACAAGTTCCTTATACACAATCTTGACTTTATTTGATACAACAACCTCACCTTTTTCAATCTGATTATGATACTCAATGATTGGGTTGTAGTCATTCGGATAATTTTTCATTTATATCTTAGAATTTAAAAAATCATCAAAGCCATCATCCACTACCGCTACCTCTTTTGGTAGAAGGTTTATCAATTTATCACTTAAATTCGTATATCTCTGAATCATAGTGTTGTAAATTTTAACTGCTGGATGCTCTCTGATGATTGTGTAATCTCCCTGACACATTTCGTCTATAGTTCCAAATTCATTTATCTGTTCTTTTAGTTCTTGTAAGGTTATTCTCATAAAGGCTGACTCAGAAATAAGCCCCTCAGCGACTTTTTTCTTTTTCTCGTCTATATCCTTAAAAATTCTTTTAAGTCTATTTTCCTCTTTCTTAATCTTTTCTTCTTTCGTCAATTCCTTTTTTGTTGTCATAAATCACCTTAAATTATTTCCCATTTTTATAGTTTTGAAAATAGTAAAAAATGGGGGTGGGGGTTATGTGAGATACCCTGTGCGTTGTTTGTATGTAGGACAAGCGGTCGTAGGGAATGACAACACTTCTCAATTACTAGGGGGACTATCGGTCTAAATTATTTCCCAGACTCTACTAAGTCTCCTGCTGCATTGAATGTTAATCCTTCTCTAGTCCATGAATACTTCTCAAAGTGTTCACGATTATGACACTCTTGACACAAGACTTCTAAGTTCGCCCAGTTAAGTGTTACTTCAGGATCATTTATATTCCCTGGATGAATATAATTCTTATGATGAACTATATCTCCATTAGCTCCACATCTCTCACAGATTCCTAACTTATATTTAAAATAGGAATCCCTACACTTTTTCCATTCTTTACTCTTGTAAAACTTCTTCGCATAATCCTTCATATTTACCTCATTGAATGTATCATATCTTATATTCTGTTACATTCAGTTTTTATTTATTTTTTATATTTACAATCAAGTGTTTTCAAATGTTTAAATGATATCATTTCACACCTCTAAAAATATCAATGTAACGTGACCTCATTATGATACATTGAATACATTTTTATAAAAAAGTTTATGCCCTTCTTTTTAAAAATATCTCATATCATTCATAGCCTTCATAATAACATCCTGCTCTATACCTATGTATCTGAGCGTAATATTTGGACTTGAATGATTGAATATCTTCTGCAGTAGAGCTATATCTTTTGTTTTCTTGTAGTAATGATAGCCAAATGTTTTTCGCATTGAATGAGTTCCTAAGTCTTCAATTCCATACATCTCACCTAGCTCTCTTATAATCCTATATGCTTGAGTTCTACCAATTGGACTGTTCTTACCTTTTCTACTCTTTATCAAATAATCTAAATCTTTTTTATCTGTAATATAACTATTCAAGGTTCTTCTTAATATAGGATTTATTGGTATCGGCTTATCTTTACCAGTCTTTTCTTCGGTGATCTTTATATACTTCTTATTTCTAACATCCTTAACCCTTAACTTTAATATGTCAGATATGCGGAGTCCTCCATAAATTCCTAGTTCAAACATTACTAGATTTCTTTCATTCGTCGATTTTAAGTAGTCGCACATATCTTCTAAGACACGTTTGTCTCTTATAGGTTCAACGGACTCCATTGCTCTTCACCTTTCTTTTCTTCTTTCTTTTCTCTTTCTCAAAGTGGTCAAACTTTGGTTTCTTACTCATCTCTCTCAATGTCTTAAACTCTTCATCAGTGAGTTCGGCTGCTTTTATTTCTCCAGCATCCCTCCACTTCATGGCAACACCTCCTTGAGATAAGCATGAAAAAAGGCAGTCCTAAGACCACCTTCCTTCTCCCTTTTGTAATTGTTTATTATATATATGGTTATAATTTTGTTCACTATCATTTTACTACTGTTTTTTCGTCTTTTTCGGACATAAATCGGACATCTTTCGGACATTTTGCCAAGACTGTTCCACCAAATAGAGCTATTGTAACCTTGTAAACTGCTACATCTCTTATTCTTCTTAGCTGACGTTCAGAATAATCTAGTTTCATACTCATACTAACCCAACTCTTTCCCTCTATAAGACTCATTTGAACTACCCTTCTATGTATCTCATCCAGAGAGCTCATAGCTGTATCTATCTTAAAAATCATATGTTTAGTATTTTCTAATTCATTTTTAACTTTCAGTCTTCTCTCCATTAATTTAAGAGCATCTTTTTCAGTTGGATTACCTAATCCAGAACTCTGAACTTTAATAGAGTCATACTCTATAGCTGGCAATGTAGCTATCATATTTGCCAACATCTTATTTTCTTTTTCAAGAATTTTTATATTAGCTTTTAGCTGCTTATAACTTCTAAGAGTTTTTTCTGTATGTCTTATAAATTCTTTTTCTATTTTGGTTACAGTCATTACGGCTCCTTTCTATCTTGAGAAGCCTTTTAACATTCCATCCCTCACTACAAAACATAGTTTTATATCCTTGTATATTTCAAAAGCTTCTTCAAGTGTTATATCTTTTATGTTTATAATTTTTATATCTTTCATTTTCATATGCTCCTATCTAATTGATATTATTAGTTGAGCATGATATAATTATCTTACTAGTTGATAATGACATCATGCTCATGATGTTGGAGATTGTATTGCCAGTACAATCTCCTTTTTTTATTGCCTAATCTTCAACTTCTATTTCCTTTATACTCATAATTCCGTTCCATTCAGATTTTCCCAATATATAATCTCTCGCCTTATCATAGCTGCTAAATACTTTTTCTAATTCTCTTTCACCCATATTTTCCTTGAATACTAAAAATATACTCATCAACTTCATTACTCTTCCTCCATTTTTATATATATTTTTGTTTCATATTTCTTTTCTAGTTCCTCTATTTTTTCATTTATTTTCTTAGCATACTTCTTTTTTATTCTATCGCTCTTAGCATTAAATAAACGACCTCTTTCTTTGTCGATTCTATCTAGTATCAATCCACATGATCTAATTATGCGGTCTTTCTTTTCTAATTCATCTTCCAGCTCTCTTACATCATTCTGTAAATCTTTTATTTCTTGCTCCATCTCTTGCTGGAAACCTATACTTATCTGAAATCTATGCTCGCATTTACTTATAAGTTCATCCTTTTCAAGAAGTTTCATCTCATAGTAATCTCTAAGCTCTTGTTTCATCTTATTAACTTGACTTGTAGTAAATAATCCAAACATTACTCAACCTCCTTTACTTCCCAAACAGCTCTTCTGTCCCAACCTCTGTTTTCTAATTTTTCATTATGCTTTTCAAATCCTGCTGCTATTTCCTTAGCTGTAAATCCTTTAACTTCAAAGAATGATAATACAGTCTGAATCACATCAAAACCTTCTTCTAAAATATTGTCATCACCCTCTTCATCAAATGCAACTAAAAGTTCATCTACCTCTTCATATATTTTTAAAAGTGCTTGAAACTCTGACCAATCCCTGTCTTGCTCTAACTGATATATATACATTTAACTCACCTCTCTAAAATGGAATATCTGGATCTTCTACTGCTCCGTATTCAAAACTATCTTTTGGAACTTCTGATGGAGCATTCTGTTCTGTATTTTCTTTCTTACCTGGTCTTGCTAACAACTGAATTTTATTTCCTGATACTTTTGTATAGTATCTAGTTTCTCCATCTTTTTCATATGAATCTGTTCTTATAGAACCTAAAAACTCTACAAGGCAACCTTTAAGACACCAAGTTGAAACATATTCAGCTCTCTTACCCATAATCTCACAGTTTATAAAATCAACACCTTTAGTCCCATCTTTTTTCAAGAAATCTCTCTCAACTGCTAAAGCAAATGTTGTTACTGGAGTTCCACTTCCAGGAATGTATCTAAGCTCTGGGTCTCTAACTATTCGACCTACTAAAACTACACTATTCATATAATTACTCCTCTACTTCCAATAATTCTTCTGAACTATCCAGAAGTTCTTCAATTTGTATTTCTAAAGAAGTTACCATTTCTTCCATTTCATCTTTTATTGAAAGTGCTGTAAATGCTGCGACTAAACATAAATTAGTAGCCATCATAGATTCTTCCTTATCTTTGTCTTTTACTATTTCAGATTTTTCTATAGCTGCATCAAGTATTCCCTCTTCTGAATATCTTTTGTTAAATTCTGTATCTAAATTTACCTGATATTTCTTTTCTAAAAAATTTTTCCATAAAACTCTTAATTTATAATACATCTCTATCTCTCCTTCTAACCAATTAAATCTTTTATTTTATATATTTTCCCTTCATCCTCAAGCTCTAAAAAGTCAGCATATCTAGGCTCTACCTTTATCCCATAAACAACTGTCCTTCCATTTGCTCCAACCTTTGCATGTGTATAACCTACATACTTCAAAGCTATCAGTCTGTTTCTAACATACCTACTATCGCATTCTTTTTTATCGTACTTCTGTCTTATCTTTTCAGGATCTTCTTTATACACCACAACATCACCCCACCTTACATTGTCAACATTCCTAATCGTACTAAATACAGTACAACTTCCTATTCCTTTCAAATCCACCTTACTCACCTCTTCTAAAATGGTGCTATATCATCCAACTCACCTTGCTCAAGGAGTTTATCCAAATCATACTTATACACTCTCTCAAGTTCCTCATCACATTTACTATTCGGATGATACAACCTCTTTCTTTTTTCGCTAAACTTCAACTTCAGCTTAAAATTAACTTTTCCTGTAGCTCTGTTCTTCAGAATAGTCAAATACGTTTCATCAGTATCTTTCTCCTCATCAACTTTTCTATTCAAGAACAACTCATAATCGCAAAGGTTTATAATCTCACTTGCACCAGACACATCAAACATATCCACGTTTTCATCTTTTGTTTTCTTAGGATGTGCAACAAGAATAATTACTAGCTTATACTTCTTAGCTAAATTCTTTAAATTTCTAACAAACACTTTCTGAGCTTCATACTTGTCATTTTTATTATCAAGATTTAAAGTCATCAAGTTATCAATTACGAACATCCTAACCCCATGTTTCAGCCAAAGATGCTCAATCACACTACACATATGTTTCTCATCAGCCATTGCATCCTCAGAATAAATAAACAGATTTCCCTTTATCCATTTTCTTATAAGTTCTGTAGCTCTCTCACTTGGAGCGTCAAACTTAGCTCCATACTCAGTTTGATAATGTTTAATATCACACTCACTTACTACACATTTTCTAAACCAATCCATTACAGTCTTTGCTGGCAACTCTCCACTATAAAGCATTGCTCTCTCACCAGAATCTATTGCACTAGCTAAAAACTGATTGATGATTGTTGATTTTCCTGCACCAGGTTTCCCTGAGAGAACTGTAAGTGTTCCGTATCTAAATCCATCTAGCACCCAGTCTAATTTTTTAAACCCAGTTGAAATATTTTTATATTCTTCAAAATCAACGTCTATATCTGCAGCATCTACATAACTACTCTGAGCTGAACTATTCTCAAGTGTTATACTCTTCAATTCTTCAACATCAGCTTGTAGCTCTGTAATATCCTTAGCTCCTATGTTGTTTAAAATCTCCTCAGCTTGTCTTTTAATCTCTCTTATCAGAAACTTGTCTTTGAGGATCTTAATATAAAAATCAATATTCCGAGTAGTAGCGACTATTGAAGTTAGACTTGTAATATAATTCAAACCTATCTTTTCAAAAGTTCCACGTTTCTCAAGTTCGCCTTTTAAAAGGACCAGGTCAATCACCTTATTTTTATTTAAGAGACTCACCATTGCTTCAAATATCTCTTTGTGCGAGTTAAAGTAAAATAAATCTGACTTTATTTCCCTTGCTTTATACGCTACAGAGTTGTCAAGGAGCAACGCCCCTAATACTGACTGTTCCGCTTGTTTATCAAATATTGGAGCGTCCAACTCCTTCACCCCCCTTTTATAACTCTTTAAATCTACTAAGACCTGAGCTAATAGGTTCAACGACCTTTTCTGAAATATCTTTCACTGAAACTGGTGTCTCATTCAGATACGATTCAAATTTTGTACCGAAAAGTGTCTCTGGTCTTAAGTACTGGTTCATCCTTTCATCGTTTAACCATGACCGACACTTATTATCAATTACCTTTTTAAAATCTTCTAAAGTAAATCCTTCGTTCAGACGAGCATCTATAAAGCGACGTGTCTTATCAGAATTATGCTTGTAGTTTTTATTAGCTTTTTTGTTAAGGTACTCGACTATATCTATATATATATTTATATATATATCTTTGGTCTCACTTTTTTGTCGTGTCTGATAGCACTTTTTAGTCGTATCTGATACGACTTTTTTGTTAGACCCCCGTCTCACTTTTTTGTCGTATCCGATAGCACTTTTTTGTGAACCCCGTTCGACTTTTTTGTCGTGTCTGATAGCACTTTTTTGTGAAGACGCACCCGACATAAAAGTCGTGTCAGTATCTAGGAAAATTTCTTCCCTAATATCGTAAAATTTATCTGTAAATCTAAAATAACTTTTAGTACCTTCTGCAACACTTTTCACTACCAGCCCTTTTAAAAGACCTAAATATTTTCTTCTAGCCATATCTTTTCTAGTTGCCTGGCTACAGCTATTATATTTTTCCTCATAGTCTTCTGGTTTTTCTGATAGATTGTAGTTGATAATCCTTGATAGTCTCTCTTTTGAAATTCCTAATATCGGAATATCATCTAGTATCTTGTCATAAAGTATCCAGTGATAGACTTTCCCATCTTCCTCACAGAAGTATGTAGCGGTCTTTCCACTATTTATGAAATCCTCAATATCTCTGAGAATAAGAGCCTCATCCAGAGAAACACCTTGCCTCATCAGCTCCTCTTGCTTGAACCCTAAAACCTCTACTCTCATTTCATTCACCACCCTTGAAAATTATATTTTTGTGTGATACACTCAAATCAGTCAATGTTAATTTAAGTGAACCACCTTGTTCACGATTGGAGATCTGCTGGTAACAGGTCTCCTTTTTATTTTTTTCCCACATGTGGTCTAAAAAATTTCTTAAGAATAAATAACTGTCCTCTCTGAGTAATAAGCACAACTGGATTTTTATTATTCTTATAAAAGCTATACTCACAAATCCCTCTCTCAAGAGCATATTGAGTAGGCTCTTTACCATTCTTCAAAAGAATGTTCCACATCTTCAAAATCTCTTTCAGACCTCTCTCACTTATCGCCTTACCTTCACTACTTATCAGTTTTGCCATACCTCTGAGAGTAATCGAATTAGTTCGACCAACTATTCTCTCAAGAATTTCCTCAGTAGCTTTGAAGTTTTCTTCCAAGAGAAGAATGTCCCTGCTCTCAGCCTTTTGTGTATTATCCAAATAAGTCTTAATCCTTAAATCCCTCAAGGCTAATGAAAAATTCTTCCTAAAATTCTTTGCGTGTTCATTTTCCACCTTAAAAGCTAACCAGTAGAAAAAGCTCTCTGGTATGTAATCACCTTTTTCCCACTTGTGGGAAAAACCATATTCTTGGCTATATTTGTTTATTCTATCTAGTCTTATGTTTCTGTATTCCTTACCATTTGACTTAGTTATCTTAACAAGCCCTAACACCTCTGCAGCATCTTCAATACTGATTGATATTGTCATATCTTCATTTTGTACTGCCTGTATATCTTCAAAATTAAACAGACTAACAAGCTCTCTATCTTGTGGAGCTACTATTACTTCTGCTGGCATCCTAACCCCTCCTATTCTTCAGTCTTAGTTGTAGTTGTTTTTCTTCTTCTAGTTGGTTTCTTAGCTTCTTCAGCTTCCTTTGCTTCTAGCTCTTTACTCTCTTTTATAGTCTTTAGAAGAATACTAAAGAACATACCGAAAAATGTATATCCAAATGCGAATAACATAAGATTGAACTCTCCAGCTACAAGCTGATATGCTGCTAATGAAAATGCTAATATATATGTTGCTTTCATATTGTTTACCTCTCTTTCATTTTTCCCAGATGTGGGAAATTACATATTTCTTTCTTTATCTCCAAATAACTCTTTTCTTATCTTTCTTACTTCATCCCAATCAATAGGAGCTACAAATGGAGTGATGTCTATTCTTGGAACTTCTCTATATGCTTTCATAGCCTCTTCCTTTGTGTAGATGCCATGTCTGTTTAAGTTCTTCCAGATACGTTCCATTCTTTCTTCAGGAGTTTCCATAAATCTCACCTCTTTATCTTTTCAAGTGCTATTTTTAGATTTACTACATCCTTCATCAGCTTAGTCAATGTAGTGATTGCTTGATCAGCCACTTCAATTTCATCATCAGTAATCTGTCCGTCCTCTAATATCTTCAACAAAACATCTTTTGCATTATTTGCCTGGCTTAGAGAACCCATTAACATGATTGATGCTTTATACATATCTGAGTCGCTTTCTAAGTTAAAACTGCAACCAAACTTTTTACCAATAGGACAAATATTATTGCAATAATGACTGATTAAATAAGGAGCATTATAAGCCTCAGCCATTTTCATTACTTCTTCTGGGTATGCTTCCAATTTGTCAGTCTCTATTTTTGCCATCCTTGTCCTTTCAATATCTAACAATTCAGATGCTGTTTCTCTACTGCTACACTTTGTATATTTTGAAGCTGATAAACGTGCTTTGTAGTAGATGTTTTCTCTAGCTACTGTTGCCACCTTGCCCATTATTTATCACCTCAGCTTTTTAACGTAGCTTTTTTGCTATTTTAAATCTTTATTTTTCTTGATATATTGATATTAAAGAGTTAGCTAAACTAACCTTTGAAAAAGATTTTATCTATACTTGCATCTGGAAAACTTTCACTAAACTTTTTTAGAAATTTATAACTTGGTTTTACTGAACCACTTTCGACTGCTTTTATGTTGCTTACATTAGTACCAATAATGTCTGCAAATTGCTTCTGGCTTAATCCAAGTTCTTTTCTGAAATTTTTCAGATTAATGCAATATTTAGGTAAATCCTTTTTCATATCATCACCCCCAATCAGAAAGGAGTTTTTATTATGACTAAAAATTTAGACAAACTTTTCGATGAGGATGTCCTTACTATCGAATGTGGTAACTGTGGTGAAGAGCTAAGTATAAGTTTTTCAGATATCGGCTCTTCTGTTGTATGTCCACATTGTTCAACTGTTATTGAACTTATAGATGCTGATGACTCCGAATTTGACCAGATGGAGAAAGCAGCTAAGGACTTCCTTGATAATTTTTAATTATTTAATTTGAGTAAATTTTATTAGCTGAGCAAATGTTTCTAGTTCTTTATTAATCTCATCTTTTAGCTGATTAATACGTTCTAACGTTTTCTCAGCTTCTTCTTTGTCAACCTCTAACTTAACTTTTACTGTTATTTTTTTCTGTTCTGCCATTTTTATCACCTCTCGTAATTAATCTTGTTGAGTTACTTTTATTAATTTAGGAATTTCTTCTACTGCGTGCTGAATCCGACGAAGTAGTGTGTTTATATAATCCACTTTTTCTTGAAACTCCTTATCGTCAATCTCTAGCTTAACTTTTACAGTTAATTCTTTACCTTCCACTTTTATCACCTCATTTTTTAGACGTTAACGTCGTTATCGCCTATATTTTGATATTTTTGTAGTATTACTTGTGTTATAAAATACTATTAACACTTGTTTTTTTCTTCAAAAAAAATTTCTTCTATACTTTTGTTAAAAAATAAAGCTATTTTTCTTGCAGTAGAAAGACTAGGATTAACCTTGCCTTGCTCTATAAGACTATAGGCTTGTTGTGTTATACCCAGTTGTTCAGCTAATTCTCTTTGAGAAATATTAGCTGTTTCTCTCAAACATTTTAAAGTAGGCATTTTTTACCTCCTTTCTCTCTTCACAAGAGTTACTAGTTTTATTTATGCTTTTATATTATCACTAGTAATTCTTGTTGTCAATCTTTATTTTTTATTTTTCACAAAAGTTACTTGTATTATATTGATTTTAACAAGTGTTGTTTGTATTATTTAAATAAAAGGAGTTGTTAAAATGGCTAATTTACAAAATAGATTAAAAAATTTGAGAAAAGAATTTAATTATACTCAAAAGGATATGGGTGACATTTTAGGTATTACTGCAAGTGCTTATGGATTTTACGAACAGGGTCGAACTGAACCTACATTAGATATATTAGAAAAATTATCTAATGTTTTTTCTGTTAGTATAGATTACATACTTGGTAATGATGATGTTAGATTAAAAAATGAAATAAAAATAGATAATGTTGTTAAGCTTCCAGTTTTAGGATCAGTAAGAGCTGGAACTGGTGGATGGGCAATTGAAGAAGTTGTCGGTCATGAATATGCTTTTAACCTTTGTACTGATACATCTGATTATTACTACCTGAAAGTTAAAGGTGACAGTATGGAGCCACGAATATCAGAAGGTGACTTGGCTCTTGTTAAGAAACAATCTGATGTTGAGTCTGGTGACTTAGCAATTGTATTAATAAATGGAGATGAAGGTGTTATCAAAAGAGTTATAAAAAAAGATGATTGTTTAGAGCTACATTCATTCAATGCATATTATCCAGTTAGAGTATTTTCTGGACAAGCTCTTCAAGATGTTAAAATAATTGGTAAAGTAATTAATACAACTAGACATTGGTAAATTTTTAAAACGAGGTGATTATATTATGGGTATATTTGACTTTTTATTTGGAGGTAAAGATGTTGTAAAAAAAGCTTTTGATGCTGTGGATAAGAGACACGCTATTGAGGATCTTGTGTCGTCCATAGAAGATGATAGCTTTGTATTTAATAAAAAAAATAAATACTTTGGTACATTTGATACTCCAAAAAAATTTGAACTTCATAGTGTAGGTGATGATTTTATAACACCTTTACTTAGACCAGAAAATAAAGAGCTTGATTATTGGAGGTTTATAAAACATTCTGGAACTACTACTATCCCTGAAAACTATGTTGTTTTCGACTTAGAAACTACAGGTCTTGAAGCTCAACATGAAGAAATTATAGAAATTGCAGCTATAAAGTTTGAGTATGATATTCCAATAGAATATTTCCATACTTATGTTAAACCAACAAAAAAAATTCGTGAAAAAATTACAAACTTAACTGGTATTACTAATGAAGATGTTGCTAATGCTCCATCTATTGATTATGTGTTGCCTAACTTTTTAGAGTTCATAGGTAGATATACCTTAGTAGCCCATAATGCCAAATTTGATATGTCATTTATATTAGATAATATGTTTGACCTTGGTTATAAAAAACTAGGAAATAAAGCTTTAGATACATTATCTTTAGCTAGAAAATATATAAAAGATGTTCCAAACTATAAATTAGAAACTTTAAAAGAAGAACTTTGTTTCTTTGATTTAAGTTCTCATGATGCTTTGTCTGATGCAAAAATGACATTCTTTGTACTTAAAGAATGTAAAGAAAAAGTAGAAATGAAGGAAATTGATGAAGAATATTAAGAAAAAGAGCGATAAACTACTATCGCTCTTTACTAATATATAATATTTTCTAGCTGAGGAGCTAGGACACCATTTTACGAGCATGGGTGACAATATAGAGCCTAAGAATTATTTTGATAAGGTAAATATAGATAAGTGTGAGGCTAAGGCTCTTAGATGGGCGTGTAACTTTTTAGTACCAAAAAATGAATTGATAGATGAATTAAGAAAAAGACCTGCCAGCATTGACGAACTCGCCGATGGGCTATCTGTAAGTCGAGATATATTGATGCAGAGCTTTTACTATCTATCTTTGAATAATGAATATCTGCAGATAGAGGATGATAGATATTTAGTGTTATCTAGCTACCCTACTCTGTATATGTTTGATAAATTTTAAAAACGAGGTGATTATTAAAATGAATACAATAAATAAAAAGATATATTTTTATAGAGTTTCTGATGGAGAAAAAACATCAGAACAAATTTACTATGACTTCTTAAATTTCAAAGAAAAAGCTGAAAATAGTACTCTTCGGGAAATGCTTATAGAAGAAGATTATGGCTATTTAAATATGTCAATTGAGTCATTTGAGGAAAAAAGAGTACATGGTATTATACAGAAAATAAGAACAAAAGACCTTCCTATGCGGGTTAAATTGTCTAAAGATAAAAATCAACTTTTTCCAGATGATTTAATAGATGAGGATACTTCTTTAATGGAGAGAACTCATTTTGTTTATTATTTCGACAAAAGAGTATTAGTAGCTGAATATAATCATTTTGGTTCAAGGGCAACCTCTTTAAGATATATTTTATCTGAACATATAGATGACTCTAAATTAATAATTAAACCTATATTGAAGCCAGAAGCGATAGTTGATATCGTAAAAGGCTCTGCTTTGAAAAAATTTGAATTAGCTTATGAAGCACCTGCTAAAGAACTAGTCCATCAACATTTTGGTACAAATATAAATGAAGATTTAGATGATATATTCAACGGAGACATTGTGTATGAAAAAAACTACTATCCTGCAAGCAGAAATAGTTTTTTAGCAGGTAAAGGATCTGAACTAGCAAAAAAAATTGTTAACCTTGCTACAAATGTTACTACTAATAGAAATGATGATAAAACTAACCCTTATAGCAATATTAAAAAAATTAAAGTAACTTCTTATGTCAAACAAAATAGTGATAATGAAGAAGAAAAGTATGCATCAATATCTTTTGATTTACTTGAAGAAAAAATAGTATCTACTGTTTCAACTATTTACTTAATGGATAATAAAAAATACATAGATAGTTCGGACTTCTTCAAAAAAATTGAAAGAGCTTATGAACAGAAAAAATTTCTTATAGATAAACAATAATTTTATTTAAAATATTTATAGTCATTCAATCTTTTTTAGATTATAATCTAATTATAGTTTATATTTTGAAAAGGAGGGTTAAATATGAGAAAAACAAATAAAAAAGATATTTTAAGCAATATTTTTTATTCAACAAAAACTATATTAATATCTCATTTTTTGGTTTCTGTTGCTATCTATTACTTCCTTTGTATAAGAATTAATTTGAATTTAGGCAAAATAATTACAATTTTAGATAATAATACACTTACTTTATCTGGTATATTCATTGCTTTTTTAAATACATCTTTTGCATTATTATTTTCTGTTAATAATGAAAAATTGTCTTTTTTAGAAAAGACAGGAAATATAAAAGCTCTATATAAGCTAAATCTTGGTTCTACAATATGTTTTATATTGTCATTGCTATTTCATTTTGTATTGAAAATTTTAAAGAATTTTATTTTATATAAATATTCTCTTTCAATAGCTCATATAACTTTATTTACTTTTTTATGTGGTTTAATTTTCATGTTAGAAATGACTAGATTTATGATGAAAATATTTTTAAAAAAATAATTAAAGTTTTAATTTATTATTAAACCTTAAGAGCGATTTTTATCGCTCTTTTTTTATGCCTACTTTTCCCACATCTGGGAAAACTATTATTTTTTTATCGTAGCTTTTTTGCTATTTAAAATCATCTCGAATATATGTTCTAATATTTTCAGGAGGTGGTTTTTTATGTTTAAACTTTACAAAATAAAAATTAAAATATCACTATTAACATTGACTAACAAATCTTTATACTATCTGAAAAAACTATTAAACATAAAAGTAGTTGAAGACCTTTACATTTCTAGCTACTACAAAATAATAGCTCTATTTTCTGAGCTTGAGAGTGTAATAAATGAAAGCAGCTCTTTACGTTAGGGTATCTACTACTTATCAGATAGATAAAGATTCGTTACCAGTACAGAGACAAGATTTAATCAACTACGCAAAATATGCTTTCAATATCGACGACTATGAAATATTTGAGGATGCAGGATTCTCTGGTAAAAATACTAATAGACCAGCATTTCAAAATATGATGGATAGAATAAGATCAGGAGAGTTCACTCACCTATTCGTTTGGAAAATAGATAGAGTCAGTCGTAATCTTTTAGACTTCTGCGATATGTATGAGGAGTTGAAAAAATACAACTGTACTTTCGTTTCTAAAAATGAACAGTTTGATACTAGCTCAGCGATGGGTGAGGCTATGTTAAAAATTATATTAGTTTTCGCTGAACTTGAAAGAAAATTGACATCAGAACGTGTTACTTCTATTATGCTTGCCAGAGCTGAAAAAGGACTATGGAATGGAGCTAATGTTCCTCTAGGATATTCTTATGATGAGGAAACTAAGTATCCTATAATCAATGAGAATGAGGCTAAAACGATTAGATTTATATTTGATATGTACGAAAAAAGACAGTCTACTGCTGCTATTTCAAAATACTTAAATGAAAATAATGTACATACAAAACGTGGTGGTAGTTGGACTAGTAAAGGTATTGGAGATATAATCCATAACCCATTCTACTATGGAACATTGAGATATAACTATCGTGAGTCAGCCAGAGGTAAAAAGAAGTCTGAGGATGAATGGATTGTAAAAGAAAACAACCATGAAGGAATTATATCAAAGGAGCAATGGCTGCGTTGTAATAAGATTATAGAAGAAAATGCTAAGAAGAATGCTTCCAGATTTAGAAGTATGAATCAGATACAACATATCTTCGGTGGACTTATTTATTGTAAGACTTGTGGAGCTAAATATATCTGTTCTTTGGATAAGCCTCGTAAGGATGGTTATAAACCTAGTAGATATATATGCGGTGGCAAAATAAAAGGAGTTATCTGTGATAATAAAATTGTAACTGATGTTACTATAGGTGATTTTATGCTCCAGTATGTTTTGAATTTTATTAGCTGCATAAACAAAATTCCTTCTAATCTTGAAGATTTGGAAAATAGACTTTTAGGTAATTCTGATGTGTGCCTGGACTATGACTCTTTATATGACACTTTTTCTATGCTGGCATACATAAAACAAATGAGAAAAAATAATTATAAGTATGAGGATCTAGATAAGATAGTTGATTTTGAAAAGGTAAAAAGTAATAAATCTGAGATAGATTCTCTTCTTGAAAATAAATCTAAACTTGAAAGAGCTGCAGAACGTCTTACTAATCTTTATTTATATGATGATGTTCCTATGTCTGAGAGAGAGTTTTATAAACGTAAAACTGAGATAGAAAACAAGCTCTCTGAAGTAAATGAAAAACTAAATGCTTTGAATAATGAAAAGAATAAACCTAAGATAACTGACTTAGGATTTATGGATGAGATGGATGACTTACTTCTTAGACTAGACTTTACTGGCTCTTCTCTGAAGGAATTGACTATGAATAACGATAGGAAAATATTGAAGGACTTCTTTGAAACGATAATTGAAAAAATAATAGTCTGTGATAAAAGAGTTGACTCTATAATTTTTAGAAATGGATTAGTACATAAATTTTACTATAAATAAAAAATACTGCCACAGAACACCTTTAAAAGGTGTTCTTGTGACAGTACCTTT
>OGEP01001443.1_pt1 | contig 25863 bp, 26 predicted proteins | sample 1570721 | NCBI WGS metagenome assembly OGEP01 (sample SAMEA2582131, study PRJEB24529) | metagenome | biome: Human gut stool | place: China | collected 2011 | reverse complement strand
CCTTTTCTGGCCCACACGCCCGCCCACGCCTACAGCGCCTACCGGGTGGACGCCATGCAGTATTTATTGCTGCCTGTCCCGCCGGAACAGCTGGACGCTCTGCTGGCCCGGGCCGCCGAGCCGGAGTACGGCCCGGCCATCCCGGTGGCCACGGCGTCGGGTCTGCGGGTGCTGCCCTTCGCGGACATCGAATACCTCGAGTGTACCCACCATGTGGTGCATTTCCATCTCGCCAGCGGCGAGGATGTGCCGTCCCTGTCCGTCCGGGTGCCGTTTGCACAGGTGGCCCAGCCGCTTTTAACGGATGAGCGCTTCGTCCAGCTCCACCGCTCCTATGTGGTCAATCTGGCGGCGGTGTCCCAGCTGGCGGCGGGCGAGTTCTGGATGCAGAGCGGCGCACGGGTCCCTGTCCCCCGCGGGCGGGAGCCTGCAGCCCGCACGGCGCTGAAAGATTATCTGGAAAAGCAGTTCCGATAAAGCAATGGGGAGGCCCGGAAGGGCCTCCCCATTGCTTTATAATTTTGTCCAGTCCAGCTGCGTCCAATCCGTTATGTACTGGTCGGCGAGGCGCTGCAATTCGGGCTTATCGGCAGCGCTGGTCTCATCCTCGATGTCGATGAGGTAGAAGCCGCACTGCCTGGCCGTACGGGTGGCGTAGACGGCGTCCTCGCAGACGACGGCGTCGGCGGGTTCGCTGCCGCCCAGCCGCTCGAGGACTTCGTGGAACACCTCGGGGTGAGCCTTGCTCTTCGCGCCCTGCGCGGTGTAGAAGAACTCGAAATAGTCTGCGACGCCCAGCCGGGTGAGTACTTCTTCGCACTGCTCTGCCCAGGTGTTGGAGCAGATGCACATCCGCACGCCCTCGGCTTTCAGCCGGGCCAGCATCTCCCGGACGCCGGGCTTCAGCTCGACTTTTTTGTACAGGTCCCGGATGACCTGCCGCATGGCAGGCTCGTAGTCCCGAAGGGTCAGGGGCAGATCGTAGGTGCGGATGAGATATTCCGCGCCCTCCACCATCCCCATGCTCAGCAGAACATCGTGGATGCCGGGTCTTGCGGTGCGGCCATAGCGGCGGAGCAGCTCCAGCGGTGCGCCCTGCCACACCACGGTCATGCTGTCGGTGAGGGTGCCGTCCATGTCGAAAATCCATTGCTTGCGGTGCATCTGTCGTCCTCCTGAATCGTTCTGGCAAAGTGAATTTATTATAGCACATTTTTTGTTACAAAAACAGAGAGAAATCTCCCGGGAAATATGCTATAATCTAGGCAAAACCGGAACACATCAAAGGAGGCAGAAAACATGGCGCAGAACAACACCCCCGTAAAGGCGCTGGTGCTGGCGGGCGGGGGCGCCCGCGGCAGCTATCAGGTGGGCGTCTGGCGGGCGCTGACCGAGCTGGGCTGGCGGCCCCAGATCATTACGGGTACCAGCGTCGGCAGCCTGAACGGCGCCATGTTCGCCCTCGACCTCTACGAGACGGCCCGGGACATGTGGCTGACCATCCGCAGCCAGGATGTGATGGAGCTGCCCGCCGAGGATGCGCCGCTTTCCGAGCTGCACGCATTCCTCAAAGACGCTGTGACCCAGGGCGGCATGGACGTCACGCCGCTGGAAGAGATCGTCGAGCGGGTGCTGGACGAAGAGAAACTCCGCAAAAGCCCCATCCGGCTGGGCCTTGTGACCGTGGAGCAGAAGACCCTCAAGGCCCGGGAGCTTCCGCTGGAAGACATCCCCGAGGGCAAGGTGAAAGACTACCTGCTGGCCTCTGCAGCCTGCTTCCCCGCCCTGCGGGCCCACACCATCGACGGGGTGTCTTATCTCGACGGCGGCTACCGGGACAATATGCCCACCGCGCTGGCCCAGAAGATGGGGGCAGAAGAGCTGGTCTGTGTGGACCTGGAGGGTGTGGGCATCACCCGCCCCAACCGCACCGGCCTGCCCACCACCCTCATCCGAAGCTACTGGGAGCTGGGCGACATCCTCCACTTCGAGCCCGCCACCGCCCGGCGGAACATCGAGCTGGGCTACCACGATACATTGCGGGCCTTCGGGCGGCTGCGGGGCTGCGCCTACGCTGTGGACAGCGGGGCTGAGAGCAGCGCGGATGCCGCCGCATTCCATGCGGCCTTCGAGGCCGTCCAGAAGGACGTGCGGGAAAAGCACCCCTCCACCCTGACGGCAGACGCTGCTCTCCTGCTGGCAAAACTCTCGGATGCAGAGCTTGCCCCGCTGGAAGCCGTGGCTGAGGATGTGGGCGTAGACCCCGCCCCCTACTACACCACCCGTACTTTGGGAGAAGCTTTCCTTGCAAAATGCGACTTCGAGCGCCTCGGGAGCTTCGAGCCGCTGTTCAAGGGCGAAGCAGGCCCGGCGCAGGCCGCACGGGCCGCTCTGCTGCCCAACACCTTTTTGCAGGCACTGGTCTGCCGGGCGCTGACCGGCAGAGTGCCGCCGGAGGAGATGGAAACATGAAGGTATATAAGGGCTTTACCGCATCGCCCGGTCTCGTGCTGGGCCAGGTCAGCCGGCTGGACCGCCCGCCGCTGGTGTTCGGCGAGGGGCCTTTCCACCCCGAGCAGGAAAAGCAGGCGCTGGAAGACGCCATCAAGGTGGCTCAGCAGGAGCTGGACGAGATGGCCGGCCGCGCCGCGCCCTCGGAGCAGGCCATCTTCCTGTTCCAGAGCATGATGCTGGAAGACGAGGGCTTCATGAATGAGGTGGCTTTCCAGATAAAAGCCGGCGTCGGTGCCGCCGAGGCGATGGACCGTGTGGGCCACCGCTATGCCGCCCAGCTGGCCGCCATGAAGGACAACGCCTACATGCAGCTGCGGAGCGTGGACATCCTCGACGTGACCCAGCGCATCACCAACATCCTCTGCCACCGGATCCGCAGCTGGCTGGCCCTCGACCACCCGGTCATCCTTGCGTCTGACCTGCTCATGCCCACCGATCTGTTCAGCGTCCCGGCGGGCCGCATCCTCGGCCTCATCACCGCCGAGGGCAGCGGCCAGAGCCATGCGGCCATCATCGCCCGCTCGCTGAACATCCCGGGCATCACCCAGGTGGGCGAAGATTTCCTGAAAGACTGCGACGGCCGCGAGGTCATCCTGAACGCCACCGAGGGTGAGTGCATCCTTGACCCGGATGCCGCCGCCCGGCAGAGCGCCATCACCTGCATCTGCGAGATGCAGCGCCAGAACAAGGAGCTGAACGCCCAGCTTGAGCTGCCCAACCGCACCCGGGACGGCGAGGAGTTCGAGCTTCTGGCCAACTGCTTCGGCCCCGAGGACGTGGGGACCGCGATGGAGTCCGGCGCGTCCGGCGTGGGCCTGCTGCGCAGCAGCTACATGATGATGCCCGGCCATGCCATGGACGAGCAGGAGCAGTATCTGTTTTACACCTCCTGTCTCGCCGCCGCCAGGGGCAGGACAGTGACGGTGCGCACCTTCGACTTCGGTGCTGACCGCACCATGGCCGACGCCTATCAGGGCGTCCAGTCCTCCAAGCTGGGCCTGCGGGGCATCCGCAGCAGCCTGCGCAATATGCCCCAGATGGCAGTTCAGATCTGCGCCCTCATGCGTGCCGCCGCAAAAGGCCCGCTGCGGGTCATGTTCCCCATGGTGACGAACATCGAGGACTGGGATTCCGCCATGCAGGTGGTAGACCACTGCCGCCGCAAGCTCGCCGAGCGGGGCGTGGAGTTCGAGCCTGACGTCCCCTTCGGCGTCATGCTCAGCGTACCCGCCGCCTGCCTGACGGCAGAGGACTTCACTGCCCACGGCTGCCGCTTCTTCGTTATCGGCACCAACGACTTGACCCAGTACACCCACGCGGTGAGCCGGGAACTGGCCATTGCCGAGCACTACTACCGTCCCGCCAGCCCGGCCATGAAAAAGCTCATCGCCATGGTGGTGGACGCCGCCAGGAAAGCGGACATCCCCGTCACCATCTGCGGCCTCGCCGTCGGCAATGCCGTCAACGCGACCCAGTATCTCCGCCTCGGCCTGCGCAGCTTCTCCATGAGCCCGCAGAATCTGCTGACCATCAAAAAGGCCCTGCGGGATGCAGATGCGAAATAAACCGTGCCATTGACAGTTTGAAGCTGATGTAGTACAATGTACTATGAAAAGGAGATGATGGTATGGCATTCTCGATTCGGTTATCGGAAGAAGAACGGCAGCTGGCCGACAGCTATGCAAAGCTCCATTCCATGTCGATGGGCGAAGCATTCAAGCGGGCGCTGTTCGACAAAATCGAAGAGGATTATGACATTACCGCTGCAGAGGAAGCCTACGGCGAGTATCAGCGCAGCGGAAAGAAGAGCCGCCCGGTGGGCGAGTTCTGGAAGGAACTCGACTTATGAAATACCGGGTGGAAACGACGCCGCGATTTGAAAAGGAATTTCGAAAATTAGACCGCTATACCCAGCGGATGCTGAAAGCGTGGATAGACAAAAACCTCGTGGACTGCGCTGACCCACGCGCCCACGGCAAGGGCCTGACGGCCAACCGGAGCGGACAGTGGAGGTATCGCATTGGAGATTACCGTCTGCTCTGCCTTATTGAGGATGAAGAGCTGGTGATCCTGGCTTTGACAGTAGGCCATCGGCGCGAAGTGTATCAGAACTGAATACAGCAAAACGGCGTCCCACCTCGGCGGGACGCCGTTTCTGATGTCAGAAGTTACTCGAGGTTCCCCGTCAGGGTCATGACGGCAGAGACAACGGCCAGCGGGGCCGTCTCACAGCGGAGGATGCGGGGGCCGAGGCCGACGGTCTTTGCGCCGGCTTTTGCGGCCATCTCAGCTTCCTCGGCGGCGAAGCCGCCCTCTGCGCCGGTGATGATGGCGATCTTCCGCTTTTCGCCATCGGCGGGCGTGGCCTCAGCCAGAAGCTGGCGCAGGGGTGCGCCGCCGCACTCGTAGCAGAACAGCACCAGATCGTACTGGTCAAAGCTGCGGCACACCGCCCCGAAGTTCGGCAGCGGCAGGGCTACGTCCGGCAGAACGCCCCGGCCGCACTGCTTGGCGGCTTCCAGCGCAATGCGGTTGTAGCGCTCGTTCTTCTGCTCCTCTTTTTTGGGGGCGGCCACGCAGTAGCGGCTGAAAAAGGGCACGATGTGGGCAGCGCCCAGCTCCACCCCGTGCTTGATGATCTGTTCCAGCTTATCCTGCTTGGGGTAGCCCGCCAGCAAAGTTACCTCCACGGTGGGCTCGGCGGCGCTGGGGTAGCCCGGCTCTACGGCAAAGTCTACCCTGTCCTCTCCAAAGCCGGTGATGGTGGCGGTGTACTCCACGGCGCTGCCGTCGCAGAGGATGACGGTATCCCCCGGCTTTGCCCGCATCACCCGGGCAAGGTGATGGGCGTCCGCACCCCGCAGGGTGGCGGTGCCGTCAGAGATCTCGGTGGTAAAGTAGCGGTGCGGCATACTGTGCGCTCCTTCTCATAATGTATGGATATCAGGCCTTTTTGCAGACGATGCACTCCCAGCCGCGCTTTTCCTTCACTTCCACAATGGCAAGCCCAGCCTTTTCCAGCCCAGCGATCACCTCGTCCTTGCGGCTGTCGATGATGCCGCTGGCAATAAAGGTAGCACCCTCCGCCATCAGGCCGGGCACGGCGGGTGCAAGGCTGAGGATGGCGTTTGCCACGATGTTGGCGGTGATGATGTCATAAGTGCCGCTGGCTTTATCGGACAGGTCGCCCACCAGCACGGTGAGCTTATCCTGCACGCCGTTCAGGGCTGCGTTCTCCCCGGCGGTGCGCACCGCCACAGGGTCGATGTCCACGCCCTCGGCGCTGGCGGCGCCCAGCTTGAGGGCGGCAATGGCAAGGATGCCGCTGCCGGTGCCGATATCCAGCACCCGCTCGCCGCCGCGCACCTGCTCGTCCAGCGCTTCAAGGCAAAGGCTGGTGGTCTCGTGACCGCCGGTGCCGAAGGCAAGGCCGGGGTCAAGGATCAGCTTGACCCGGTCGGTGTCGTACTGCTGCCACGAGGGCACCACAGCCAGACGGCTGCCGATCTCCATGGGGTGGTAGTATTTGCGCCAGCCGTTCTGCCAGTCCTCCTGCTCCACGCCCTCAGTCTCCACGGTGTAGGGGATGCCGGCGGCTTCCATGCGGGCGGCGATAAGCGCCAGCGTTTCCACCTGAGAAGCGCCCGGCTCCAGATACAGATGGATGATCACGGTATCCCGGGGCTTGTCCAGCAGCTCCTGCTCGATCAGATCCACGTGGGCGATCTCGGCCACCTGCTGCTCGATGTCGCTGTAATCCTCGATGTAGATGCCGCCCTCGGCGATCAGGGTGGCAACGGCTTCGGCGTTTTCGGCATCAGCCTTGGCCACAGTCAGGCGGATATCGGTCCATTCCATAAGGCATTCTCCTTTTACGTTGTATCCATGCCGCCCGGCGGGGCAGATGGAAAAAAGTTCTCTTATCTGTATAGTACCCGATTCTGCGCTGGGATGCAAGCATTTGGACAAAATAGACATAAAAAGAAAAGAATTTTCAGCACTTAAATCAGAACGCGTGCAGAAAAAACAAAAAATACTGACAGCCGTGCCGTCAAACAAGGACTTTTGACGCATTTTGATAGAAAAAAGACGAAAACCACTTTCTTTTTTTGCAAAAATATGTTACTATTCTGTTACGGAACTATGGACGGCCTGCAACCAGAGACTGTCTGTAAACACAAACATTCTTTAAGGAGGAATGTGTCTTATGATGAAGTATCTCCAGAAACTGGGCAAAGCTTTGATGCTTCCCGTCGCCGTGCTGCCGATCTGCGGCATCCTGATGGGTCTTGGTTATGCCCTCGCTCCGGGCGTTATGGGTGTTCCCGGTGCACCGACTTCCGGCGCAGCATACACCGTTGGCTTCCTGCTGGTCAAGGCAGGCGGCGCTCTGATCGATAACATGGCATGGCTGTTCGCCATCGGTGCCGCTGTCGGCCTTGCTGACAACGACGGTACCGCAGGTCTGGCCGGTCTGGTCAGCTTCCTGATGATGCAGCAGCTGCTGAACCCCGGCGTGGTCAGCATGGTGCGCACTCTGGAAGAGGGCACCGCTACCTACATCGCCTTCCAGAAGGTCGCCGGCAACTCCTTCATCGGCATTCTGGCCGCTGTTGTGGGTGCTGCCTGCTACAACAAGTTCAAGAATATCCAGCTGCCTGACTGGCTGGCATTCTTCTCCGGCAAGCGCTTCGTTGCGATTGCTACCGGCGTGATCTCCATTCTGGTGTCCGTTGTTCTGCTGTTCGTCTGGCCCGTCATCTTTGGCGCGCTGGTCGCTCTGGGCAAGGGCATCGCTGGCATGGACGGCATCGGCGCCGGCATCTACGCCTTCCTGAACCGTCTGCTCATCCCCACCGGCCTGCACCACGCTCTGAACAACGTGTTCTGGTTCGATACCATCGGTCTGGGCGACCTGAGCCACTTCTGGGCTGGCGAGACTTCCGCTGATGTGGGCTGGAGCCTTGGTATGTATATGTCCGGCTTCTTCCCCTGCATGATGTTCGGTATCCTGGGCGCTGCTCTGGCTATGATCAAGACCGCTAAGAACAAGAAGGCCGCCATCGGTCTGGTTCTGTCCGCTGCAATCTGCGCATTCGTCTGCGGCGTTACCGAGCCCTTCGAGTTCGGCTTCATGTTCCTGTGCTTCCCGCTGTACGTTGTGTACTCCGCTCTGTACGGCATCTTCACCATCATCACCTACTACACCGGTTTCCGTGCTGGCTTCTGCTTCTCCGCAGGCGCTACCGACCTGGTGTTCTCCGCTTCCCTGCCCGCAGCTGCTAAGACCTGGATGATCATTCCTCTGGGCATCGCAGCATTCCTGGTGTTCTACTTCGTGTTCTACTTCGCTATCACCAAGTTCGACCTGAAGACCCCCGGCCGTGAGGATGACGACGAGGAAGCTGAGAAGAAGGTCGTTCTGGCTAACAACAACTACACCGAAGTCGCTTCTGCTGTTCTGGCTGCTGTCGGCGGCAAGGAGAACGTGAAGGACGTTGGTTACTGCGCAACCCGTCTGCGTTTTGAGGTGAAGGATAACGCCAAGGTCGACGAGAAGGCTGTCAAGGCTGCCGGTGCTGCCGGTGTTATCCGTCCCAGCAAGAACGCTTGCCAGGTCATCATCGGCACCAAGGTGCAGTTCGTGTACGACGAGCTGAAGAAGATGCTGTGATCCTGCACTTCTGAAAAGAATGAACTGCAAAAGTCTGGTTGATTTTGCAGTATGAACCGGGCCGCCGGGGGCGGGGTGCACAGCGCCCCCTCCCGGCGGCTCGTTCTTTTTGCACGGCGGTACAATGTTCACACAAAAGGACTTTTGTAAAAACACCCGGCGTGCTATACTGGGTGAAAAGAAAAGAGAACGAGGTGTTTTGTATGATCCTTCAGAATGCACTGGTCTATACCCCGCGCCACACCTTTGAGCGCGGCACCATCATCATCCGCGATGGCCGTATCGTGCCCTTTGCCGCCCCGGAAGAGGGCGAAGAGGTGCTGGACGCCGAGGGGCTGTACGCCCTGCCGGGCCTTGTGGATATCCACTTCCACGGGGCAATGGGCAAGGATTTCTGCGACGGCACCGAGGAGGCCATCCAGACGCTGGCGGATTTTGAGGCCAGCAAGGGCGTGCTGGCCATCTGCCCCGCCACCATGACCTACCCCGAGGAGATCCTGAACAAGGTAATGGACGCCGCTGCCGCCCATAAAAACGGCAAGGGCGCCGACCTTGTGGGCATCAACATGGAAGGCCCCTTCATCAGCCCCAAAAAGGTGGGTGCACAGAACCCGGAGTATGTGCAGGGTGCAGACGCCGCCATGTTCCGCCGTTTGCAGAAGCGTGCGGGCGGTCTGATCAAGCTGGTGGACGTTGCACCCGAAGAGCCGGGCAATCTGGACTTTATCAAGGAGTGCCATAACGAGGTGCGCATCTCCATCGCCCACACCTGCACCGACTACGACACCGCCGTCAAAGCCTTTGAAGCCGGTGCCACCCACATGACCCACTTGTACAATGCCATGCCCGGCATCACCCACCGTGCGCCCGGCCCTATCATTGCAGCCATGGAGCACGATGCCGAGGTGGAGCTGATCACCGATAACGTGCATATTCACCCCGCCATGGTGCGGTTCACCTTCAACACCTTCGGGGACGACCGCGTCTGCCTGATCGCGGACAGCGCCATGTCCTGCGGCCTGCCGGACGGCCAATACAGTCTGGGCGGACAGGCCATCACGGTCAAGGGACCCCGCGCCACCCTGACCGAGCACCCGGACACCATTGCGGGCAGCAACACCTGTCTGTACGACTGCATGAAGCGCGCCGTGCTGGAGATGAACGTGCCGCTGGAAAGCGCCGTCCGCGCCGCCAGCGAGACCCCCGCCAAGAGCATTGGCGTGGACAACGACTACGGCAGCCTTGCCGCCGGACGCTACGGCAACGTGATCCTTGCGGACAAGGAGCTGAACATCAAGGCTGTCATCCAGAAAGGAAACCGGATCGTATGAGAGAGCCTGCGTTTATCTGGCGGCTGCTCACCGGCCCGGAGCTGACCGATGTGTATCTGAACGAGATGCGCCGGGACTTTCCTGCCGGGGAGCTGAAGCCCCTGAGCATGATCCTGAACAGCGAAGCGGATGGCACTGCCCACACATGGGGCGTGTTTGACGGGGACACCCTTGCCGCCTATCTGCTGATGGTGCGTCCCGAGGGCTGCCGGGTGAGCCAGCTGGATTATTTTGCCGTAGTGCCCGCCTACCGCGCCCACGGCATTGGGGCGCAGCTGCTGGCGCAGCTGCCCGCCCACGAGGACACCGCCGAGGCTATTTTAATTGAAGCCGAGATGCCGGAAAAGGCCGAGGACGCAGCCATGGCAGTGCGGCGGCTGGGCTTTTACGCCCGCTGCGGCGCGTGGGACACCCACTACACCGAGCACCTTTTTGACGCGTGGTTCCGCATTCTGGTGCTGGACTGCCCGGGCTGCGCGTCCCTTGCCCCGGAGACTGCAGTGGAAGCCCTGACCGACTGCTACCGCCGCACCATCAGCCCTACCCAGTGGCAAAAGCACGTGCAGTTCTTTGCCCCGGATGGCAGCGTGTGCGGCTGAGGGCAAAACGCACATAACCATAACATAAAAGAATGCCCGCCCACCGTGGTTTCCCACAGGTGGGCGGGCATTTTGCGGTCTATCGTTTGTGCGCTGTAAAAGCGCTCAGAGGGCGGCGGTCTGGGGGAGCAGGCGGAAGAGCATCACGGGAAGCTCGCTGTTTGCAAAATCCAGCGTAAAGATGAGTTTGCCGTTCTTTGCTTCAAAAGGCAGCTCCGTCTGCGTGCCGTCCGGGGCAATGCGCACAAGCTTTTTGCCTTCCAGCAGTCCGGCGGGCAGCGCGAGCCTTACCCGGCCGGTGGACTGCGTCAGGCTGCCGGCAGTCTCAAATGCCACACTCAGGTATTCCCCGTTCGTCCGTGCGGTCACATCCTCCGCAGAAAGACTGCCGCTGAGCGGCCATGCCGTTGCGGCTTCGATCTTTTCCAGCTGCGCGGCGTTTTCTGCCTGCCCGCACACGGGGCAGAAGGTCAGGGTCTCGCCTTCCGCAGTGCGGAAGGTAAACTTCCGGCAATCGGTGCTGCCGATGTGCGCGCAGCCCTGCCGCAGACAACCGGCGCTCTGAGAGCCGGTTCCATTCGGGGACCATGCACCGAACTGGTGTCCCAGCTTATCGGTCGGGTCTGCGGTGTAGCTGTCTTTGCAGCGGGAGCAGGTAAAAACAGTATAGCCGTCTGTTTCACAGGTAGGCTCTACGGTAACAGCCTGATAGTCATGGTTCAGCGCGGACAGCTCCGCATAGGTGGTATAATCGCAGCGGGAACAGGTGTCGTAAGCGTTCCAGCCCTTTTCCGTGCAGGTGGCGGCTTGCGCGTCATGACGCACCAAATTATGGTTCAGCGCGGGGATTTCTTGATAAGTGGTATAGTTGCAGCGGGAGCAGGTGTCGTAAGCATCCCAGCCCTTTTCCGTGCAGGTGGGGGCTTGCGCTTCATGCGGCACCAAATCATGTTTCAGTGCGGGGATTTCTTGATAAGTGGTATAGTTGCAGCCCAAGCGGGAGCAGGTATCGTAAGCCCAGCCCTTTTCTGTGCAGGTGGGGGCTTGCGCTACGTGACGCACCAAATCATGGTTCAGTGCGGGCAGCTCTTTGCGGGTGGTATAGCCGCAGCGGATGCAGCGGTCGTAAGCGTCCCAGCCGATTTCCGTACAAGTGGGGGCTTTTGCTGCGTGCTGCTCCAAATCATGGTTCAGCGCGGGCAGCACCAGACTGGTGAAATAGTCGCAGCGGGAGCAGGCAACGTGCGCCCAGCCCTCTCCCGTACAGGTGGGGGCTGTTATCACGCGCTGCCTCAGATCATGTTTCAGCGCGGGCAGCACCGGAGTGTCGTAATAGTCGCAGCGGGAGCACTTAACGTAAGCCCAGCCCGTTTCCGTACAAGTGGGGGCTGTTATCACGGACTGCCTCAGATCATGGTTCAGTGCGGGCAGCTCTTTGCGGGTGGTATAGTCACAACGAGAGCAGGTATCGTAAGCATCCCAGCCGATTTCCGTACAGCTGGGGGCTTTTGCATCGTGATGCACCAAATCATGATTATTTGGGTCTTTTTCGCCGTATTCCGCGCCGCATTTTTCGCAGGTTTTGCCTGTGGTGCAGGTGGGCGTTTCGGTGCCGCCGGTATGTACCTTTAAATACGAAACATTGCCATCGTTGTGGCAGTTCTTGCATTCAGCTACATAAACCCTATGACTGTTCGAATCATATTTTCTGTATCCGAGGACCTCACGTGTCTCCACACTCCCACAGTTTTTGCAGCGCACCGTGGTTGTTTCTGCCGCCGCTTTTAACACGATCCCCGGTATCAGGCACACCATTGCCAGCACCGTCAAACACCCGATCAGCCATTTTTTCATGTTGCTCCCTCCTTGTCATCAAACCTTGTTATCCTTTCAGATCAAACTGTACGGACAGCGATGCAAGCACGGCATCTACCACCTTCCGCGCCTGGGCAAGCATATCGATCTCCGCCACAAAAGCGATGACCTGCTCGCGCTCCTGCGCGGGGACCTGCAGCGCACTCAGGCTCATGCTCAGGAACCGCCGTATTTTGCGCTCCAGCGTAAAGTAGGGGTCGCACCGCCGTGCCATGTAGCCGCGCATCATGCCAGCCGTGCCCAGCTCCATCTCGTAGAAATCGCACTCGGCGCACCCGGGCAGATACGCGCTGAACGCCGCCTGCAGCTCGGCCGTGGTGCTGCGGTGGATGATCTCCGCCGTGGCGGGGAAGGTGTACGCTTCCACATAGATATCCCGCAGATTCTCGCTCAGCTCGGTCATCGCCAGCTGCAAAGCCGTTTCCACCGCGTAGAGGTACACCGGCGAGGGGGCGTTTGCCGCCAGCGGCCTTACCGCGCCGAACTGCCTGCTGAACATCATGCCGATCAGCTCGGTCAGCACGCCGTCCTTGGTGCGGAAAATATTCTGGAACGACCCGGCAGAAACATCTGCTTCCTTTAAAATTTCTGCCACCTTGGTGTTCGTGTAGCCTTTTTCCAGAAAAAGCCGGACACAGGCGGTCAGTATCCGCCGTTTTGCTTCTTTGCTGTCGTATCTGCGCGCCATTGGAAATCATCCTTTTCTATAATTGGTTTCTAACCCAATTATATATTGATTTGAAAATTGCGTCAAGTAGACTTTTCAGGGCGTATTTTGGGCAGGTTGACAAAATTTGAACTTCCCGCCGGTGTGCAAAAGTGTGCAGAGCCCCGGAAAATGGAAAAAGATGATTTTTGATCCGTGACTTGGTGGCGATTTGAGTGACCACAGAGATAAATCTGGTGCAGGGGAAGAAGAATGCCCACTCGTCTGAGGAGTTCTCAGGGGAGTGGGCATTTTCACACAAGTGGTTAATATAATTTCGATTATGATAATTCAAATTATATTAAGACGTTCCATGGGCTGTAACAGCTTCACCGCTTGGTTTTCAAAAACCACCTGTTGATAGCGGTGTTACTTCTTCACAAATTGGTATACGCCATATTCTGGTGACGTCACCAATCCATGCTTGATAAGATTCTTGATGATAGAGGATGCACGCGATTTCTGAACGCCATATAGCTGTGCAACGTTTATGCTGCGGAACTGATATTGATACCGATATCTCTTGAAAAGTTCAAGCGTCCGTTCTTTTGTACTTGCAGTCAGCCTGGTATTATCCAGCCTTTTGCAAAGTTCACTCACTTCGGCATCCGTACTCATTCCGTGGAGCACTGTAGAAGTTTCCGCACTTTCCGCAGCGGTTTCCGCACTTTCCGCACCACTTGCCACACTTTCCATACTGATCTGTGCCGGAGTCGCTACACTTCTATTCGGCAGTGTGACGATAAAGAAATCTGAATCTGAGTAGAAAGTCGGCTTCTGGGCTACTTCCACATAAGAGTTCAGGATGCGGTCAATGCCACTGCCACGGCGCTCCATAAAGCCAAGCCGCGAGAACACATCCGAGATCACCTGATTGCGCCGCATAGACGGAATATGCCGGATATCCATATCCTGCACCCTGCGGCCATTCATCATGCCGCCCGGCGAAGTGATCTCCAGCCGATCATCAAACACTTCCACATGAATCTCCGAACCAAGAATCTGATAATTCCGATGGATCAGCGCATTGACCAGCACCTCACGAACGGCCTTATACGGGTAATCACTGCGTTCTTCGCGGGTCATACCACGGATGCTCCACGGGTTTTTGCTGTTGTTGCGAACAAAATCTTCCGCATTTTGCAGCAGCGTGATCAGACTTGCACCTTGAAATTCCTTGTCATCCAGAGCATCTTCTTCAATGCTGCCCTTGTAGTTGCCTTTCCAGCGCGTGCAGAAAATACGGGATTGTTTCAGAACGCCCTGATCGCAAAGCAACAGGCCGCCATTCGTGATTTGTCCATCATCTGTTACCAATCCTGCGGAGGGCAAGTCTTTTTCAAGGTCGAAATCCTCTTTTTTCAGATTCTTAAATGTCGCGGCCAGCAGTGTAAAACTGACATCACCCACTCGATAAGAACTGGGCAGGGCATCAAAGGTCTGGTTCATACCTTGTAGGATCAGCTCGTTCAGTTCCCGTGAAGTGGCTTCTTCGGACTGGTCGCCATGCCGCACATAGGCCGTATGGGAACCGTCAAAGGCATAATAATATGGATACGCCGGACCGTCCTGTACTTCCAGATCAACGCAGGACTTGCCCTCTATTTCGACCTCCCGCACCCGATAGCGTGGTGTAGGGTCAATGCGGACCTTGATAAGTTCCGTCAATCTGCTCACCACAGCCTGCGGATTTTCTAATCCTACGACCTCGCGCGGCTCATTCTTTACACCAAAAATCAGGTGTCCGCCCTCGGTATTGGCAAATGCCGACACGGATTTCAGCCAGCTGCGCGGCTTTTTCTCTTCAAGGCGTTCCTTGTAATCCACATGGGAGGCTTCAATGTAATGGTCGAGGGGGAAAGGCATGGTATCACCTGCTCGCTTCTTAATCTTTAGCGTTTGTAAATTCATTATACCTTATTTGAAGGCCAAATTCAAAACTTTTTATCTGTTTCGTGCCGGCTGAGCTTTTCTGCCTGGGCAACGATTGATTTTCCGACCTGATTAGAGTATCATTAAAATGAATTGTTGTATCTCTACGCCCGATGCACCTCCGGGTGTGATCTTTGTTCTGAAAAACATCAACAATGAGATCAATGTGGATCAGCAAAACCGTCTGCATCCATTCTACATGGTTTATATTGGGCAGGATGGCTCGACTGTCTGCGATTATCTTTCTCCGAAAGAGCTGCTGGATCGTCTGCGGCTGCTCTGCAAAGGCAAACCGAACCCGACCAGAGCCTTTGCCAACAGTTCAATCAGGCCACGGACGATGGAAAGAATATGTCTGCCTATTCTGAATTGCTGAGCGAGACCATCAATTCTATTTTGGATGCAAAGGAAGAGAGCGATATTGACAGTCTGTTCAAGATGGGCGGTACAACGGCCCTGCTTTCTTCGATTTCCGGGCTGGATGACTTTGAACTGATTTGCTTCCTTGTGGTACAATAAGAGGTGAGATCAATGCTGGGCTTTCCACCCTCCACGGAGTTTAACAAACGGATTCCGAAACAGAAGTTCTATGAAAACGCTGCCGTTCCAGCGGCAGTCAAGCGATTGTTTGCAGACCAGCTGCGCTGTATCTACTGGCGCAACAAGCTGGCAGTGTCCACCTTGAATCTCACTGCCGGAGAGCGGGTGACAGAGATCGAGATTTTCGAGCTGTGTCTGACCGGACCAAAACTGGATGAAGCTGTTCTGCGCCAAATCGACAGTGAAATCCCCTATCACATTCTGTTTGTTCTTTCTTATGAGAATAAGGTGCAGGCTTGGATCGGCTGTAAAGATACATCTGCGAACAGCAGTACCAAGGTAAGCTGTTATCTGCATACAGACTAGATGCCAGAAACAGAATTGTCCCTTGCGATAAGCGGTCTGAGCTTAGATGCAGTTTACGATGGACTGGTGCGGCGGATTGCCCGATTGCAGGGTGAGGGCTGGAATGCCGCATACAGCATTGCGGAGAACATCCAACGCTCTGCGGAACGTGAAAAACTGCAAAAGCAGATTGCAGCATTGGAGAATAAGATTCGGAAAGAGAAGCAGTTCAATCGTCAGGTGGAGATGAATGCAGAACTGAAACAACTAAAAAAGAATCTGGAACAACTTACAAAGGAGGAGTTATAAGATGGATAATGATTTTTCTTCAGTTCATACCGCTATTGAGATAGCAGATATGCGGTCAACTATTGACGACATTAATAAAATTTTGCAAACCATTCCGTTTAATGAAGATGCGGCGCGCCAAAAGATTTATGAAATAAACGCAAAGCATCCAGATAATAAAATGATTTGGAACTTGTTTCATGCAAACATTCCTTCTGGTATTTCGATTCAACAAGCATCAAAAGAAAATCTATACCAAGATTTGCAGTGGAAAGAATTTTATCTCGAAGCAAAAATCCTTGGAAAGTCCGTTGATGAAATGCGAAAGGAATGGCAAAATAGGTGAAACAGGAATATCTATTCGTTGAAGATACACACAAAGCAGAAATTGAATCTTATAAGCCAGAAAATGTTCGCTGTTCAATTCAAAACATAGAAGATTCCACTTGTTGGATTGCAGTCTATGAGGTTTCCGGTGAAAATCTTCAAAGCGCAAAAACATTATCAAAAACCAATGATTATATTACATCAAAATTCAATCCGACAATTTTGACAAACGAGAGTGCGGCTTATTTCAACAAATCTCTTTATCCGTACTTTAATGAGTTTGAAAGAAAACTACGAAAACTTTTATACTTAAAAAGTGCTTTGCAACATGATGCTACCGCTTCTCAAAATATCAAGGAGTTAGAGAGCAAAGATCTTGGCACGATTTTTGAACTGCTTTTTACAGATGCTCAATTTATAAAAGATGTCAAAAAGAACATCAATGAAAAATCATGGCAATTTACAAGAGATGAGCTTATAAATACTATCAATAATCTTTCTGAAAACACCGTATGGGATTCTCTAATCGGCCATGAAACCATTTCTGTTCTGCGAAGCGACTTTATTCGGGTGAAAAATTATCGAAACGATGTTATGCACGCACATAATATGGATGCAGCTTCTTATACTTCAGCACTAGGTGTAATCAAAAAGATAAATGACCAGTTGGATGACGAGTTAAACAAACTTGTCAAATCCCCAGAAAAAGAAGAAGCGAATGATACACAGTCTTTTAACTCCACTCTAAACCAAGCTCTTAGAGACCACGAAACGGCTACGGCAATATCCGTCAATGTGCCAAATTCTTCGTACGAGAAGTTTTTTCACGATATTGTGTTGCAATCTGAAATTCCGCCTGCTGTTCGAAATTTGCAAGTTTTACTTGCCCAAGAAGCAGTATCGTCCAAATATTCTGAATTGGCAAAGACTATTGAAGAAGCCTCACAAAAAATGCCAGCCTACGTAAAATTGGCACAAACGTTAAGTTCTCCCGAAATCAAGGAGCGATATCAAAATATCCTCCGTATTCTTGAAGCTCAGCAAGACGAACATTCAAAGCCCCAAGATAATTTAGAGAAAAATATTGGTGAAACTCCTCCCATAGAAGAAAGTGAGAATCCGAATGAACAAGCTAAAAATGCAGACCCCCAACCTGACAGCCCAGAACATTGATAAAATCGCCGCGCTTTTTCCTAACTGCATCACAGAAATGCTGGATGAGGAAAAGAGTACCCCCGACCGCAAGGTTTACAAGCGTGGTATCAACTTTGAACTGCTGAAGCAGATGCTCTCGCCGGACGTTGTAGACGGAGATGAAGCATACGAGTTTACATGGGTGGGCAAAAAGGCATCCATTGTGGAAGCTAACAAGCCCATCCGCAAGACCCTGTGCCCCTGCCCGGAAGAAAGCAAGAACTGGGATGATACCGAGAACCTCTACATTGAGGGTGACAATCTGGAAGTTTTGAAGCTTCTACGAACAAGCTATTTGCATAAAGTGAAAATGATTTATATTGACCCACCCTACAACACAGGTAATGACTTTATTTATCCGTGAGGGTGTGTATAAATCGTTTGAGGTCACACAGGATCACTTTGCAGAGGAGTACGGCAAGAAGATCCGCTTCTTTATCTACAACTCCGCACAGTTGACGGAAATTGACCGCTTTGCCTCGGATAGTTCCATCAATGTCATGATCATCAATTCGCAGGCGTTCAATGCCAAAGGCAAAGATGCCCGCCGTATTTATATGAAGCTGGACGAGTTCCGTTCCCGTCGGCCCATTGACATTATTGCAAAGACAAACCCGATCCTGATTATTGATGAACCGCAGTCGGTGGAGGGCAAGCAGACCAAAGAGCGGATGAAAGAGTTCAACCCGATGATCACCCTGCGCTACTCGGCTACCCACCGTGCAGACAGCATCTACAACATGGTCTACCGGCTGGATGCAATGGAAGCCTATAATAAGCGTCTGGTCAAGAAAATCGTGGTCAAGGGCATTACGGAATCCGGCAGTACCGCTACGGATGGGTTTGTCTATCTGGAAAGCATCAATCTTTCCAAGGCAGACCCTACGGCAACGATCCAGTTCGACTGCAAGGGAAAATCCGGCCTGCGCAAAGTAACGCGCACCGTTGGGCTGAAATTCAACCTCTATGACTATTCCGGCAATCTGGACGAATACAAGGATGGCTATGTGGTGAAAGAGATTGATGGCCGGGACAACCACATTGAATTTCTGAATGGTGTCCGATTGTTTGCCGGAGATGTGGTCGGCAAGGTGGACGAGGACCAGCTGCGCCGCATTCAGATTCGGGAAACGATCCTTTCGCATCTTGAGCGGGAACGTCAGCTGTTCCACAAGGGCATTAAAGTGCTGAGCCTGTTCTTTATTGATGAAGTGGATAAGTACAAGTGCTATGATGCTGCAGGCCAGCCCTATAACGGCATTTATGCAGAGATGTTTGAGCAGGAGTACGAGGATATTGTCGGCCAGATGCAGCTTTCGCTGGGCGAGGATGATTACATCCGCTACCTGAAAGCAATTATACCCATGCGGGTTATTTTTCGGTGGATAAGAAAGGCCATTTTGTCAATCAGGTTGCAGGCGATGATAAGCGGGAGAAAACCTCCAATGACATCAGTGCCTATGACCTGATTATGAAAAACAAGGAGCTTCTTCTTGACCGGGACCCCAAGCGTTCCCCCGTCCGCTTTATCTTCTCACACTCTGCCCTCCGGGAAGGATGGGATAACCCGAACATGTTTCAGATCTGCACCCTGAAACAGAGCAGCAGTGAAGTCCGCAAACGGCAGGAGGTTGGCCGCGGCCTGCGTCTGTGCGTCAACCAGAACGGTGAACGTATGGATGCGAATGTTCTGGGCAACGATGTGCATAACATCAACATCCTGACTGTCATTGCCAGCGAAAGTTATGACAGCTTCGCCAAAGGCTTGCAAAGCGAACTGGCCGAAGCAGTTGCGAACCGTCCCAGAAAGGTGGATGCTACCTTGTTTGTTGGCAGAGTTCTTACGGATACAAACGGCAACGAGCAGATCATGGATACTGACACCGCCGCCATCTATTTTGATCTGGTCCAGAATGGCTATGTGGACCGCCATGGTGCGCTGACGGACAAGTACTATGCCGACCATGCAAACCATGCGGTGCAGGTGGCAGAAGAAGTTGCAGACTGTGCAGCATCGGTCATTGATTTGTTGGATTCTGTTTACAGCGATAAGGTCATGCTGCCTGAAAATGCACGTTCCAACAATGTGGAGTTGAAAATTGACCCGGACAAGCTGGCTATGCCGGAGTTCAAGGCCCTTTGGAACAAAATCAGCCCGAAATCGGTTTATGTGGTGGATTTTGACACGGATGAACTGGTGCAAAAATCCATTTGCTCGCTTAACCGCAATCTGAACGTATCGAAGATTTACTTCAAAGTAGAATCCGGTGAAATGACGGAGATCAAATCCAAGGATTCTCTGTTAGATGGCTCTGCTTTCGCAAAAGCGGATCAGCATAAATATGACCCACAGACCAAAATTCACGCCAGCCAGAGCGTCAAGTATGACCTGATTGGCAAGCTGGTGGCTGAAACCAAGCTGACCCGCAAGGCGATTGTACAGATTCTGGTCGGCATTGAAAAAGCGGTGTTCGATCAGTTCAAGGACAACCCGGAAGAGTTCATTCTGAAAGCAGCTGCCCTTATCAATGACGAAAAGGCAACAGCCATCATCCAGCATATCACTTACAATATTCTGGATGAGCATTACGATACGGACATTTTCACTGAGCCGACTTTGAAGGGAAAACTCGGTACGAACGTCATGAAAGTACAGCGGCATCTGTATGACCATTTGATTTACGATTCAAGCAATGAGCGTGATTTTGCCGCCGACCTCGATACGAACCGTGATGTGGCAGTCTATGTAAAGCTGCCGGATGGATTCTATATTTCCACACCTATTGGAAAATACAATCCCGACTGGGCGATTGCGTTCTATGAGGGCACAGTCAAGCACATCTACTTTGTTGCTGAAACCAAAGGCACACTGGATTCCATGAAGCTCAATCACATCACCCCGGTAGAACAGGCTAAAATTGATTGTGCCCGTGCACATTTCAAGGCATTGAACGATGAAAACGTGGTGTACGATGTGGTGAGTGACTATCAGACATTGCTGAACGCAGTTATGAAATAATAAACCAAAAGAAATAATACGGTGCTGCTGTGCAGCATTCCCCAAAACGGTAAGGTTCTATTGTGAACTTTGCCGTTTTTCTTTTTGTCCAAAATTGTATTCCAAAACGGCCCTATAGATTCATATTGGTGTAAGAAGTTTTCCAAACAAAATTTGAAAATCAGGTTGCCAAACACCCTTTTTAGAATGTTATAGGTATAGGAGGTTGTTTGAAAAAGTGAAAATTCCCCAAATTTTCATAAGACCCCGTTTAAAAATACCCCTTTAAGTTTGTATAGGGTGTAGGGACTACTTTCAGAAACGAACCCCTTGGCATTTTGGAAAGCCCGCAACTTCTTACAAAACCACACTGTACCTTGACAACAACATGATCGGCTGCAAGTTAATATGCTTTTTCGGAGAAGTGCCGCCACGACAAGAGCGCACCAAGAAGAAGCCATACGCCGGAGGAAATCGGGCAGGAACAGCTTGCGGGCAGACCGACACCGAAGAAGAACCGGGCAAGCTGGCAGAGAGGACTTCACAAGTCTTGTCTGTCAGGTTGTTCGGCGCAAGAGTGCAGAGATCGCAGATCTTTGCGCGGGTCAAGGGCGGCAGCCTTGCCCAGTGGATGTGATGCCCTGCGTCATATCCTACTGGGTATTATCTGGCGCATAGCAGGCGGCAGATTTGCAGCTCCGCTGCACCGCGTTGCCCCTACCCCGCGCACGGCGCTCTCTGTGTGACCCCAGAAAGGAGAGATGGTCGCTGAAACTGACACGACACAACGGACGCGCCGGAAAGCATGGCACTTATAATCCAAAGCACAATGACCGCAGTTTTGACCTTGCCAACAGCGAGCATATCGACCCGGAACGTGTTCCGAGAAATATCTACTGGGACTGTTATAACGGCATCCGTTCTGCCATGCAGCCCAAAAGTGAGGATAATTTTGGTGAAACCTTTGCGGATGTAGAAAAGCTCTACTACAAACTGCACTACACCGATTTTGTTGAAAAGCAGAATGCGCGCAACGCCAAAATTCGCCACACGGAACGAAACCGTTCTCCCGAAGATTTGCTTACCAGCAAGAAAACCTGCCCCGAAGAAAGCATCTATCAGCTTGGAACGCTGGAAAGTCACGCTTCCACGAAAGAACTTTTTCAAATCGCCACAGAATTTATGGACGAGTTCCATGAGCGTTTCGGCAAACACGTTCAAATTTTGGATTGGGCTTTGCATCTGGATGAGGGGACTCCGCACATCCACGAACGCCATGTGTTTGACTGTGAAAACAAGTATGGCGAGATTGCTCCGCAGCAGGAAAAGGCATTGGAAGCACTGGGTTTTGAACTGCCAAAACTAGACAAGCCCCTTGGACGCTACAACAACCGCAAGATCACATTTGATGCAGCCTGCCGCACGATGCTATTCGAGATTGCCAAACGCCACGGCTTGGAACTGGACGAAGTGCCAGAATACGGCGGACGGGCTTATCTGGAAAAGCAGGATTACATTCTGAAAAAGCAAAATGAACGGATCGCAGAACAGAAGAAAGAGCTGCAAGAACAAAGTATTCAATATGTCGGATTGCTGGAAGATTGCCGTAACCAGCGAGATGAATATGCTGAACTATTCAATCAGGCGATAAGGCAATCTGAAGAGATTTCGAAAAACAATGAAAAAATTAAAAGCCAGGAGAACGAATTAGAAGAGCTGTTTTCGCAATGGGTAGATGTAAACGATTTGTTTAATGATGCGGTAAATGGTTCTTATGACCAAGCGGTCCTTGCGGTTTCCGATGTTGGATTATCAACTGATGATCTCCGGCGGTGATGTGAAAGCCGTTCAGGGAACAACAGGTCACGCCAGTGCAAATCTGCTGGTCAACACCTATGCTCACATCCAGCAGGATTCCCGCAAGAAGCTGGGTAAAAGGTCCGAGGAGGGCTTCTACAAGCCGGGAACAACACCTGTGCAGGCTGCCCCGGTTGAAGCAGAACCGACCATCTCCGTATCGGCACTGTTGGAGCTTCTGAAGGACGCAGACCCCTCTGTAAAAGCGCAGCTTCGCCTGGCTCTGCTGACCTGAATTGCAAAAAATAGCACGAATTACAGAGTAATTCACAGACTTACTCCATCTGACACGAAAAATGCGGACCGTGCAAAAACCGTGCAGAGACCGTGCAAATGGCGTATAAAAAGAAAATCCCACGAAGAATCTTACGATTCTTCGTGGGATTTTGGTGCGCTCGAGGGAACTCGAATCCCTGGCCCTCTGATTAAAAGTCAGATGCTCTACCGGCTGAGCTACGAGCGCATATTCCGCAGCAAAACAATACTGCCGAATAATATTACCACAATTGACTGCAAAAAGCAAGAGCAGCGCCGAAAAAAGCGGAAATTCCCGCGCAAGCGCCCGGATTTGCGGCGGGAGAGATTTTCCGGCGCACAGCATTCGGCGGAAGCCGGTGCGCGCCGCCTATGACTGGGCGCTGCTGTGCAGCGTTTGCAGCCGGCAGTGCTCTGCCCCAAAACCGGCGTGCGGAGCATACCCGGCGGCGCACGCTCCCGTCGGGCAGAAAAAGCAGTGCGGAGCGGCAGTGTCCCGCTATTATATTTAAGGTACGATAAAATGGTGAAACCTAAATTCCGATAGTTGACAACGTGGTAAAATGTGGTACTCTTAGGGTACAAAAAAGCTTTTGAGGAGGGTTTTTATTATGGCTATGAAGATGGATCGCCGTTCCTTTTTAAAGACCTCTGCTGCGGTGGCAGTGGCAGTATCCATGACCGGGCTGCTGGGCGGCTGCAGCGGTGGTGACGGCGGCACTGATCTGGGTGGCTTTACGGTTGCTGTGGGCGAATGGAGCGCCGTCCCTCATGATCAGGGTATGGGCACCGGAAAATCCTGGTATGCCGATTTCGCGGTGAAAGTGCGTGTTCACAATCTGGATAGCGTCAACGGCTTCAGCTTCCCTGCAAAATCCGTATTTGTGCTTAAGATCAATGGGCAGAAGGTCGCGCTGCAGGGCGGAGACCTGCTGAGCAACATCACGCTGGTCATGAAAAAGGGTGAGCGCAGAACGGGTGTACTGACCTTCCGGCTGGATGAGAGCCAGAAAAATCTCTATCAGGCAATGGAAGCACATACCGCAGAGATCAAGCTTACGGTTGGCGTTGACCCCACCGAGACCTATACCGCTGTTTATGAGGACTTTACCTTTAAAAAGGATTCCAAGCTTGCGTAATTGAACTCAAACTGCCTAATACAGGAGGTGCATCGCTATGATCAACCGCAGAACATTTCTCAAGCTCAGCGCCGGGGCACTGGTGCTGACCGCCGCAGGGGCTTTGACCGGCTGCGGGGATACCGTAGTCGACAAGACCAGCGGCGCAGCCAAGATCGGTGATATCACCTTTATCTGTGCAACACCGTTTCTGGGCGGCGGCGATAATTTTGCACTGACCTATTGCACAGAGTTCACCATCCAGAACAACAGCGCTGAAAAGGTGGTCATCAAGCCGGAGGACATCACCTGCATCTTCCGCGAGTCAGATACAGAGGAAACGCTGTATTTCAAGCGGAACGAGCTGATCGCAGCGCCGGGACAGACGGTCGTCTACAATGGCTCGCAGAAGTTCTATCTGGAGACCAAGGAGCGCATCCCGGAAAAGAACAGTCCCGGCACCTATGAGCTGCGCGTGCGCTACAATGGCAAAACCGCTGTGTTCCTCTACGGGAACAACGGCAAAAACGTAACAGGCCGTGTAGAGTAAAACCCAATACATCCCGCCGCCGGGCACTCTTGGAAACAGGAGTGCCCGGCGGCTTTTGTTTTGTGCCGCATTACCTGTTCTTTACATTGGGGCTGGCAGTATGCACAAAGTTTTACGCACTTTTTGCACGTCCATGGTCGCGGCAAGGGCGGCAAAGCGGTAGAATAAGGCCGTTCCCAAGGAAAACACAAAAAGACAGTGCCGGGCGGGAGCCCGGGTTTTTAACGGAGGAAATTCTATCATGAAAAAGATCTCTCGTCGTTCGTTCCTGACCGTTTGCGGTGCAGCTGCTGCGGCTGCTGTTCTGACTGCCTGCGGCGGTTCTGCTTCTTCCGCATCCAGCACCGCTGCTTCTGCTTCCACCACCGCTTCTTCCGCTGCCGGGCAGGCAGCCGGTACCCTGAGCGGCAACGTTGCTACCGGCGGTTCTACTTCCATGAAGAACGTCATTGCTGCCCTGACCGAGGGCTTTGCCGAGTTCGAGCCGGGTGTCACCGTCAGCTACGACCCCACCGGTTCCGGCGCTGGCATCACCGGCGCTACCGACAAGACGCTGGACATCGGCCTGTCCTCCCGCGCCCTGAAGGACGACGAGAAGTCCGCCGTGGACGGCACCACCGTGGCGCTGGACGGCATCGCCATCGTTGTGAACAAAGACAGCAAGGTCGCTGACCTGACCGTGGAGCAGCTCAAGAAGATGTTCACCGGCGAGATCACCAACTGGAAGGATGTCGGCGGCGATGACGGCGAGATCGTTCTGGTGGGCCGTGAGGCCGGTTCCGGCACCCGCGATGGCTTTGAGAGCATCGTGGACGTGAAGGACAGCTGCAAGTACGCACAGGAGCTGACCGCTACCGGCGCTGTCATCAGCGCTGTGGAAGCAAACCCGCTGGCTATCGGCTACGCTTCTCTGTCCGCTGTGGGCGACACCGTCGCCATGGTCACCGTGGAGGGTGTGGAGTGCAGCGAGGACACCGTGAAGGACGGCAGCTACAAGATCCAGCGTCCCTTCGTGTTCGTCACCAACAAGAGCGTCACCTTGTCTGAGCAGGCACAGGCCTTTGTGGACTTTGCCACCAGCAAGGACGCTGCCGACCTCATCCGCACCGCAGGCGCTGTGCCGGTGAACGAGTGATTTTGCGAGGGGATCCCTCAGGTGTTTTTATGAAAAAATTCGAGCTGCCCCGCACCCCGGCCCAATGGCTGGAAGCTGTCATGAATGCCATCTTCTTCCTCTGCGGCATCCTCGCCGTGGGCTGCGTGGCTGTCATTACCATCTATATGTTCCTGTCGGGCCTGCCCGCCATCGGAAAGATCGGCCCGCTGAACTTCCTCTTCGGCACCGAGTGGGCCTCCACGGCGTCCGAGCCGAAGTACGGCATCCTGCCCTTCCTGCTTTCGAGTATTTATGGCACCCTGGGCGCGTCCCTCATCGGCGTGCCGGTGGGCCTGCTGACGGCAGTCTTCCTCTCGAAAGCGGCAGCTCCCGGCGTGCGCAATGTGGTCGTCACGGCGGTGGAGCTGCTGAGCGGCATCCCCAGCGTGGTGTTCGGCCTGCTGGGCATGCAGGTGCTGGTGCCTGCGGTGGCGAAAGTCTTCGGCAAGGCGTCGGGCGCCTGCCTGCTGTCGGCCATCGTGGTGCTGTCCGTCATGATCCTGCCCAGCATCGTGTCGGTGTCGGTGACGGCCCTCAACGCCGTGCCGCCCCTTTTCCCGTTTTTTCTCTGGAGGAATACTGTGATTTTGTTGTGACCTGTATC
>OGEP01001434.1_pt1 | contig 25943 bp, 20 predicted proteins | sample 1570721 | NCBI WGS metagenome assembly OGEP01 (sample SAMEA2582131, study PRJEB24529) | metagenome | biome: Human gut stool | place: China | collected 2011 | reverse complement strand
TGAGAAACCCATTGGTAGAGTTAAATATGCGCTAATTTAATTCCGCCAACGAGTATTATTAATTCGGCTCAAAGGTATACCGGTTATTTGAACCGGGCAATTTTGCGGTTCATTCCGGTTCAAAGTGATGTTTTCAGCTCACGCCCGGAGGGACTTTAATGCCATACGCGGGAGGGGTTTTCGGGGCCATATTTAGCGGCACCCCTCGCGGCACCCCTTGAAAATCTCTCAAACGCCTTGTAGGAAGGGGAATCCGGACGCACGTTTTTTGCGTTCCGGCACCCCATCCGGCAACTAATATATATAATAAATAAAGAATGTATTAAAATACATTATATCTTTTTCCTCATTTTGGGGATGGCAAGATAGGGATTTTCTTTAATCATTTCATATACCAGCGCAGGCGTTCCCCAACATCTCACGATGGCGGCAATCTGTTGGGGAGTAAGTGTCTGGGTGTGCGGGGTAAATCCCGCTTCCGTCAGTTGTTGCGGCAATGCCGGGTGTTCTGTTATCGTCCGGCGAAAAGCTCGCACCGCTGAACTGTTGTACTGAAAGTTCGGAAAATAAGCGATTGCCACTTCGGACAACGCATGGCAGCCGCAAAGCAGCCAGTCATAGGATTTAATTTTCATGTTCCTTTATTCATTTGTTATGGCGCAAAAGTATGCTTTCTCCGAATGATGGGATAAACTGTTATTTTTATTGTCGGTAATTTCAATATGAAATTAGTTGGAAAATATTTAAATAAAAATCTAATTATTTAAACAATCTTCTCTATATTTGCACTCGGTATTAGATTTTATATGGCATTTCTGTTCTCTTACAGACAGTAGTGTCCGGTTTAAATAGAAATAAAGGTATTAGGATGTCGAAAATAATAAAAGAAGCACAAAAACATTTACAACAGAAAAGGGAAAAATATCGTCGTCAGGAAGAGAAGATGGAGGAAATGAAATGTACAATGCAACATACGGAAACGGAGATCAAGCAATTGGAATATGCGCTGGAAGTAATGGAAAGCGCGGAAAAGGCAGGCCGCAAGCGGAGAGTGATCGGTCATGATAAGATAAAGGAGTACTTTGCTTCTTTCAGCCGTTTCTTCGACTTTCTGCAGCACCGCTTGAATCTGTTCGTGCATTATGAGCTGGCGTGCGAGATTATCTTTGCGCGCTACCGGTTCCGAAGCAGGTCGCGCACTCCCGGAAGGGAATATCTCAGTTTCGCTACCGTACTGACTTATTTTAAAAATGAAAGGGGTATGGTGAGCTGATAGTACGAATAAAATAGAAATCTAAAGATAAAAGCATGGAAAATAAATGTTTTAGGAACAGAAACGACTAAATTGATATTTTTTCCTTATTTTTGTATGTCCATTATTGAATGATATGATACAGATAATACAATTAAAAGGAAAAGACAAACGTTTATATCGGCTGCTGGCACCTCTGGTTATGGATCCTGACGTGATACGTGCCAACAACAATTACCCGTTCAAGACGAGTGAAGACTACGTCTGGTATATTGCGGTCAATGGAAAAGAAGTGAGGGGATTTATCCCGGTGGAACAGAAGAGCAAGAAAAAGGCTGTAATAAACAATTATTATATAGGAGCTGAAAATACGGAGCGGGAAGAGATCTTATCCGATCTGCTGCCTGCTATAATAAAAGATTTCGGCCCTGAGAGCTGGCTGCTTCATTCCATCACACTTGTACAAGACAAAGAAATATTCGAAAAGTTCGATTTTACATCCATGGATAAGAAATGGACACGTTACGTTAAAATGTATAGATAGGAGGCTTATGGGGAAAAAAGTTGCAGGCACTAAAAATGTATATGAGCTGGCACAAGAACGATTGAAAGTAATATTTAGCGAGTTTGATAATATATATGTATCATTTTCCGGAGGTAAGGATAGTGGGGTACTGCTGAATATGTGTATTGATTATATCCGGAAGAATAATTTGAAAATACGTCTGGGAGTCTTCCACATGGATTACGAGATCCAGTATAAGATGACCATCGACTATGTAGACCGGATATTGGAGGCCAATAAGGATATTCTGGATGTTTACCGAGTGTGCATTCCTTTCCGGGTGTCGACCTGCACATCTATGTATCAGTCTTTCTGGCGTCCGTGGGAGGACAGCAAGAAGAATATATGGGTACGCTCCATGCCCAAGAAGGCGATGACAAAGGAGGATTTCCCTTTTTATAATACGTCAATGTGGGATTACGAGTTCCAGATGCGTTTTGCGCAATGGTTGCATAATAAGAAGGACGCAGTGCGCACCTGCTGCTTGATCGGAATCCGTACCCAAGAGAGTTTCAACCGCTGGAGATGCATCTACATGAGCCGCAAATTCCAGATGTATCATAAGTATAAATGGACTTCGAAGGTGGGCAACGATATTTACAACGCGTATCCTATTTATGACTGGAAGACGACGGACGTATGGACGGCCAACGGAAAATTCCAATGGGATTATAACACGCTGTATGATCTGTATTATCGGGCAGGTGTCAATCTGGAGCGCCAGCGTGTGGCGAGTCCTTTCATCAATGAGGCACAGGAGAGCCTGCAACTCTACCGGGTGCTCGATCCCAACACTTGGGGCAAGATGATCGGGCGGGTGAACGGAGTCAACTTCACCGGTATGTATGGCGGTACCCACGCTATGGGATGGCAGTCGGTGAAACTTCCCGAAGGATACACATGGCGGGAGTTTATGTATTTCCTTCTGTCCACGTTGCCGGAGCGGGCACGGAAGAATTATCTCCGGAAACTGTCGGTAAGTGTGAATTTCTGGCGGACGAAAGGCGGCTGCCTGAGCGACTCGACCATCCAGAAACTGATTGACGCCAAAGTGCCGATTGTCGTGATGGACAACAGCAACTATAAAACGTTGAAGAAACCCGTGCGCATGGAATATCAGGATGATATCGACATCCCGGAATTCAAGGAGATACCTACCTACAAGCGGATGTGTGTCTGCATCCTGAAGAACGACCATGCCTGCAAATACATGGGATTCTCGCCTACAAAGGAGGAAATGAGCAAAAGAAGTCAAATAATGGAACAATATAGAATCATAGTATCATGAGTGTAGATAAAAGCCCTGTTTATGAGGTAAAGGCGGTGCCTGTGGAAAAAGTGTATGCCAACGATTATAATCCGAATGTGGTGGCTCCGCCTGAAATGAAGTTGCTCGAACTGTCTATCTGGGAGGATGGATTTACGATGCCCTGCGTGTGTTATTATGATAAGGAGGCCGACCGCTATATCCTGGTGGACGGTTACCACCGCTATACGGTACTGAAGACATCGAAACGGATTTACAAACGCGAGAACGGGCTGCTTCCGATTGTCGTGATAGACAAGGACCTGTCCAACCGTATGAGCTCGACCATCCGCCACAACCGTGCGAGAGGTATGCACAACATCGAATTGATGTGCAACATTGTTGCCGAACTTGACAAGGCGGGGATGTCGGATCAGTGGATTATGAAGAATATCGGTATGGACCGAGACGAATTGTTGCGTTTGAAACAAATTTCCGGGCTTGCCGACCTGTTTGCCAATCATGAGTTCAGTATTCCGGACGAAGTTGCCCCGACGGAAACGGAGCGTAAAGTGTTGTAATCAGGCAATTAGATATGTATACTATTGTTAATTTTTCTTTTTTGGAAAATAACCTTTCTGAAAATTGTATATATTAATCAAATCGGTTACATTTGTAACCATAAACAAAACGGAGACAGCGTCTCTTTAGTAAACAATAGAATACATAAAATGAAAAGAATACTGGTAAGTGGAGGGGCCGGCTTTATTGGTTCTCATCTTTGTACACGGCTGATAAACGATGGTCACGAAGTGATATGCTTGGATAATTTTTTTACGGGGTCGAAAGACAACATCGCTCATCTGATGGGCAATCACCATTTTGAAGTAGTGCGGCATGATGTCACTTACCCATATTCTGCAGAGGTGGATGAAATATACAATTTGGCTTGTCCCGCGTCTCCCATTCATTATCAGCATGACCCTATACAAACGGCCAAGACGTCGGTGATGGGGGCTATCAATATGCTGGGATTGGCGATGAGACTGGATGCAAAGGTGTTGCAGGCTTCTACGAGCGAGGTGTATGGTGACCCGATTGTGCATCCGCAGCCGGAGTATTATTGGGGGAACGTAAATCCTGTGGGGTATCGTTCCTGCTACGATGAGGGGAAGCGCTGTGCGGAGACATTGTTTATGGATTATCATCGACAGAATGATGTGCGTGTGAAGATTATCCGCATATTCAATACGTATGGTCCGCGTATGCTGCCGAACGACGGGAGGGTAGTCTCAAACTTCGTTCTGCAGGCATTGAACAATGAAGACATCACGATATATGGAGATGGAAAGCAGACGCGCAGTTTCCAATATATCGACGATCTGATAGAGGGAATGATAAGGATGATGGAGACGGAGGACGATTTTACCGGTCCTGTGAATCTCGGCAATCCGAATGAGTTCTCGATACAGGAGTTGGCGGAAAAGATAATCGCCATGACGGATTCTTCTTCGAAGATAGTGTTCAAGTCATTGCCGAACGATGATCCCAAGCAACGACAGCCGGATATAACGCTGGCAAGGAAAAAACTCGGTTGGGAGCCTACCATCGAACTGGAAGATGGGCTGAGCCGCATGATTGAGTATTTTAAGGGATCTAAAACGAATAAATAAGGAGATAATTATGAATGTGGAAATTAATCCTTCCGAATATAAAGTCCTCATTGTGGACGATGTCATTTCAAATGTACTTTTATTGAAGGTGCTATTGAACAATGAGAAATTTCAGATTGTAACTGCCAGCAACGGTACGGAGGCTTTGGCACAGGTGAAGAAAGAGAAACCGGATCTTGTGCTGTTGGATGTCATGATGCCGGACATCAGTGGGTTTGACGTGGCAAAGCAGATGAAAGCTGATCCCGAAATGTCTGATATTCCTATCATTTTCCTGACTGCGCTGAATAGCACGGCGGATATAGTGAAGGGATTCCAGGTGGGAGGTAATGACTTTATCTCCAAGCCGTTCAATAAGGAGGAACTGATCATCCGTGTGACGCACCAGATTTCGCTGGTTGCCGCCAAACGGATCATCGTGGCGCAGACGGAGGAATTGCGTAAGACGATCATGGGACGTGACAAGCTGTATTCTGTGATTGCGCACGACTTGCGTTCGCCGATGGGTTCTATCAAGATGGTGCTGAATATGCTGATTCTGAATCTGCCCAGCGAGACAATCGGTGAGGAGATGTATGAGTTGCTGACAATGGCGAACCAGACCACTGAGGATGTGTTCTCACTGCTCGATAATTTGCTGAAATGGACGAAGAGTCAGATCGGTAAGTTGAAGGTGGTTTATCAGGAGTTCAATATGGTGGAAGTCGTAGAGAGTGTAAGTGAGATCTTTACGATGGTGGCCGGTCTGAAGAACATTAAAATTGTACAGGATATGCCTGTGGTCCCCGTGGTTGTCCGTGCGGATATAGATATGCTTAAGACGGTGATCCGTAACTTGATAAGTAATGCAATCAAGTTTAGCAATGAGGGCTCGGAAGTGCTGGTGTCACTGACTGAGGAGGACGGTATGGCTATCGTCAGCGTGAAGGATAGTGGCTGCGGTATCGATGAGGAGAACCAAAAGAAACTGCTGCATACGGATACGCATTTCAGTACCTTCGGCACTAACAACGAGGAAGGTTCGGGATTGGGATTGCTGCTGTGCCAGGATTTCATCGTCAAGAATGGAGGCAAACTCTGGTTTACTTCGAAGAAGGGAGAGGGATCCACATTCAGTTTCTCGGTGCCGCTGCTGTAGAGTGCACCACAGATTACACGGATTAACACAGATTAAGAAGAGATTAAACGTGAATTGAAGAGGAGGATAAAAACGCAGATTACGCAATTTGCGTTTTTCCTTTTTTAATCTGTGCTAATCAGCTTTTTTAATCTGTGTTAATCCTCTTTTTCCTTTTTAATCTGTGTTAATCCGTGTAATCTGTGGTGAAACTATCTCTTGCAGATTGCCTTGAAATCGCAGTATGCGCATTTCTTTATGTCCTCTGTCTGCGTGAAAGGTTCTTTCTCATCAAATATTTCCTCCAACAAGGCTTGCAAGCGTTCACGGAACTCGTCTTCAAAGAAAGCGAAGTTGTTTACCGGTATTTTCGGTTTGCGGGGTTCTCCCATTTCGATAACAGGTGAATAGCTTTCTGAGGCGGCACGATGAATATAAAGCAAGGCGGGAGCTACCATTAAAGGCTGTTTCCGGCTCATGATGGCAGCATACAGGAACGTCTGGAAGATATAATTGGGACGCGTTTCCGAAGGAGTGAACAGTTGCTCGATATTGGCAGGAATCTTCGGGCTTCCTCCTGTTTTATAGTCTACGATACGTAATGTACCTTCTTTGGCGTCCATGCGGTCGATTGTTCCGCCGAGACGGAGCGTTAAAGGTCCTAAGGCAGTCTGTATAGTTATCTTCTCCGATACCTTTTTCTCCATAGCGACCATCTCGAAAGGAGTGTATTGCAGGTCGTTACGAAGCAACTGTTTCAAGTAAGAAACGATTACTTTGGAATTGATGAGCTGCACACCGTTGTATTCGGGCTTCTCTTCCGGTGCGACTTTGAACAGTTCCTGCTTGAAGGCTTGGTCTACATAACCTTGCAGCTTTATTTCGTCACGCAGCAGACGTTCCAAGTCCTCTCTCTGAATCATTTTTCCGTTGGCTGTCAGGTCAGTATAAGCCAGTTGGGCGGAGAGGTGGAAGATTGTTCCGAACAGGGCGGAATCGATTTCCGCACTTACTTCATCCGGTGTTTTCAGTCCGGCAACGTATCGGTAATAGAACCTCAGCCGACAATCAAGATAAGTGTTGAGGGCAGAAGGAGAAAGGATGACGGATTCGGGTTGGGCAGTGTCGTAGGCACGGTAAAGCCGTCTCAGTATTTCCGGAGTTTTTTCTATTTGTATCTCCAGCGTGTTTTGCGGAGATTGTCCGGCTTCCAGATACTCGCGGGTGATCTCGTGAGGACCTTCCACCAGCAGTTGCAGCATGAAACGGGACTCTTCGCCACGATTCAGTCCGTCCGAAGAGGTGTTGTAGAGCAGCGTGATATTCTCTGCCCGTTGAATCAGACGGTAGAAGTAGTAAGCGTATACTGCGTTTTTATGTTCGATGGTCGTCATGCCGAAGGCTTTGCGGAGGTTGTAGGGGATGAAAGAGGACTCTCCACCGGCTTTCGGAAGTTGCCCCTCGTTGAGTGACAACATGATAAGATTGCGGAAATCTAGGTTACGTGTCTCCAACACTCCCATGATTTGCAGTCCGATAGCCGGTTCTCCGTGGAAGGGGATATTGGAAGCGGTCAGCACTTTGGTGATAAGACGTTTCAGGGTATCGGTACGCACGCTTAATTCTCCGCTTTCTATCAGACTGTATAATCTGTTTATTTTCAGGTGACTCTGGAAGATGGATTCCCGATATAGCTGGTTGAAAATGTCGTCATATTCCCCTTCTTTGCGGTAGAGGATGGATATGCTTTTGATTAATCGGAGCAGGTAGTCGCATAACTCCCTGATATTGCTTTGCGGAGTGAAAAGGATAGTCAGGAAATCATCTTTTTTCAGTTCCGACGGGAGCGGATAGAAACGGTTGGTCTTTGTCAGCTCGCGTTCCAGGCGGGTGGCATGATCCGATAGTTGCCGGGTGTAGGGGTGTTTTAATATTTTTGATACGGCTTCGTAGGTGAAACGTCCGGTATCCGGTCGATAGCCGTTGGTCTGTAATTCCATAGCTGCGTTGATGAAGCTGTACACCGGAGTTTGCGCCAATGGGAATCCCATAGTGATATTTACGTTTTGCACATCCTGTGGGATGGAGTGAAGCACGGGGAGGAGCAGGGCTTCGTTGCAAAGCACGATGGCATTTTCCTTTTCGCTGCCCATCTGGGCTGTCTGGGAGAACAGGAAGCGGGCTTGTGCATTTTCGGTGGAAGCGGAGATATAACGTATCTTTTTCGGCTTCCGGAAGATGTCGAAATAACTTTCCGGTAGTTCGTTGGGGAAGTCGATGAGGTTGCGTTTGATAAATTCTCCGGCTTCGTGCTTGGAGATTCGTTGGGTATAGAAGAGATCGTAATCCCAATAAAACATGGCTTTCCCGGCTTTTTGCAGCTTTTGGAAGAATTCTTTCTCTACTTTGTTCAATACGTTGAAACCGACGAATACGTATTTATCGTATTTGAGCCGGTCGGTATCGAGTTGTTCGATGACGTTCCGGTAGAGCATACCTTCGTAGGCAATGCTCAGTTCGGCAAGGTTCTCCCGATAACGATGATAGATAATACCCAGTTTGTCCCAAAGGGATATGAATTTTTCCTTAAGTTCGGTACGCCGTTCGATGGAGAAGTTCTGAAAGAATTGCCGGATGGCTTCTTCCTGTTCTTCATCGAGAAATTCGTAGTCGTCCATCAGGTTCTTCAGGTCTTGCAGATTGCTGAACAGTTTGTCTGCATCCACCATATTTTTGTCTACGTCGTCGAAATCGCTAATCAGCAGTTCACCCCAGAAGTAGAAATCGTCCAGCGTCTCCCGACTTCCGGTCTCTTCTTTGAATACTTTATAAAGCTCACAAACCAAACGGATCGGATCCCCTGCCTTTTGTACGGATAGTTTCTGCAACAGGTCACTGATACTCATGGCGGCAGGCGACCAGATAGGTTGGTCGGATTCTTCTGCCAGGTATTCGTTAAAAAACAGGTTAGCGCGTTTGTTGGGGAAAACGAGCACGGTGCGCGACAGGTCGTTTCCTATTTTCGTATATAAGTCATGGGCGACTAGTTGGAGAAATGGTTGCATATCGGATAATCATTTTTAGTCTGTGACAAAGATACGATATAGAAGTGAAAGAATAAGCGGAATATAGGAAATTAGCTTCTTTAAGATATCTCGATCTGCAGAAAGTTGCTTAATTGATCAACTTTTACTATCTTTGCCGTATGAATAGAAAAGTAATAGCATACGAAAACTACTATAAAGATTTTTTTGACACCTTAGATAAAGGTACACAAGAAAAAGTCTTGTATGGCTTACTCTTATTAAAGACTCAAGATAAACTGCCTGCAAAGTATGTGAAATTTCTCAAAGATGGTTTATATGAGTTAAGAATAGAATGGCAAGGTAATATTTATCGGATTTTCTTTTGTTATGATGAAGGACGCATTGTTATATTATTCAATGGTTTTCAAAAGAAAACGCAGAAAACTCCCGATAGAGAGATTAATAAAGCATTAAAACTAAAGAAAGAATATTATGAGCGAAAAAGAACTGAAGATGTTTGATGTCGATGCACAGTTGGACGCTGTGTTTGGCAAAGAAGGAACTCCGGAGCGTAAGGCTGCCGAAGATAGAGCCAATGCTTTCTTTACCGGGCAGATAATTGAAGAGGCTAGGAAGAAAGCTAAAATGACACAAGAGGAACTTGCTAAAAAGATTGGGACAAACAAATCTTATATTTCCCGTGTTGAAACAGGAAAAACAGAGCCTAAAGTCTCTACTTTTTATCGTATTGCTTCAGCCTTAGGTATGACGGTTGAATTGACCCCTGCTATGTGAAAGCTAAGATAAAATAATATGAATTTTCCTAATGTCTTTACTAATGAGGGGATGTCACAACGAATAATAAAACGCAGATTAACGCAAATTATCGCAGAAGTTTTTATAAGTCGTAACTGAAATAATCTGCGATAATTTCAGTTAATCCTGCGTTTTGCCCCCTTCTATACTTTTTCTATCCTCTCCTCATCCACATACCACAGATAACCGGTAATATTTTCGTACCCCATCTTAGAAAGTAACTGCATATATCCCTTCACCTGCTTGTTATATTTAGGATTCTCCTTGCCAAACTTAAAGTCTACTACAACCACCTGATTCTCTTTCATCATCACACGGTCCGGACGGCGGGTTTGCAGCACACCTTTCTCCTTGTAGATGATGGCACATTCGCTGAATAACGTCCATTCTCCTGAGTACCAATCCTGTATTTCGGGGGAAGAGAAAGCCTTTTGCACCACTTCGCGCACCATTCCCTCTTTTTCATCATCCCGGATAACCCCTTCAAAGACAAGGCGGTCGATAGCGGAATCGATGTCTTCTTCCGTCTCAATGGCGGAGAATAAGGTATGCAACAAACGGCCGCGATTGATAAAACGATCGTCGGAATCTTCCTCCTCAATGCCCTGAATAAAGTCCGCAGAACGGTTGGATTGGCGGAACTCGATGTCGTGCCGCATGGATTCCATACGGATGGGACGTTTCTCCGGTTTTTGAGTAAGTTTGTTGGTCGAAGTCTTGGCCTTTTCTTCTTCCGAAGAACAAAGTTCCCCCTGCTCGTAACACTCTTCGTCCCATTCTATATCCTCTTTCAGCGCCACTACCGGAAGAACATTCGCCAATAATTCCGACATTGTACCCTTTTGGCCTTTCTTGCTCCAGATGATGAGATTCTTTCCTGCACGGGTGAAGGCAACATAGAGCAGATTCAGGTTATCCACCCAAAGTTGCAGGCGTTCGTTCAAGTAATCATCCCCGTAGATAGATTCCGCCATTTGTGTGGAATAATTAATGGGAAGGATATCCAGCCCATCGAACGGGGTCACCTGCGGGGTACACCACACAAGCTGACTGTTCGTCTCGTTCTCCAACTTCCAGTCGCAGAAAGGAAGAAGTACCGTATGGAACTCCAGTCCTTTGGATTTGTGTATGGAGAAGATGCGGATGCCCTCCACCTCGCCGCTTGGAATCGTCTTGCCGCACAACGTTTCGTCCCAATAACGGATGAATCCGTCGAGCTCGGAAGAATTACTTTGCAGATAATCTGTCACTGCATCGAAAAAGGCGAACAGGTAAGCGTCTTGATCGCTGATGCGGTTCATCTCGAAGATACTGAAAAGTTCCTCCAAAAGTTCGTAGAGAGGCATTAACCGTAGTTCTTCCAGCTTCTCAAGGAATGCGGCAGGAAGATAATTCTCTACGGGAAGGAGTAGGAGCGTGTTCCAGTCCAGTCCTTTCCGCAGTACTTCGTTCTGATAAGCCACAGCAAGTTGGGCACGCGCTATCTTGTTGTTTCCGTCGGAGAGATAACGCAAGGCGTCCAACATCATGCAGATAGCGAGCGAGGCGTCAAGGCGGAAAGCTTCGTCCGACACGATCTTATAATGCAGCTCCTTGTCAAAGTAATCGGCAATGCGGGGAATGTTCTTATTCTTCCGCACGAGAATCGCTATATCATTCAGCCGTACACCGGAAGCGAGAAGACGGTTCACCTCTTCACCTAAGCTGATCAATGTCTGTTCGGTATAGTCATGTTCCTCATCGGGTTCGAGGAACGAAACCTTCACGTAACCCTTTTCCGTTTTCTTGGAAGATTCCTGCACAACATCAGCGTAGGCTTTCTGCAAATCCTTGCAGTCTTCGCCCAACTGACTGCGGTATATCCCGTTCAGATAATCGGCGGCGGCAGTAAAAACACGGTTGTTGAAACGGATGATATTGGTTTCGCTCCGCCGGTTGGTAGCCAATGTCCTTACATGGATGGGGAAATGCTCAATGCGGTCGTTCAGACTGTTCAGAATCCCCCAGTCACCATTCCGCCAACGGTAAATGGACTGTTTGACATCTCCCACAATCAAGCTGTCCGCTCCTTGCGAAAGCCCTTCGAGCAAAAGCAGTTTGAAATTCCCCCATTGCATTCGGCTGGTATCCTGAAACTCGTCTATCATCACGTTGCGGATATTGGTTCCTATCTTTTCGAATACAAAAGAGGAATCACCGTCTTTCACCAATTGATGAAGCAGGGCATTGGTGTCCGACAATAAGAAACGGTTGTTATCGTGGTTCAGTTGGCGCACTTCCTCGTCGATATTGGCGAGAAGCTGCACTTTATTGAGATGTTGCAGAGACAGTCGGCAACTGTTCAGCAACAGGTTATTTTTTGAACGGAGCTTTTCCGCATCCTCCAGGATATGTATCAGACTGGAATCTGCCAAAGCGATGATGTCCGCATAGCGGGAAGAACTTTTTGCCGCCCAGTTCTTTGCATCTTCCAGACACTTCTCCACAGTCGCATTGCGGATATCGTTTCCTAAGATACCATTATTCAGTTTACGGAAATAACTGCCGATTCCGCGTGAACCGTTTTTCAGATCGTCGGCGGTTAGCGCATGGCCTTCCAATTCCTCCTCAAAATGATCATAGAAACCTTTCATTTCTTCCAGCACTTCGGTTTCCAGCTCTTTCAGTTGCTTGCGGTATTCCTTGATGGTGTCCGGATTGCGCAACCGCTTCCGAAGTCCTTCTCCTTTTTCAATATAGCCCTCGTCAAAGATATTGCGGCCGAAACTTTTCACCTCATCCGATACATTCCAACGCTTGTCGTCGGCAATACGTTCGTTGATATAGTCCAGCAGCCACGCGAGGACAGGGGAGGTGGGACCGAGTTTCTCAATCATGCTGTCCACCGCATCGCTCAACACCTCCGTATTGTTCAGTTCGATATTCAGATTCGGGCTGAGTTCCAGTTCCCGCGCCAGGTTACGCATGACGGATTGGAAGAACGAGTCGATGGTTTCCACCCGGAAACGGCTGTAATCGTGCAACATATAGCCGAGAGCGACTCCCGCCGCTTCCCGTATTTCCTGCTCCGTCCTTCCGGTTTCTTTTTTTATCCGGTCGAGATAGGCTTGGGAATCTTTGTCACCTATCTGAATGCCGTATAGCTGGCTGAGAATACGCTCTTTCATTTCAGCCGTCGCCTTATTGGTAAAGGTAACGGCCAGAATCTGACGGTAGGCACGCGGATTGAGGATTAATAATTTAATGTATTCCACTGCAAGGGTAAACGTTTTACCCGAACCGGCGGAAGCCTTATATACTAAAAGTTCACTCATGCTTATTGTAAATCTGTTAATAGAATTTTTTCATAAAGTCCGGTCCGAAACAAAGCAGGAATAGAGGGAGATAGTCTTTTAAAGCCATTCGGAGTAACTTTAAGGCTTGTCCGATCCTGTAATTGACAGTCTGCGGGGAGACTTTCAGTTTCTCTGCTATCTCTTTATGGGTGAGATGTTGGCTACGATTCATCTCGTATGCTTCACGACACTCTTTGGGAAGTTGCCTCAATGCTTCTTCGTAGAGTCGGAAAAGCTCGTTGCCCAGATAGAAATCAGGGTTATTGAATTCGCCTTCGTATTTCTCTATGATTTCCTGATGTACTCTTCGTTTGATCTCAAAATGGGAAAGACGATTGAGAGCCTTGTTCTTTACGATGGTGAAAAGTAAGGTTTTCAATGTCAGTTCCGGCAAAAGGCTGCTGCGATTTTCCCACAACCACATCATTGTTTCTTGTACGATTTCCTCAATCTCCTCCTGTTCATAGACATATTGGGAACAGAAAGCGCACAATCTCCGGAAATAGTAGCGGTAGACTGCGTCAAAAACATTTTCGTCTCCTGCTCTGAGGGCGGTGATGATGGACTTATTGTTGTTAATATCAAAAGATATCGGAGATTGCGGCATTATCATTTTTTTAATGTAAGACAAAAATAATCAAAGAAGTAGAGATAAAGAAATAAAAACACGAGAAAAAAAATTTTTTCTTTCTTTGTTTAGTATATTTGCATCGCCAACTGTATAACTACAAAGGTATTATTTTTATATTGTAAAAAGATTGAGTAGAACATGGATGAAATAATCTTATTGGCCTACTTGCGAGGTGAATGTAGTGATGAGGAAGCAGGACGGGTGGAAGCATGGTGTGAGGAAGCACCGGAAAACCGGAAAGTTCTGGAGCAACTTTACTATACTCTTTTTGTAGGCGACCGTGTAGCGGTGATGAATACTGTGGATACAGAGGCATCATTGAAAAAATTGAAATCGGCAATCAAGGAGAAGGAGGAAAAGAATCAACGGAAAGGGATGCCTGTCCGTTGGGGGCGTTATGCCACTGTGGCTGCCGCTTTCTTCACCGGGCTTGTTGTTGCGGGTGGAATCACTTGGGGGTTGCTGTCCAACAAACTTTCGGATTACGAGGTGCTGACCATTGCAGGCCAGCGGGCGCAAACGGTATTACCGGATGGCAGTAAAGTGTGGCTGAATGCATCTTCCAGATTGGTTTATCACAATTCCTTCTGGAGTTCGGAGCGTGAGGTGGACTTGTCGGGTGAAGCCTATTTTGAGGTGACTCATGACAAATATGCACCTTTTATTGTAAACAGCAAGCAAATCAGAACCCGTGTACTGGGCACAAAATTTAATGTACGTGCCCGCAAGGAAGAGAATAGGGTAGTGACTACCTTGCTTCAAGGTAAGGTTCAAGTGGATTCTCCGCGCACGGAGAGCAACGGATATGTGCTGAAACCGGGACAGACCTTGAATATCGATACAGATACTTATCAGGCGGAACTGATCGAATATAACCAACCGACAGATGTTCTTTTATGGATTAAAGGGAAGTTGATGTTCAAGCAGAATTACCTATTGGAGATCACCAATATCATGGAAAAACTGTATGATATTAAATTTATCTATGAAGATGAAACGTTGAAGACCGAACGCTTCACCGGTGAGTTTTCTACGGACAGCACTTCTGATGAGATCCTGAATGTGCTGATGCATACACATCATTTCAGCTATAAGAAAGAAGGAAGGACTATCCGGTTGAGAAAGAGATAGCTTTTTGATTATTCTTGTTGTTGATAAACAGATATAAATATGAGAACCTCATCTTACACGCAGGAAACAATGGTGATAGAAAATCCTTCTAAATCACTTGTTATGCTTATGAATAAACTAAGAGATAGAAAAATAGCTCAATTAAAAGAATTGAAAGAAAAGAAAGATTTTTATTTTCCTAAGAACAAACAATGAAAGTCACTCACCCTATATCATATATACACTTAATATATCAAAAGCAACACCAAGGATATGTAGATTGAAGTAGAATTTATTCAATGTCTAAATAATAAAAAAAGCGGAGATAAGTCTCCGCTTTTTTTATTATTTAGATGTATTATTCAGGCCATTCTATCAGATTGAGTTCTGAGATACCAAGAGTATATTCGCTATAATAGGACTCAAAATACCATGAATCAGGGAAATACAATTTAAGATATTGTGTTGTCACAGGAGTAAAGAACTTCACGATATTGTCTTTTACTTCTGATTCTGATGGTTGAGAGAATGATTTACTTCCTAACAATTGCCAGTCGGTGTTATTTTCGCTTGTGTAAATATCGACATTCTTTACGTTTGCCGCACCATACCAGGCTTTAACGGTTCTCATTGCTATTCCTTTGAAGGTAATTTCTTTTTTAAAGTTGAAAACCAAAGTGAAATTCTTTCCGGATACATACCATTTCGTGTTATCTCTCCCATCGAGAAGATAATCGTTGTCATAGCTAAAAGGTTTAGAATCAATAGACCAACTGCGATCGGCTATAAACTGTCCATCTCCCAATTCTGATTCTCCGGGATCTATGTTTGTACAATTATTTACAAGCGCACAATACATCTGATTCATATTAGTACTCAATGCTACTTTATCATCAGACACCTCTTTCAACTTTACTGGGAACAAGTATTTACCGTACAAATTCATTGCCTTGAAATTGGAAAGTGTGAGACAAGCAAAGTCTTCTGATACATACTGTCCGGCTTTTATGGTAGCGGTATTTTTGGTAAATTCATACGTACCTTCTACCGGGAGTTCATAATTAGTGCCATGCACGGTGTTGTACGTAGTTACTGCTTCCAAATCTGCCATTTCCAACGTCACAGTGATATCTGTGGACGAAGGAGAAGTTATTCTTACCGGTACTTTATATTCCACCTTATCCGGAATTTCGGAAGGACTGAACTGTACAACCATATCCATAAAGTTCATAGGTGCTACCCCGTTACTTAAGTACACTTTCTGGCTTTCATCACTGGAGGTTGTATTCCCAAAGATTCCATTATCTTCATCATCATCGCAAGCATTGAAAAGGCAAAGCCCTATCATGCTTACAATAATCAGACCATATTTTCTATAACTTATATGATTCATAATCTATCTTTTTAGTTATTATTACTTTTCAACTTCATTATCAGGCTTATTGTCTGCTATGATGTTATGTTTCCACTCTGTATACCCTGTCGAAGTACAGATATTTCCATGTCCGGTTGCATCTGCAAATTCATTACCGCTACCTTCATCTAGTTTCCAATATGCTTCCAATCCGTCGGTTGTAGGGTCTACGTTAAACATATTATTTTGTAATTGGGTAGGAGTAACAGCCTTTGTCCAAAAGCGTAATTCACTAAGTTTCATATTGGCCCTCAGATAGTAGCTTGTAGTACCAAATCTAAAATTGTTTTTGCCTAAGTTCGTAGTGGCGCCTTTACTTGGTTTTTCTGCTTCTTTTACTCCGTTTACGTAGATCGTAATATTTTTGCCATCATTGACGTAAGCAATGTGATACCATGTGTTGATATTGAACAGCATTTTACTTTCTACTTGACAACCTTGTTCTTCACACTTTATTTGTAGTGTTCTTCCATCAATCATTGCATCACCAAATCTTGTGTAAATCTGACCGTCTGATTCACCGGTAGCAGCTTTTGCGTCAAACATAGCTTGATTATTATCTTTACCGATACCTTCTCCTAGTCTGTCAAGACTGATCCTGTATTCTACTGTCCACTCTTTCAGTGAATAATCCTGTCGCATCTTCATTTCCAGATTGTTATTTTTGTTGATGACAGGAGCAGAAATCTTTCTTAACGGATCCATGATGTACACAATCAAATCGGAACCTTGAAGTATTTGTGCTGTTCCGTTACTGGCAATATTGACCGGAAGTGCATACGTTTTACCGGATTTCATCATTTCTTCCGTTATCGGTTTGAATGTAACCTTTATGCTAGGTGCATCCTGTTTTCCTTGTTTGATTGTCACTACACTATTCTCGATAGAGTAACCATCATCAGGCAATAAGGCGTAATCTGTTCCATATCTTTTATTGTAGGCCTCCAAAGTTTCCTGATTGACGGAAGCCTGTACTTCCATGTCTTCCTTAACAACTTGTCCGGTGCAGGGAGTGACAAATACAGGTAAATCAACGTCACGGATAGGAATTTTTTGCGAACTATATGCTTGAGCTTTTGTCTCTTTGATATAGAGCATACTATCAATCACATTATATTTGGCATTTTCGCATCCCGTCAGGCAGGTTATCAAACCTATCAATATAATGAGTGTTTTGTTTTTTACTAACTGTTTCATAGCTATTATCATTTTAATGATTTATTTTACAGGAGGATTCATGAGACGGATTGCATTGCGCATATAAGGATAGCTCTCCGGATAACCGGCTATGTGGAATTCATATTCCATATGATAAGTACCTACTCCGCCTTTTCTTACTTTCTTTCCATCAACAACCGGATTCCAACGTGCCATACCTTCCAATGACTTTATTGTTTCTCCATCGGATGTCACGAAATCGTATCCTCCTTTTTGTGCATATTTTTCGAAATCTTCAGTGACAATCAGCCTTTTGGCCAATTCTTCGGCTGGAAGCTCTGAAGAATATTTATGGACAAGACTTGAGAATATCTCATTCAATTCGTCTTCGCCTGTACAAGTGTAAGCCTGCTTAATAAAGTAGTTGAAATAACTGGCATATTTGGCAGGTACATTGGTTATTTCGCCGTCTATTACAAAATATTTGTCGGTTCCGGATTTGGGTCCGATACGTTTGGACATGGCTTCAATAAATATATCAATTCGCCCTTGCGCACGCATTTCACGTTTGATATTATTCTCGATTTCAGGCGGTTGGGGAGTACTAATCTCCCAGTCCAAATCGAAACCGTCATAATTGTACTTATCAATCGTATCACAAATAGCATTGGCATATTTTATGATGGAGGCTTCAATTGCTTTGTCGTCACCGTCTACCCATCCCCAAAATTTGTGACGGTCTGCAAGGGTAGCGCTATATTCTTCCGGAGTAATCTGATCTCCCAAATCAAAGAAAAGGAATACGACTAATGCTTTTGTACCTTTTTTCTCTTGAACAATTCTCAGATCTTGAAGCATGGCTTCAGACGGACTTTTCCAGTTACCCCACATAGATACGAAATCTACACTGTCAGGAAGCCCAATCATACAGTTATCCAGACTTGAGCCTTTGCCGTTCCAGTGTCCGTACCAGCCGAAAGCAACCGGATGGTCAGACTTTTTATAGGCGCGCAAGTTTGCATAGTATTCGTCGGAGAAACTAGTTCCATCCATAGAGGTAGGATGTAACATTTCCACCTCTGTCCAGTCGTCGCAAGCCGTATTGGCAATTACCACACCTACTAGCAAGATGATAAAATAGAATATTTTTTTCATTTTATTTTTATATTAAGTTAGATGTTATGTCACTTATGGTCTTTTCTTATCTCTCTGCCACCAAACCATAGTCTGATAGTCGTCAGCACCTCCCAATTTGCTCACCGCATCCTTCACATTGTCCGCGTTACGAATATATTCAGAAGGAGGGAAGGGGATACGATTGGCTACCGGAAGATTCAGGCCGTTGCCATTGAGTAGAGGAAATAGCTTAGGATAACCCGTGCGGCGGATTTCGCTCCATGCTTCTTGTCCCAACGGCCACAGTGCAATCCACTTTTGAGTAATCAGTCTTTCCAGTTTTATTTCATCTGATGCATAATCATCCCATGGGACAGTAATAGTGCTTACATTTGAAATATCTCCACCTCCACCAAATGGATCGCTATACGAGGCCTGATATCCGTAGTTGCTTAAATATGCGTCTACACCCTCTACTCCCCATTGCTCGAAAGAGAGTCTGATAGCGTCTTTATATAACTGACCGACATTAGTTGCGCCTACATTCCAATGCAGCATAGCAGCTTCTGCAATATTGAAAGCGGTTTCAGCAGCGCTCAGCCATAAGGTTCTGTCCATAATGCCGACATTAATGGCGGAAAGTTTGGGTCCTTTATCATCGGCACCATAAGAAAGCCCTGCACGCATACCGATATAATCGTTACCGTACCCGGTAGTCTGTTTCTTAAAATACTTCGGCATACGCGGGTCATTGTATCCCTGCATATAGCAGATAATATCGGCAGCCACACGTTGGTCAGGCCATTCGGTGAGTACTGTGTACAATTGATTCTTAGTTCCTAATGAGCTGGCATTATCTTCATTGGAACGAATGACTCCGATAGGATGGTTGACAGCTTCTTCTGCCATTTCCTGCGCCAGACCAGGATTAGCGAAACGTATGCGGATAGCCATTCTTAGTTTCAGTGAATTGGCAAATTTTACCCATTTCTCGAAATCACCATTATATACGTTGTCATATTGTGCCATTGTTTTGTCGCCAGGATTTTCATTTACGAAATTCGTCATTGTAGCGATGGCGTCGGTAAGATCTGTGAACATAGCCTTGTATACTTCCTCCATTGTGTCATAAGGAGTAGATAGCTTGCTTCCTGATATCTGAGAGTATGGAAGTGCACCGTACATATCCACTGTACGTTGCATAGCAGCCACTTTCAAAATCTGCGCCCAAGCAAATCTCACACCACTTCCTTGAGTGATATCCTTTATCTTGTTCCATGCTCCGTATACCATGACCATAACGTTCTCGTCCTTAAACTGCCAATTCAGCCAATCCTCCGGAGCATTATAAGTGGCGAAGTTAGAACCTTTGAATTTGTTGGTAGCCATTGCTTGATAGCGTCCGTAACAGTCGCCTATCAGGGATTCATTTCTGTTATAGATATTCTCATTTCCCACAGGATATGCATAATCGCAGAGAGTGAGGAAGAAAGCATTTGCTGCAAAACCGTCTCTACCCATTTCTTCATCCGAAACTTTTCCTGCCGGATCGTTCAGATCGTCGTCCATACATCCTTGAAACATAGAAAGTCCGACAAGTATGCAGCTTGCAATGGAAATCCGTGTTAAGTATTTATATATTTTCATTTTCTTGTTTTTTATCATTAGAACTGTACTTTTACATTAAATCCGAAACTTCTCAAACTTGGTTGCATAAAGTAGTCAATACCTTGATAATAGGTTCCGGTAGAAGCTGTAGATTCCGGATCGAACGGGGCTTTGTTGTAGATCATCCACAAATTATGTCCGGTCAATGACAAGCTAAGGTTGCATTTATCGTTAAACCATTTGGCTGGGAAAGCATACCCTACCGACAATTCCTGCAAACGTACGTTTGTAGCGCTATACACATAGTTGGACATCAGACCGCTTACACCGGCAGTTTCCGTATAATAGTTCTGCGCATCTATCGTTCCGTTATTGACGGGGATACCTCCATTATCACGTGCCTGTTCTGTGATTTTGGATACACCGAATTGATCCATCACGGCTTGGGTAGGTGACATTACTATACCACCGAAACGGGCTGAGAACATAAATCCCAAACTGATACCTTTGTAGGAGAAGTCATTGCGGAATCCCATGTTTCCTTTGGGCAATACGGAGCCGACATGGATAAATTCATCTGAATTCTTAATGTCTTCTTTCTTCACGCTCTTTGAGTCCGGATCTACATAAATATATCCTTCATCATTACGTTTCAGACGGTTGGTGACGTACATATCACCCATATCTCCACCTTTGCGTAAGATAATCTTGGCGGAACCGATACCATCCTTGTCGATCTCTTTCAGTGAGTAGTGATTTCCTTCGTCGTCTACCGCATCATCTAGTAGTTCAACAATCTTATTTCTGTTGAAACTGTAAGTCAGGCTGGAACTCCATGAGAAATCTCTCCATGTCTTGTGGTATCCTAAAGTGAATTCCATACCTTGATTCTCTATATTACCGGATTGGGCATACATGGAGGCATATACGGCTGTTCCCGACAATGGAACCAAGAAAGTTTGCTTGCGGGTGTTCGCTTTGTACCAAGTGACATCAAGACTTAATGAATTATTGAAGAACTTGGCATTCAGACCGGCTTCCCATGAGTTGGTGCGTTCCGGATACAGTTTAGGTAGCGGACGATAAGTTTGCAATAACCATTGGCTGTTTGCCGGGTTCCACTTGTATGTCTTCTTTGAAGACAGATTTCTAGGGATAGGCGAACCTACCGATGCGAACGAACCGCGTACCTTCAAATAAGAGATGAATTTCGGGAGCTTCACCATTTCGGAGATTACTCCGGAAAGTCCTATTGACGGATAGAAGAAAGATGATTGTTCGGTATTCAGCAAAGCGGAATCCCAGTCATTACGTCCGGTCAGAGTAAGATAGATCATACTCTTCCATCCCAGTTCGGCACTGGCGAATGCGGAAATGGTACGCTGTTTGTATCCATCTTCAAGAGGATGGGTATCTTTATCTAAAGTAGTGTTCATGTTGTACAAAGAATACACATTGGACATATCTTTCAAACCGCCCTGGAATCCTTGTTCTTTATAATAAACCTGTGTGAAACTGCTACCGATGTTGGCACTCAATGAGAAATCTCCGAAACGCTTGTCAATATTAGCCATGAAATCGGCATACACTTGTCTGTCATCTGCTTTGTAGTATTTGTAGAAACCATAGATAGAACCGTCGGTAAAGAAGGTATTTGTTGAAGCGTTTCTCTGGTCTGTGTAGTCGTTTGTCGCATTGTCAATGCGTACACGTCCCGCAATGTTGAACCAATCGAGAATTTCATATTTCAGGTTTGCATTCGCCATATAACGTTGTTTCTTCATTCCATGATTCATCTCATTGGCCACCCAATAAGGGTTATTCTTCATACTATAACCAGGATCTTCCCAATTCCAGTTCTGTATATTTATCTTACGGCTTTCATCATAGGTCTTGTACATTCTTACCGCATCAAAGTTCTCACCTCGCGGAAACAGATATATAGCAGGTAGCGGGTTGAAATATTCACCCTGAGCCATCAGGTTACGGTCCTCTTGGATGATATAGCTGAAACCTACGTCCAATGTCATTTTATCTTTCAGGAACTTGGCCGTGTTTCTTACCGTAAAGTTGTAACGGTCGTACTTGCTATTTTGGATGATACCGGTGGCGTTTGTAGTACCAACCGACAAATAGGTTTGGTTCTTGTCACTACCTACTGATAGAGAGATATTATTTTGGATGTTCGTACCTGTGTTAAAGAAGTCTTTTGGGTCGTAACTGCCAAACATGGAAGGTGCTTTGTCTCCCCAAGATGAATAAGATCCGGCACGGTTGATATAAGAAGTCTGGAACTCAGGCATGATAAAAGGATTAGTGAAAGTAGAGTTGTTGGAAATCGTTACTTTAGCTTTGCCTTCTTTTCCTTTCTTGGTGGTGATCAGAATCACACCGGCCGCTGCGTTAGAACCATACAATGCAGCTGCTGCAGGACCACTCAGGACGGACATACTTTCTATGTCTTCCGGGTTGATGTCGGATATTCCCTCTCCTCTCGGCTGAACAGAGTATTGTCCGCTTACATCACCTTTGTTGATGTTGAAAATGGGTACACCGTCGATTACGTACAATGCGTTGTTGTCTGAGGATATGGATTTGGTACCGCGCATCACTACACGAGTTGCGCCGCCCACACCGGAAGAAGAAGCATTAATGACAACGCCGGCAGCCTTTCCGCTCAAACTGTTGATAAAGTTGGCGTCTTTTATTTCCGGCATCTTGTCTGCTCTGATTTGCTGGACGTTGTAGCTCAATGCTTTTTGCTCGCGTTTGATGCCGAGAGCAGTTACTACAACTTCCGATAGCTGTTGCGTATCGGCTGTCAGTTGAATGCGGTAATTATTCTGGTTGGTGACTTTAATGCTTCCTGAAGTATAACCGATATAAGTAAATGTCAGTGTATTTCCGGTGGAAGCTTCGATCAGGAAGTTCCCGTCGATGTCTGTGATAGATCCGGCGGCAGTGCCTTCCACTTTGATGTTCACTCCGATCAAGGGATCGTTGTTTTCATCAACTACCTTACCGGTGATCTTTTTGGTCGGGTTACTTTCTTTCTTTTGTTCCGGAATAATCATGATATATTTCTCTTTCAGTTGATAGGTGAAACCTGTACCTTTGAGAATTTGAGCGAGCGCATTTTCCAACGAAGCCGCCTCTATATTGAGGGTGATGGCCGGTTTGTTTTTCAGTTGGGAATCGTTGTAGCCTACGGACATACCGGATTGTTTTTCAACTTCTTTCAGTGCTTCAATCACAGATATACTATTCTTTTTAATAGTGATTTTAGCACCATTTTGTGCAAGGGAAACTGTTGTGGCGAGCATCAAACAGAAAAAAAGCATAAAACTTCTTCCCTTTGTCTTCTTGTCTACTATAAATTTATAAATTTGTAGCATTTTCTTAGTATTAGGTTATTGACTAAATTATTTCGAGGTAATTTGTAGAGTAAACTCTAATATTGGGAATTCAGATTTCATATCCGGGACGGAGTGAGGCCTCTGTTCCGGGTATTTTTTTGCATGGCATATAAGGTTAAAAAGTTATATTCTTGTCAGATAGCACTTGTCTTCTACTATTCTATAGTCCATTTGTCCGACCACGTTCACGATGATTTCCATCACTTCTTCGAGTGGTGCGTTGTCCTTGAAACGAAAACTGAACCTGTCGTTTTTGAGGTTCTTGATACTATATACAAAGGCATAAGGATATTTTCGCTCCAATACGTTGATGATGTCCGTCAGCGTCATCTTTTGCAGAACAAGTTCTCCGCGTTGCCAGGCTGTCACATCGTCCATATCCGGATTGGAGAGATCATATTTCTTATTGTTTCTGTTATAGGCAAACTGTTCGTTGGGATGGAGAATGACACTTGTTGTCAGATTGTTATAAGCTACACGGATACTGCCTGAAATGAGGGTCGTTGCTATTTCCTGGCTTTCAGGGTAGGCAGATACATTAAATTCCGTACCCAACGCAGTAATCTGTAAATCATTGGATTTCACGATAAACGGACGTTTTTTGTCCGGCTTAACCTTGAAGTTGGCTTCGCCTAACAGGAATACACTACGACTATCTCCGGTAAACTCGTGCGGATATAAAAGTGTACTTTTCGAGTTGAGTTGCACTTTTGTTCCGTCGGGCAGCGTCAAACTTCTCATTTCTGCTATCGGAATATATTGCTGTAACAAGTCGGTTTCCGCTTTTGTGCCTACAGTCGATAGATAGACCGAAGAGGCAAGCAGGAGGAATAAGATAGCGGCTGCGGATTGCCATATATGTATTGGGCGAATTCTTCTCTCTTTGGGTACGGTTGGAATACCTTCCTGTTTTTTCAGGCGCTCGTAAGACTTCTGCATTCCTTTCACGTTTTTTTGCCGTTGCGCTTTGTTCCATAGCTCTCTCAAAGCATCTTCTTTCTGGGATGCATGATCCTCATCTACCAGCCATTGATAGAATTCATTTTGGGTAGCTTCCGGATAGTTATTGCCGGTAAATAATATCAGTATTTTCTGAAAAAAGTTCCTCATTTGCGCTGTTCTTTTTAGTGGTTACACTATTAGCACAATCGAAAATGGGGGATTACTTAAAAGAAACACAAGAAAAATGCAATAAAAATAGTTTTTTTTATTTCGAGCAGGGTCAGATAGATTTGGTGTTCCACAGTTCGTACGGAAATATTGAGTGCTTGTGCTATCTCCATATTACTCATATTGTTGATGCGGCTCATTTCAAAAACTTTTCTGCGGCGTTCGGGAAGGCGGTCGAGAATTAGGCGGATGATTAATAGTGCTTCTTTATAATAGATAGGGTCGAGAGTATCTTCGGATTTTAGTAAGTCTTCGATTAGATATTTCTGCGATAATTGTTCCTGATAGGATTGTTCCAGTCTTTTGCGTTTGATGAAATTGAAAGTTGTGTTTTTAGTCATGGCGTAGATATACTGGCCTATGTCTTTGTTTTCCAGCCAGACCTCCGGTTGTGTCCATAATTTAGCGAACACATCCTGAATGATATCTTCTGCGTCCTCTTCAGATTTGAGCAAGTTTATAGCGAAATATTTAACAGCGGAATAGTGCGTGGTAAATATAATTTCGAATTGGCGGGCTAGATGAATAGGGTCTTGGTTTTGGCTCATAGGTTTATCAGGTCTGTTGGTATGAGACAAATGTATGTAAATAATTCAACAATACTAAGAAGCCAAGATTAGTATGCGAAAAAGGAAACTAAAAAAACGACTTCAAGTTCTGTGTTTTTATGAACTCTTAACTGTGAAAAGGAAAAAAATAGTGACGCTATCCAGTAGGGATGGCGTCACTATTCGAGTGAGATGGTGACGGTATACCAATGTGATACCGTCACTATTTTTAGATATGTATTTTACCAGTTTCTTTTCACTGTGCGGTAACCGTAGCCGATAATTACAAGAAAACAGATGAACGGAAGAATAAATGAAACATTGACAGCCGGTAACCACGCTATTTGTTCCAAATCAATGATGCTTGCCTGTAGCGGTGGAAGAACAGAACCTCCCAGGATAGCCATAATAAGGCCGGCAGCTCCGAACTTCGCATCATCTCCCATACCTTTCAAGGCAATACCGTAGATGGTAGGGAACATCAATGACATACAAGCCGATACTGCTACCAGACAATACATTCCGAAGATATTTTGAAGGAAGATTACACCTAAAGTGAAAATACCTCCAAAGATAGCAAGAATCATCAGCAATTTACCCGCATTGAGATAGCGCAGAATGAACGTACAGATAAAACGGCTAATACAGAATATCACCATTGCTATGATATTATATTGTTGAGATAGTACTTCCGCACTTTTCTCGTCCATACCTTGTGACATGAACAAGCGTGTTCCATACT
>OGEP01001429.1_pt1 | contig 26087 bp, 15 predicted proteins | sample 1570721 | NCBI WGS metagenome assembly OGEP01 (sample SAMEA2582131, study PRJEB24529) | metagenome | biome: Human gut stool | place: China | collected 2011 | reverse complement strand
GCGGTATAGCCGGCCTTGTGAGCCATCTTAATGGCCTCGAGGGTCTCAGACACAGAGCCGATCTGGTTCAGCTTGATGAGGATGGCGTTGCCGGCACCCAGCTGGATGCCCTTGGCCAGACGCTCGGTGTTGGTGACGAACAGGTCGTCGCCCACCAGCTGGACCTTGCCGCCCAGCTCGCGGGTCATCTCCTGCCAGCCTTCCCAGTCCTCCTCATCCAGGGCATCCTCAATGGAGATGATGGGGTACTTTTCAACCAGGCTCTTCCAGTGGGCAATCAGTTCACTGCTGGTGTAATGGGTGCCGGCTTTGGGCAGGATATATTCGCCCTTCTTGGTGCCCTTCCATTCGCTGGAAGCAGCGTCCATAGCCAGCATGAAGTCTTTGCCCGGCTCATAGCCTGCATTGCGGATGGCTTCCAGAATGGTCTCGATGGTCTCTTCATCGCTGGACAGGTTGGGGGCAAAGCCGCCCTCATCGCCCACAGAGGTGGCCAGGCCGCGACTCTTGAGCAGAGCTGCCAGGGCATGGAACACCTCAGCGCACCAGCGCAGGGCTTCCTTGAAGGAAGGTGCGCCGACAGGCATGATCATGAACTCCTGGGTATCGACGGTGTTGGTTGCGTGGGCACCGCCGTTCAGGATGTTCATCATGGGAACCGGCAGACGGTTGCCGGAAATACCGCCCAGGAAGCGGTAGAGAGGAATATCCAGAGAAAGGGCTGCTGCGCGGGCAGAAGCGATAGAAACAGCCAGGATGGCGTTTGCACCCAGGTTGGATTTATCCTTGGTGCCGTCTACCTTGATCATGGCAGCATCGACAGCGTAAATATCGGAAGCATCCATGCCGGTCAGAACATCATTGATGGTGGTGTTGATGTTCTCCACAGCCTTCTGCACACCCTTGCCGCCGTAACGGGCTTTGTCGCCATCGCGCAGCTCCAGGGCTTCAAATTCGCCCGTAGATGCGCCGGAAGGTGCCATGCCACGGCCAACGGTGCCGTCAGCCAGCCAGACCTCAGCTTCAACGGTGGGGTTTCCGCGGGAGTCCAGAATTTCGCGGCCTACAACTTTTTCAATTTCCAGGTATGCCATTATCGATCGATCCTTTCTTTGGGAAACTATTTCATCAGCAGTGAGCACTGCTCCAATGATTAGTATCAACTAACCTCTAACACCGTCATTCTATCACAGGTTGTTACAAAATGCAAGGTACTTTTTGTGTTTGGCGGCTGCGGCAGAATATTCTTATTTTTGCCGAGAAAGCGTTTATTTAATCTAACTTTTTGAATATTTTGAAACTTTTTTATTTTGATTCGCTCCGGGGCTTGACAAAATCCTGGCGGCGTGGTATTGTTTGTTCATGGTTAGTTTGCGCTAATCTCGCAAGCAGCGACCCTCACAGCATGTAGGGAACAGCCCTCCCTTACATGGGTTGCTGCTTTGCCCCCCTTACATCAATAGGACCCCCGCCTTTTTTCTCTCTTTTGCAGGCGGGGGTTTTATTGTATTATTTTGCCAGCGCGGGGCCGGGGGAACAGACCCATACAAACAAAACCGGCACCCATGTGGCTCATTCCATGGGTGCCGGCCTTGCTTTGATTCGGTATGCCCTTGCAGGCGATAATGGCATTTTTGCGCGGCATGCTTGCGTGCCCGGTGGGCACTGCCGCAAATGAAACGGAGGCAATAAGGAGATTTGTGGGGATATGATGCAGCCGGAACGGAGGTCAATCAGCTGGCTGCGCGCCAGTTAGTGTTATCTAATCAGCAAAGATATAGTAGCATACTCCGGCGGGGGTTGTCAAGCAAAAGCAGGGAATTTGTTCAAAAAGTTTTGGAGGGGATGCAACACGATAAAAAAGGCACGCTGCCTGTTTGTGCGGGCAGCGTGCTGGATTTGCCTTAGTGCTGTTCCTGGTTTTCCGCTTGCAGCTGTTTGCGGAAAATAGCGCGGAAGATAAACCGGCTGAGCGGGCCGCAGTAGAACATCTGCCAGCAGATTGCCATCGGGAAGTTCATGGCCCAGGTCTGGATCCAGGTGCCGAATGTGTGCTGGTCTTTAAAGAGAATAGTGGCAACCAGGCTCATGATCGGACACATAATGCAGCAGATGCAGATAGAAATGGCATAGGTGATGAACTGTGGACGATCGGTAGGTTTCATTACGGTGAATGCGAGTTTCTGAGCAATTTTTCCGACAATAAAAAATTCCAGAACGAAGGCAACCGGAACCATAATGATCATTTCATGGGTAGCCAGCAGAAAGGTCTGACCGGATACACCACCGGTATTCAGGGCTACATTGTATACGATCATTCCGTAGACCATAATGGTAGCCATGATAATTGTGTAAATTGCGTCTTCAAATTTAGTTTTTGGCATAAAAATATCCTCCTTTTGATAATGAGCTACGTGTTGTTCGTTATCATCCGGAGGATGTGCGTTTCCAATATAAATAACCGTTTTTATTTCGATTTGCTATTCTATAAGAAAAATACCAATTATGCAAGTGAAAAATATAATCACATCTTAGATTAAAAGGTCTCTCTTTATTGAAAAATGAGAAATAAGTGATCTGGAACAGGAAAAATCAGAAGTAGAGAAGGTATTAAAGGATATCGAAGCAATTCCGAGTTTAGAAAAATTTATAGAGGATCATTCGGAATAAAAAGCAGAATGTAAATTTGATAAAATATTTTTCACAATAAAACAAAGGCGATCAACTGTTACATCAGATGGTCGCTTTTGTTTTTGGCAAAATGTGCGAAAAAGAAAGCTTGTGCGGTCTGTAAATTCTCATTATACTAAATGTAGTAATAGGAAAATGAAACCTGTGAAAGGATTTTAGTTTTAAAGGGAAATGTAAGGTAAAAGGAGGGGTACGATGGGTATTTTTTTTAATCCGGGAAATGGGAGTTTTACCAAAGATAGAAATTATGAAATATATGTGGATAAAACAGAATTACTAAAATACTTGAACAGAGCCATTGGAACACCTAAAAATTGTATTGCTGTCAGCCATGCCAGACGGTTTGGAAAGTCACATGCTGCGGGGATGATTGATGCTTATTATAGTCTTGGCAGCGATTCTGCAAAATTGTTTAAAGGTACAAAGATTGCATCAGATCCAGATTATGAAAAATACAGAAATAAGTACAATGTGATCCATTTGGATATTTCGTCCTTTTGGGATTTTCATAAAAAGGATATTGTAGAAAAGATAATAGAAGATATTTTTAAAGAATTGAAAATGGATTACCCGGAGGAATTTAATGAACGGGATCGTATCAGTTATGTACTCATAAAAATATACGAAAAAACAGGGATTCCTTTTGTGATTATCATTGATGAATGGGATTGTGTGGTACGAAACAGTACAGATCAGGATTTGATCCATCAATATTTACAGTTTCTCCATTCTTTGTTTAAGTCAGAAGAATCAAAATCCTTTTTAGCACTTGGATATATCACAGGTATCATGCCAATTAAGAAAATAAAGGATGAATCGGCTTTAAACAACTTTGAAGAATATACTATGTTAAAATCCAGACTGATTACGAAATACTATGGCTTTACCGAAGAAGAAGTTAAGGCTTTATGTAAAAGATATGATATGGATTTTGAAACTACAAAAGAATGGTACAATGGATATCTAATCGATGGAATGCACATGTATAATCCAAATTCCGTATCACAGGCGATGAAATATCATGATTTTGATTCCTATTGGCGAAATACCTCTGCTTTTGGCACGATTAATAACTTTATTATGATGAATTATTCAGGATTGAAAGAGGATGTCCTTACAATGCTATCCGGTGGAAAAGTCATGGTGGATACGGAATGTTTCCAAAATGATCTGGCAGAAATTCATTCAAAAGATGATGCGTTAACTGCTCTCATTCATCTTGGATATCTTGGATATGATGCGGATATGTTAAGTGCCTATATTCCAAATTATGAAGTGGCTAAGGCGTTTCAATCCGCGTTAAAAACAGGAGAATGGAAAGATGTTGCTGCGTCAATTTCCAAATGTGATACATTACTTATGGCAACGATTAGTGGTAACACTGAGAAAGTAGCTGAACTTATCGAGCTTGCACATGATACGTATACTTCTATATTAAAGTACAACGATGAGAACTCTTTAAGCTGTGTGCTTACAATGGCGTATTTTACTGCACCGGCATATTATACTATTATTCGAGAAATGCCGGCCGGAAAAGGATTTGCTGATTTTGTTTTTCTGCCAAGGGCAAATGCCGGGAATCGCCCAGCAATGATTGTGGAATTAAAATATAATCAATCAGCAGATACTGTGATCAGGCAGATAAAAGAGAAACGATACCAGGGTGCGTTATCGGGATATGAAAGTAAGATTCTCTTAGTCGGGATTAGTTATGATAGTGAAAAGCATCATACTTGCAGTATCGAAGAATGGTAATTTTGTTATACTGAGTGTGATGATAGGAAAAAGGGAAACTTGTGAAATTGTTTTGATTTCACAGGAAATGAAAAGTAAAAAAGGAGGTTCACATGAAAAAAAGAATTTTATGTACGCTGCTGAGTGCAGCAATGCTGCTTACGAGTTCGTCGGTTGTTTTTGCGGCGGAGACGCAGCCTGTGAAGGAGCAGCAGACGAAGGAGACGCTTCCGTTTACGATTAAGGAGGCAAACAATGATATTAAAGATGAAAGTGTAAAAGGCTGGCATGTTCAGATCACGGACACGGAAAATGCAAAGGTTGTTGCAGATTATCCGGGACTGGTTGTTGTGCGTGCAAAGAAGACACAGTACGATGACAATGTTTATCTGATTGGAAAGAGTGGAATAGTCCAGACTTTTGTAGTTTCGGGTACGGATACAGACTGGGATGAAAATGAGCATATTTATGACGACTGGGAGAGAACGACGTCGTATAGTTCTGTGGATGCAATCTGGAGACTTTCGTATAAGGGTGATCGCCTGTATTATATTAAGAAACCACAGACGCAGACTCCAAAATATGACATCTACAATGCGACAACCGGGAAATATTTTGAATATGATCTGGATGAGCAGCCGGAACCTTATAGAGATGGCGAGGGAGCTGTGACAGATGTTTATCGATTTGTAAAAGACGGAAAAGTGGGAATGCTTAAGAGTGATGCAACAATCCTGTACGAAGCGGAGTATGACGATATTGATAGAAATGCGTTTAATACGGATTTTTCGGATGAATCGATACGCGAGTCGGATGATAAGTTTTTCCAGGCGATGAAGCGGGATGAAAATTCTGACAAAAATTTATATGGTATTGTGGATTCAAAAGGACTTTGGGATGGAGTATGTAAATACAGAAGTATTACAAGCAATACCAGTGGTTCAAGGATATGCGTAAAAAATGTGGATGAGGAAACAGCAGTCATGGATATAAATACCGGTGAACTGCTGACAGGTTTTACAGGAAGCAGGATATATTCATTGGGGGATGGATGTTTTCTCAAATCAAATGGTTTAGGAATGTACGATGAGGGTAAGCAGATTCTTATGAAAAATGGTCAGGTTATAGATAAGAACCAGATTTATAATAATGATTATTGTAATAATCCGAACTGTACAGTTTATATTAACGTTTTCTGGGATATTATCGAAAATTTTTCAGAAGATGGCTGTTATTTGGTAGGATTTGATGGAAATGGAAAAAAGCATTTTGTTAAGTATTTGGACAACTATTTACAGTACAATGGTAAGCGTATTTCGTATGACGGGGGAATGATCGGGACAAATGATAATACAGGATTTGGAAAAGATGTAGAACCGATTATCATGAAGGGCGGATATGCAGTGGAAAGAGAATGTGCAGATGTGGATCCAACCTATAATCCGGTGATGGAGGACCATACGGTAAAATGCACTCTGATTGATGCAAACTCGGATCCGGTGTATGAACTTGGAGATAATAAGGTGGTTTATGGTCTGGAAGTAAGGGATGATCTGCTTTATCTCAGATATGGAACTTATGGGAAAGAAGATACGAATGTGCTGATTTATGATACAATCAGCAAAAAAATAGTTTTAAACGAGATGAACATAGATTCCTGGAGCATCCCAAAGGATCATAGCAGTCATGTGGTGAGCTTGCAAAAAGGGAACAAAGCGGCATTGTTTAATACGTTGGATCGGACTTTTTCCGGTTGGGATATGCTTGGAATTGATTTGGATGAAGAAAGTTTCGGTTCGGTGAAAGAAAGTCTGGTTGGTTCTGAACTTGTCTTTTTTATAAGGAATAAAAATGCTTTTTATAACGCATCCTTTCAAAAGATTGCACAGTTGGATCTTGAGGAAGATCTTTATTATCGAGACAGTGATGTGTCCGTTACGAAAAATGGAAATTTTGTTTTCAGTATCGGGGATTCTGTGGACTACGGACAATATCAAGTTTATGATCATAAAGGCGTATTACTGAAAAAATATATAGATGGTTCGAATTATAATGCGGATACATTGATTCGTGTTCGAACAGAAGGAACAAGAGAGTGGGGTTACTGTGACGAGGATGGAAACCTGCAGATTGCGGAGCAGTTTAATCTTGCCGGAAATATGCATAATGGAATTGCAAAAGTGGGAGAGTGGTATGATGATTGTAAAATTATCGACCAGACAGGGAAAGAACTGCTGTCGGGAAATTATGATTTTGAATGGACGTATGTAGAAGCTGGTTTTGCAATGATGAAACAGGACGGTGGCTGCTATCTGTATGATTTCACGGGTTTTGCTGAGGACATGGCACAAAATCCGTATAGTCTGGATGATCTGTTTGGAAAATATCACCACTATCTGAGAGATAACCAGGCATACAAAACGATGCACAGAACGCTGTATGATGCGGCTGCGGATGTTCTGGCGGCACGTACGGATAATGATGAGCTGTTTTCTGTTATTAAGACATTGTCCGGTGATGTGATCGTGCGTCCGACGAAACAGATTCTGGAAGCAATTACCGGAAAACGATGGGAAGAGGATAAGTTAGAAGAGGAAGTGGCGATTGAACTGATCCGTCAGATTGATGAACAGGATGATACATTAAAAAATGTAGTGGATAACGTTTGCGGTAAAGTAAAGAATGTTTCTAAATTTTATAAGCTTGTTACAGCGGCAAAGAAGCCAATGGATACCAGCGTACAGTGGGAACTTGCTAAACTGGAAAAGGGAGATGCACTTACCACCGAACAGGCAAAAACTATTTTTGAACAGGTAAAAGGAAACTGGTCAAAGATTGACGGCATCTTTAAAAAGGTTGGAATTGCAACTTCGGCAGTCCAGGTTGGCACAACGATCTGCATTATGGCGAATCTGGAAATGGAAACGGTCAATCAGCTTTTGAACAGTGCAGCACCGGATTCTACAGCCTATAAGGGACTGAAGAAATTAAAGGGAAAACTGCAGAAATACTGGGCATCATCGGAAGTAGCGATTCAGGAATTTATTGTAGATAAGTACTTTGAAGAAATTGCGGAAGCCCTTGTGAAAAAGGGAGTTACAGACATGGCAAAGCTGTTTGATCCACTTTCCGGCATTGATGTCGACGGTGCACTTACAGTCGGAAAACTGTTCTATTCACGTATCAGCAAACAAATAAAGCTTGCAGACTATGATGAGCTGGTGAAGATTGCTTATAGTATGTCGCTTTGCAATTCACTGAGTGTCGGACTGAACAATAAATACGCTGAGATTGCACAAAATTATCAGAAGACCGGAAAAACAGCAGGTAAAAAACTTCGAAAAGAATATCAGTTTGCATATGAAGCCTATGAAGCTTCGCTGCTTCAGATGGCAAATAAATGCAGTGAGCTTGCGGAAAAATCAGGGGAAAATGCAGCTGTAAAATATAAGAAAAAATGGCTGGATCAATGTATCAGTCTGTATTCACAGAAAATGCGGTATGACAATTTTATCGCAACCTGCAGAAGAAATATGAACCGAACAGAAGCGGCGAATTTCGAGTATCGCACCGATGAAAACAATCACGTATGGATCGTGAGCTTAAATGGCAAAAAGACAAAAGATGCTTCCAGACGTATGACAAGGGCACTGAGTGATACACAGAATCTGCTCTGCATTCCAGAGACGATCAATGGACGTACCGTTGTGGGTATCGATCCGCAGGCATTCCGGAATGAGGATAAAATCCACGCTGTATTCCTGCCGGATACGGTGACGGAAATCGGCAGTCAGGCATTTGAAAACTGCAGTTCACTTGATATGGTTGTATCAGGAAATGGGCTGGAAACGATCGGTTCAGATGCATTTGCAGGCTGTGATTCTCTGACAGGTGTAGAGGTGCCGGACAGTGTTACAGAGATTGGAGATTCCGCATTTGGAGATAATGCAAATCTGACATTATGGTGCAGTGAAAACGGTACGGCATGGCAGTATGCAGAAACAAATGGCATCATGGCAGAGGAACGTATCCGCAGGGCAGTTTCTGTGGAAGTGGCAGCACCGGCGGATAAACAGCAGTATGGCTCTTCAGAGAAAGAAATCGATACGACCGGACTTACGCTGAATGTTACCTGGGATGATGGTACAAGTGAAGAAGTTACATCTGGCTATTATGCTTATTTTAAAGAAAAAACAGCCGAAAATGCGACGGTTGCAGTACAGTATGACTCTGCAGAAACAACCTATGAAGCAGGAATCACACCGGAAGAAAAAGACTATACAGTATATTACAAAGATGAAGCGGGAGATGATCTGACAGAAGCATCAACAGTCCGTGCTTTGTTTGGAAGTTCCCAGACGCTGGATGCACCGGATGTGAGCGGTTATACACCGGAAAAAGCACAGATGACGGTAATGGCAGGTGACGAAGATTCCTGGACATTTATCTACAAAAAGAAGAACACAAAGAAAAATATCGAAGATGGAAGAATGTATGTATTCGGCGATCTTCGTTATACTGGAAATGCGGTGATTCCGAGAGTTTCGGTAGAAGATGCAGATGGAAAAATCCTGAAAGAAGGTGTGGATTACGAAGTTTTTCTGGATGATAATGTAGAAATTGGCGAAGCCTGGGCCGGTGTTCATGGAATTGGTGATTATGAAGGATTATTGAGTAGTACATTTTATATTGTAAATCCGGGCAGCCAAGATCCAGAACCAGATCCGAGTCCAAATCCAAGACCGGGTACAGATTCTTCAAAGAGTATACTGATTGGCAGCATTAAGATCAGCGGAATTTCAAATAAGATTGCAGCAGGAAAGAAAATCGCGTTGAGGGCAAATATTTCGCCGGCAAATGCGACAAACAAAACACTGGTATGGACTTCCAGCAATCCGAAAGCTGCCACCGTAAATGCAAATGGTATTGTCACAATGAAAAAAGGCAGCGGCGGAAAGAAAGTAACGATCACTGCGAAGGCAGCAGATGGAAGCGGCAAAAAGGCAGTTTATACAATCACCAGTATGAAAGGTGTTGTGAAAAAAGTTACGATTTCCGGAAAGAAAACCGTCAAAGCAGGAAAGAGCATTAAGCTGAAAGCGAAAGTAAAAGCCACAAAGAAGGCCAATACCAGACTTTTTTGGAAAAGCAGCAATCAAAAATTTGCTACGGTGAAAAACGGAAAAGTAAAGGCAAAGAAAAATGCAAAAGGAAAGAAAGTGAAGATCACTGCAATGGCAACGGATGGAAGCGGAAAGAAGAAATCTGTAACGATTAAGATCCGGTAGGCTGCACATTATAATCAAATTCGAATAGAAGTATAAAGAGAAGATGCAGGAGATTATGAAAACGAAATTTCATAATCTTCTGTATTTTTATGATGCCAGAATTGTGGGAGTGCAATGCACGGAACAATCCGTAGGCATCATAGTTGGGGACTTTTGACATCCACATCATTTTTATGTAAGTGGATGAAATGGATTATAAAAATTTGCAATCCCTGCTTCTTTCGTGGTATTATGGGGACAAAAAAAGGAAAGGCTGATATAGATATGGAATACATGAAATTTGATGATGCATATGTTGTTCGTCTGGACTGTGGCGAGGAGATCGTAGAGTCTCTGACAAAGATTTGCGACAGGGAAAAGATCACACTGGCAACGATCGAGGGTATCGGTGCGGCAGACCATGCGGTGATCGGTCTGTATAATGTCGGGGAACAGGTTTACCATAAAACGGAACTGAACGGACCGATGGAGATCACGGCTCTGACGGGAAATGTTTCCACGATGGATGGTAAAACTTATCTTCATATTCACATTAATCTCTGTGATGAGAAGATGAATGTCAAAGGCGGTCATCTCAATGAGTGTCGGATTTCGGCGACGGCTGAAATCACAATCCGCACAGTCAATGGAAAAGTGGAACGTTTTTATGATAAGGACGGTGTTGGATTGAATCTGTATCAGTTTCCGGGAAATGAAGGATACAAAAAACTGTTAAAGAATCTGATTGATGTGATCAAGGAAGACCATGCGAAACTGGGATTTCGAAAAGAAAAAATTCGCCTGTATTATCCGCTCAGCTCTTTGAATCATTTTTTTGGTACGAGTGATGATGCAGATCAGATGCAGGAGCGTCTGAACCACCTTCCGGTGGTGATCACAGAGAAGCTGGGAGAGGTTGCTGCGACACACAAAGCGGAGCGATTTTGCTTCCACATTCCGGAGGAAGGCAGCGAGTACGTCCATAATAATATGAAGGAAAATGAATTTATTAAAAGCCTGATCGAGTTGCTTCAGAAACATGGTTGCAAGATGGATGATATTCTGAATTTGTTTCATAAGTATTCGGATAATATTATTACAGAAAATATGGACAATGGAGAATTTGATATTCTGATCCGTTTTGAAGACAAACCGGACGATCCATATTATTATTGTTTTAAAGATGAAGGATGCCATATTATTTATCATCGATTCTTGAAAGAGGATTATGAAGATTTTGGTTTCTGAGTAGACAGAGAGGACAGAAAATGTTGGAAATTCGCAGAGGAACAAAAGAAGATATTGCACAGGTTGCGGCAATTTATGATCATATTTTAACGGAGGAAGAGGAAGGCAGAGCGGTGATCGGCTGGATACGCGGCGTTTATCCGACGGAAAATACCGCAAAAGAAGCGGTGAAAAATGACGATCTGTTTGTTATGACGGATGCCGGAAGGATTGTGGCAGCAGCGAGGATCAACCAGGTTCAGGTGTCGGAGTATGCTGATGCAAACTGGAAATATCAGGATATTTTGCCGGAACAGGTTATGGTTCTGCATACGTTGGTCGTAGATCCGGGGCAGTCCGGAAAAGGATATGGAAGTGCGTTTGTGAAGTTTTATGAGGATTATGCAAAGGAACATAACTGTCCGTATCTGCGTATGGATACGAATGCGAAAAACCAGGCTGCGAGAAAGTTGTATGCACGGCTTGGATACTGGGAGGCGGATATTGTGCCTTGCGTGTTTAACGGCATTCCGGGCGTGCAGCTTGTGTGTCTTGAGAAGACAGTATAAAGCGGAAATTTTCTGCAAAAAAAGACAGCAGTTCAGCCAGATTGAGCCTGATGCAAGAATTGCTATGTAAAAACGAAACAAGGGGTGTGTTTTTGTGGAAATACAGGAAATTCTGGAAAAAGTAAAAAACGGGGCGATGTCTGTGGAAGAAGCGGAAGGATTTCTCCGCAGGGAGCCGTTTGAAGAGATGGGCTATGCGAAACTGGATATGCATCGCAAGGTGCGATCCGGTTTTGCGGAAGTGATCTACTGTGCCGGAAAAGCAGATGAACATCTGCTTCATATTTTTGAACGTTTATACAAGGCGGATGGACAGGTTTTCGGAACGCGAGCAACACAGCATCAGTACGAAATATTGCGTGAAAAATATCCGCAGGTAGAATATGATCCGATTTCCCATATCATAAAAATTGAAAAAAAGGATAAAGAGCATATCGGAAATATCGCAGTCTGCACTGCGGGAACGGCAGATATTGCCGTAGCGGAAGAGGCTGCACAGACGGCAGAATATTTTGGAACGAAAGTGACGAGGGTTTATGACGTGGGCGTGAGCGGCATCCACAGACTGCTTGGAAATCTGGAGGCAATTCAGAGTGCAAACTGTGTTGTTGCCGTTGCGGGTATGGAAGGTGCACTGGCAAGCGTACTTGGCGGGCTGGTGGACAAGCCGGTGATCGCTGTGCCGACTTCCGTCGGTTATGGTGCAAATCTTGGCGGACTTTCTGCACTTCTGACGATGATAAATTCCTGTGCAAACGGAATTGCAGTGGTAAATATTGACAATGGTTACGGAGCAGGTTATATGGCAACGCAGATCAACAGACTGGGGGTGAAGGCGAATGGGTAAAACGTTATATCTGGAGTGTGAAAGCGGTATCAGCGGAGATATGACGGTGGCAGCACTTCTGGATCTTGGAGCAGATCAGCCGGTACAGGGATTTGATATCCGCATTTCCAGGGTAAAAAAATCCGGTCTGGATGCGTGCGACTTTGATGTGGTTCTTGATAAGGAACATGAAAATCATGATCATGATATGGAATATCTGCATGGTCATACTTATGCACATAATCATGCTACGGAGCATATGCATGGGCATGATGTGCATAACCATGATGCAGAGTATATACATGAGCACAGAAGTTTTGTGGATATTCTGCAGATCATTGAGAGCAGCAGCCTGACGGAACGTGCAAAAAAAACAGCGACGGATATTTTTTCGGTTCTGGCGGATGCAGAAGCAAAAGCACATGGCGTGCCAAGAAATCAGGTGTATTTTCATGAGGTCGGTGCAGTGGATTCGATTGTAGATATTCTTTCAGTAGCGGTCTGTCTTGACAATCTGGATATCGACCAGGTGATCGTGACAGAACTTTCTGAAGGGAGAGGTACGGTTCGATGTCAGCATGGTATTCTGCCGATCCCGGTTCCGGCGGTGGCAAATATCGTACAGGCAAATCATCTGAGACTGAAACTTACGCAGGTAGAAGGTGAGCTGGTTACGCCGACCGGTGCAGCAATCGTGGCGGCGATCCGTACTTCTGATAAACTTCCGGAGTCATTTTTTATCGAAAAAACAGGTCTTGGTGCAGGAAAACGAGAATATGTCTGTGCCGGTATTCTGCGTGCAATGATTCTGGAAAGCGAGAATGAAAAGAGCTGGATGGAAAAAGATGAGATCTGTAAACTGGAGACAAATATTGATGACTGCAGCGGCGAGGCACTCGGATTTCTGATGGAGCGTCTGATGCAGGCGGGGGCGAAGGATGTTCATTATACGCCGGTTTATATGAAAAAAAATCGCCCGGCATATCAGGTAAATGTGATCTGCAAAAAAGAAGATGCGGCAAAACTGGAAGAAATTATTTTTCGGGGAACGACAACGATCGGCATCCGCAGAATGTACATGGAACGAAGTATCTTAAAAAGAGAAGCGGCAGAGATCGACACGCCGTTTGGCAAAATGAAAGTAAAAGTATGCGATCTGCCGGATGGGAAAAGGATTTATCCGGAGTACGAAGAAGTCGCAAGAATCTGCCGGGAAACCGGACTGTCTTATTATGAAGTTAGCGGGATATTCCTTGACACTTTATATACCGAACGGTATAATGAAGAAAGCAACCGTAAACAGGAGTAAAGGACAGGATTTATGGACAATAGAGAACGTATTTTGCAGTGTGCACTGGAGCTGTTTTATGCCAAGGGTTACGATGCCGTTGGCGTACAGGAGATTGCTCAGAAAGCGGGGATTACAAAACCTACGTTGTACTACTATTTTGGCAGCAAATATGGTCTTCTGGAGACTTTGCTGACGAAACATTTTACTGTTCTGAATGAAGAACTGGAGCGGGCATCTTTTTACGAAGGGGATGTCGGAGCGACGCTTTACAATATTGCTTCTGCATTTTTAGATTATGCGATGAGAAATTATAAAGTCTATGCACTTCTGATGGCGATGTTTTATTCTGCGAAGGAGAATGAAGCGTACCGGGCGGTAAAGCCGCTTGTGAAAAAGTTCTATTCGCAGATCGTACATTTCTTTGATGCGGCGGAGCATGAGCTTGGAAATATGAACGGAAGGCAAGAGCAGTTTGCGATTGGATTTATCGGTCTGATCAATCACTATATTCTGCTGGCATGCGACCGGGAAGGCAGACCGCAGCAGATTTCAGAGGAGAAAAAGCGGGCACTTGTAAAGCAGTTTATGTATGGTATTTACAGTTAAGATGGAGGTATTTGCAAATGGGAAAGTGGTATAACGAAGCAGTTTTTTATCATATGTATCCGCTGGGTATGACAGGGGCACCAAAGGAAAACAAAGAACCGGAGACCGTGCATCGCTTGCGGGAGCTGTTTCCGTGGATCGACCATTTAAAGGAGATCGGAGTTACAGCGATCTATATCGGACCGCTGTTTGAATCTTCTACACATGGTTATGATACAAAAGATTACAAAAAAGTAGACAGAAGACTTGGGGATAATGAAGATTTCAAAGAATTTGTCAGACTGGCACATGAAAATGGGATCCGCGTGGTCGTGGACGGTGTTTTCAATCATACCGGAAGAGAGTTTTTTGCATTTCAGGATATCCAGAAAAACAGAGAACATTCTCCGTACTGCAGCTGGTATAAAGGAGTGAATTTTGGCTGGAATTCTCCGTATAACGATGGATTTGGTTATGAAGCATGGAGAAACTGTTTTGAGCTGGTCAATTTAAATCTTTACGAGCAGGCAGTCCGTGATTATCTGTTTGATGTGATTCATTTCTGGATCACGGAGTTTGACATTGACGGTATCCGTCTGGACTGTGCTGACTGTCTGACGTTTGATTTTATGAAAGAAATGCGTTACCGCACCGGTCAGTGGAAAGAGGATTTCTGGCTGATGGGTGAAGTGATCCACGGCGATTATGCGAGATGGGTAAATGACGAAATGCTTCATTCCACAACGAATTATGAGCTTCACAAGGGTCTGTATTCGGGACACAATGATCATAATTATTTTGAGATCGCCCATACGATCCGCCGTCAGTTTGATGACAACGGCGGTATTTACAGAGGACGTACTTTGTATTCTTTTGTAGATAACCACGATGTGGACCGTCTGATGAGCAAGTTAAACAACAAAGATCATATCCGCGAGGTTTATACACTGCTCTACACGCTGCCGGGCATTCCATCTATTTATTATGGCTCCGAGTGGGGCATTGAAGGAAGAAAGCAGGGTGCCTCAGATGATGCCATGCGTCCGCAGCTTGACCTTGAAAAAATGCAGAAAGAGAATCCGCATCCGGAGCTGACAGCACATATTGCGGCACTTGGAAAGATGAGAAAAGAAAATCCGGTTCTGGCAGATGGAAAATACAGAGAGCTGGTACTGACAAACAGACAGTATGCTTATGCAAGAATCAAAGATCAGGATGCCATCGTTGTGGCAGCGAATAACGATGAGAGTCCGGCGGATATGAGCATCCCGGTTCCAGTGGACGGAACTTATGAAAATGCGTTCACAAAAGAAGCAGTGCCGGTGGTGGATGGCAGACTCCAGGTTCATCTGGATGCATGTGAAAGTAAAGTATTCAGAAAAAAATGATGCCAGTTCAAAAGGATTAGTATGACATTTGTGATTCTGATATCAATTTATGGTTGAAATGTATAGAAAAAGTCGGAGGTAGTTATGGCAGAAAGAAAGGTAAGAAAGACAGCCGGGAAAACGGCAGCGAATACAACAAAGAGAACAGCAACAAAAACAACAGCAAAAACAGCAGCGAAAAGAACAACGAGAACAAAGGCTGCAGCAAAGGAAGATTTCCGTATCGGAGAACTGGATCAGTATCTGTTCAGTATGGGAACGCATTATGATATTTATAAAAAAATGGGTGCACATGAAGCAGTGATGAATGGCAAAAAAGGTGTTTATTTTGCAGTCTGGGCACCGAATGCAGCTACTGTCAGCGTGATCGGTGAATTTAACGGCTGGAGAGAAGAGGCAAATCCGATGACACGCCTTGAGCCGTCCGGTATCTATGAAGGTTTTGTAGTCGGAGCAAAAGTGGGTATGCTCTATAAATTCTTCATCAAAACAAAAGATGGCAGAGGACTTTACAAAGCCGATCCGTTTGCAAATTATGCAGAGCAGCGTCCGGGAACCGCATCCAGGATCACAGATATTACGAAACTCAGATGGAGTGATGCGGCGTGGATGGAAGCAAGAAAGCAGAGAGATAATGACAGCCTTCCGGTTTCTATTTATGAAGTACATCCGGGTTCCTGGAAGAAACATCCGCATGGAGAGGACGAGGATGGATTCTATAATTACAGAGAGTTTGCAAAATCACTTGCAGAATATGTGAAGGAAATGGGTTATACGCATGTAGAGCTGATGGGGATTGCGGAGCATCCGTTTGATGGCTCCTGGGGTTATCAGGTAACCGGATATTATGCACCGACTTCCAGATATGGTACGCCGGAAGATTTTGCTTATATGGTAAATTATCTGCATAAACAGAAAATCGGTGTTATCCTTGACTGGGTACCGGCACATTTTCCGCGAGATGCACACGGACTGGAAGAATTTGACGGTGGATGTGTTTACGAGTATGCGGATCCAAAAAAGGGCGAGCATCCGGAATGGGGAACAAAAGTCTTTGATTTTGGCAAGAGTGAAGTCAAGAATTTCCTGATCGCCAATGCACTTTACTGGGTTGAGCATTTCCATATCGACGGACTGCGTGTTGATGCGGTGGCATCCATTCTTTATCTGGATTATGGAAGAGAAAACGGTCAGTGGACCCCGAATATTTACGGCGGAAATAAAAATCTGGAAGCGATCGAGTTTTTCAAACATCTGAACAGCGTTGTGCTGGGTAGAAATCATGGAGCAATGATGATCGCAGAGGAATCCACAGCATGGCCGAAAGTTACCGGAAAACCGGAAGAGGACGGACTTGGATTCTCCCATAAATGGAACATGGGATGGATGAACGATTTCCTGGAATATATGAAATTAGATCCGTATTTCCGCAAATGGAATCATAATAAAATGACGTTCTCCATGACGTATGCTTATGCAGAAAAATACATACTGGTACTCTCACATGACGAAGTGGTTCATCTGAAATGTTCGATGATCAATAAGATGCCGGGACTCTACGATGATAAGTTTGCAAACTTACGTGCCGGCTATGCATACATGCTTGGTCATCCGGGCAAAAAACTGTTGTTTATGGGACAGGAGTTTGCACAGCTTCAGGAGTGGAGCGAAGCAAGAGAACTTGACTGGTATCTGCTTGCAGAAGACAAACATCAGCAGATGCAGAATTACGTCAAAGCACTGCTTCATCTCTATAAAAAGACACCGGCACTTTATGATGCAGATCAGGATCCATGCGGATTTGAATGGATCAATGCCAATGATGCAGAACGCAGTATTTTCAGCTTTATCAGAAAGAGTAAAGACGGAAAGAATAATCTGCTCTTTGTATGTAATTTTACACCGGTGGAACGCAAGGACTACCGTGTCGGCGTACCAAAACGAAAGACTTATAAACTGATCTTAAACAGTGAAGATGCGGAATTTGGTGGAAATGGTAAAGAATGTCCGGTAAGTTATAAAGCTGTTCGGCAGGAATGTGACGGAAGACCTTATTCGTTCGCATATCCGCTTCCGGGTTTTGGTGTAGCGGTATTCCGTTATTGAGATTCTGTAAAAAAGCAGGACAGAAGCTGGAATTATATCGAAAAACTTAATAAATACGCTGATGTATCCGATATATACATCAGCTATGGATGGCGCAGATATTTCAGGGAAATGAAAGTATGCGCCATTCTTTTGTCCTGATATAACCGGATTGGTCAGATATAACTGAGTGAAAAGCAGAAATCAGGCAAGGAAAAACTGTACGGAAAGTATGTAAGAACAGAAATGACAAGGAGAGTCGGATCATGAGAATAGATAACCAACAGCAACAGAATAAGGGAGTAATGGATCTGATGCCGCAGACAGGAGCGGTGGAAGAAAAAAACGGGATACAGTTGTTTGCGGATGCGGTAAAGACGGAGAGCAGTAAAAAAGCGACAGGAACCACGTCTTTTCAGGCAAAAGAGGTTACTTATCTGAATCCGGCAAAAGAAGAGAAAAAGACGATCATAGATGAGATCGAGCAGTCAGGCTCTATGGATGCAGGGGAGAGAAAAGCTCAGATGGCAGTGCTTGCGGAGACTACTTCACCGGAAGACTATAAAAAAATGCAGGAGGAAGGTTTTTCACTGGATGATACCACAAGCAATAAGATCGTGACCGTGACGGATAAGATCAAAGCACAGCTTGCAAAAGCAGGGGTGGATATTTCTGCATTCGGAGATGATCTTGATTTTGAACAGCTTGCGCAGATCACGGGAAGCCCGGAACTTGCAGCGCAGATTGCAGACAGTCTGCGGGAGGCAGATCTGCCGCTTACAGATGATAATTTTAAACAGATCGCAGAGACAGTAGATATGGCAGACTCTTTATCGCCCTTGGATGATGGAGCCGTAAAATATCTGATTGATAACCAGTTAGAACCTACTGTGCAGAATATTTATTTTGCCAGACATTCTGCCAGCGCAGGCTATATGCCGGCAGAACAGCAGGATATTTCTTCTTTCCTTCCACAGGTGAAGAATGTGATCGCATCAGCAGGGCTGGAAGTAAATGATGATACAATCGCAACCAGTAAGTGGATGTTAGAAAACGATATACCGTTGACGAAAGAAAATCTTACCTATGCGCAGGCACTGCGTCAGACAGAACTTACTACAAGCGCAGAAAATGTTGCTGCACTTGCAGCGGAGGCGGTCAGTGAAGGAAAAAGCGCACAGGATGCGGTGATACTTTCCGGTTACACATGGATGGAGCAGGCACAAAATGCTGTGGATACTGTAGAAAATGCAACGGATGAAGACCTTGTTTATATTGTGGAAAAAGGACTTCCTCTCACATTAGACAGCTTAAGGGAAGCTGCGGCAAACAGGGTATCAGAAAGCACAGTACAGGATGCGGACGGAAATTATACACAAAAAGGGCAGCAGCTTCTGACTGCACGCAGGCAGTTAGAGGAGATCCGCCTTGCCATGACTGCCGAAGCAAATTACCGTTTGTTAAAACAGGGTATTTCCATTGACACAGAGCCGCTGGTAAAACTGGTGGAGCAGTTAAAGGATCAGGAAAATGAATATTACAGAAATCTGTTAATGTCTGAGGGTGTGGATGCGACTAAGGAGCAGGTAGAACTCTTTGGAGAGGTTGATAAAAAAGTTACCGACATGCGTTATGTCCCGGCATATGTGCTCGGAATGAAAGATGCTGACGTGTCGACGATCAATGGTGTCCATGAGGCAGGAACGGAACTGAAGACTTCCTTTGAAAAAGCAAGCCGGCAGTATGAGACACTGATGACAGCACCGAGAGCTGATCTGGGGGATTCCATCCAGAAGGCATTTCGCAATGTGGATGATATTTTAAATGATCTTGGCATGGAACTGACGGATGAGAACCGCCGCGCAGTGCGTATCCTTGGATATAATAGTATCGATATTACGCAGGATTCTGTGCTTACGATGAAAGCGGCAGATGAAGAAGTGCAGCGTGTCTTTAAAAACATGACACCGGCAGTTGTTACACAGATGATAAAACGTGGAATAAATCCACTGGAAATGGATTTTACATCGCTGAATCAGGAGGCAGAGAGTATCAAAAGCGAGGAGCTTGGCGGGGAAGATTACCGTAAATTTAGTGAATATCTCTGGAAAATGGAACAGAATCATAAGATCAGCGAGGAAGAACGCAGTTCTTATATAGGAATCTATCGTCTGATCCGACAGGTAGAAAATACAGATGGTGCAGCAATCGGTGCACTGATACAGCAGGGATCGCCCCTTACGATGAAAAATCTTCTGACAGCTGTGCGGTCTGAAAAACGCAGCAATAAGATGGATTATTCTGTAGATTCTGATTTTAATGGCGTATCCGGGACATCCAATGGCAGCTCGATTACGGATCAGATTGAGGCAGCATATCAGAATAATTGTTTAAAAGATGCATCCGAATTACTGACGCCGGAGCGTGCAAAAGTTCTATTTGAGCAGGATATGGAATGGGAGAATATGACACCGGAGGAATTGAAGGCAGTACTGACACAGGCAGGTGAACAGGCGGATGAGAGCAGTATCAATGCGGATTACGCAAAAGAGCAGCTTGCACAGTTAGAACAGGCAGCAAATGCAGATGAGAGCATTTATCGGATTCTGGATAAATATGATATCCCAAATACCGTGTCGAATGTACTGGCAATGGAATCTATGCTGAACCAGCGAAACCAGATGTTCCGGAAGATTTTTGGAAGCAGTACGGCAGACCACAATGGGGATGATCAGGTAGATGCAGAGGACTTAGAGGCAATTAACCAGGAGTTGTTGGAAGAATTTGGAGAGGCTGTTTCGGAACCGGCAGATATGGCGGTTGCGCAGGAAAAGCTAGGAGAGCTTGCGGAAAATGTGATGAAAACAATGATAAACAGCGATCATGTGACAAGCCTTGATGTACGGGATATGAAAATGCTTTCTGCACAGCTTTCTGTAAACAGTATCCTTGCAAAAGAAGAACAGTATGCTGTTCCGGTGATGGTCAATGATGAACTCATGAATGTTTCTGTTAAGATCGTGCGCGGCGTGGACAAAAAAGGTATTGTCGATATCATGATGGAAAGTGAACTGCACGGAAAAATTGCGGCGACATTCCAGGCAAAAGAAGATGGCATACATGGACTGATCGCCACAGATTCAGAGGAGACAGCAGAACTTTTTAAGGGACAGACACTGGATCTTTCGGATTTGCTTGGGGGAGAAAATGATGATGTCACAGAGTTACATTGTGCGCATATTCCGGATCTTGATCTGAATCATTTTTCCATGGGGGCATTTGGAGTCGATGCAAAGGAGGAAACGCAGCTTTCCGATTCTCAGAAGGCTGAGAACCGTGATACTTATCGTGTGCAGACTTCACGTTTGTATGGAATTGCGGAACATTTTATCAAAGCGGTAAAAGGAACACTCACAAAAGAAGTTTAGAGATAGATGCAGGATCGATGCTATTATTTTGAACTATGTTGATTCCGACAGATAATTCTGTATACCGTTATATATGGCATCGACAAGCTGATTTTGATAATCATCTGTCAAAAGAAGATCCGCTTCTGTCGGATTGCTTAGGAACCCACACTCTACGATAACAGTAGGTGTGGGTGTTTTTTTGAGCAGATAATAACTTTCATTTGCCTTTGCAACGCGGTGATTATCGGGATCAACATTTGAAATCAGACTGTCCTGAATCATATCGGCAAGTTTTTTTCCGTCCTGTGACTGACCAAAATAAAATACCTGTGCACCGCAGACTTCCGGAGAGGGGTAGCTGTTCTGATGCAGGCTGACGGTAAAAATGGGTGAGGCATCTGAAATGATCTTACAGCGGGTTTGCATATCTTCCGCTTTTTTGTTTGTACTTCCCTCAGAATAAAGACCGGTGTCAGAGTCACGTGTTAAAATGATCCGGATGGAATCCTGACTGAATTTATCGCGCAGTTTCAGTGCCAGTGCAAGGTTGATATCTTTTTCCAATGCATCATTAATGCCGACTTTGCCGGGATCGATACCTCCGTGTCCGGCATCGATCACGATCGATAAACCATCGGAAGATGATTCATTTTGCCCGTTTCCGGCAAGTTCTGTATTAGAAACGGAATCTGTGCCTGGCGTATCGGGTAGTTCTCCTGTGTCCACGTGACTGTTTTGTACCAGTATGGCACTTTGGCTTCCAAGAAAAAAAGCAGCAATCACCAGACAGACAGCCATTATAAGTTCTATCTTTTTTTTCATAAAAAATCCCGGAGTATCGTTTTTATAAAATATTCACGATCTCCAGGGTTTATGTCATGATCTCATGTATGTATTTAGTTTATGCATTTAGATCATATAGTTCATGCATGTATTTAGTTAATATATTTTATAACAGTGTCCCATGTAGAAGGCAGCTCTAAACCAAGTTTCCAGAAAGAACCACCGGCAAGCTGGTTTTCCTGAAGAACTTTTAACTTCTCTTCCAGGGAAGCAGCATCCTCCACCCATATTTTGTAAGTGATACCATTGTTTTCGTATTGTACATAATATTGACCGTCAATGTCTGACCATACCGGTTCGGCAGCATTTGTACTGATCAGTTTTTGAATCTCTGACATGCTTGTTGCATAGGAATCCAGTGTAAAAAGCTGATAGCTGTCGGCTGAGTCACTGGTGCCAGCAGCTTCATCGGCAGCCTGGGCATCGGCAGCAGCATTGTCTGTTTCATCAGTGTCGTTATTATTGTTATCGGATGTCTGTGTTGTGCTGTCAGCACCTGTGGTGTCATCAACAGGTGTCTCGGACCATACACGGGCATAAAACGGCATGCCTAAGATCAGCTGATCTGCCGGAACTTCTTTTAAGGTATTGGCAACCCCTTCTTTTACAAAATTGATGGAAGCTACAGATCCTGCTTCTTCAGAACCGGAATAGTGCTCATCGTATGCCATGACAACAACATAATCTGCAAAAACCGCCTGCTCTGCACGGTTATAGAACGCAGTATAGCTGGTAGGAACATAATCATCCACGGAAAGGACGATTCCGTTGTTTGCACATTTCAATGAGAGTTCACGGATAAACTGAATGTAAGAGTCGCCGACTTCGGAACTTAATGCCTCGAAATCGACGTTGATACCGTCAAAGTTATACTGAATGGCTGCGGAGATCAGGTTATTAATCAGATTTTCGCGTTTGGAAGTATAAGTTAAAACGGATGTGGTATCGACATCTTTGTTTTCCAGATTGCTTACAAGTGCCCACACTTCAATACCATTCTGGTGGCAGTAATTTACATAGTCGGAGCTTGCAAGAGAAGCAATATTTCCGTTATTGTCATTCAGATAGAACCAGGTAGGGGAGATAACATTGATCCCTTTGGTATTCTGGAGCACAGATGCAATGGTTGTATTGGCATCCGCATTTGTGATCTGATGCCAAGCCATGTTGATCTTAAAATCCTTTTTAATATGTGTAAATTCTTCTGAAACGTAATCGCTGGTCAGTGTTTTGGCAGATGTGGTGCCAAGTGCTTTTGATTTGACGTATCCAATGATGCCATCTGCGGTGGATATTTTTGTCCAGGTATCACCTGTCTCTAAGACAGTAACTTCTGTATTTTTGTCGATATCTGCAAGGATCGGACTCTTAATGCCGCCTTTTTGCCGGACCTGCGTTTTTTGTTTAGCCGGTGCAGTTGTGTAATCGCCCCAGGCGGTTGTAAGAATTACACGGTTTGGAGACTCAAGTACTTCATATGAGAAATCAGAGTACAGTTTTAAAAAGTCAATTGCAATATATGCAGTCTGTGCATCTGCCTTGACAACTGCATGATCTAAGGAATGGGAATCCTTTGTTACATAGTGACTGGTGCTGTCTGCATCTGCAGAAATGAGATCTGTCGCAGTTGTATAAAGAAGTTTATTTTCGTTGTGATCCCAGTAAAAACGGTCATTAAGATTAGAACGTACTGTTTCATAATCAAGATAGACAGTTCCGTTAAGGAGTTTTCCTTTTGCATCAAGAACCTGGTTATTCAGGATCAGGGCTACGTCCTGTTCACTGGACAGATTATAGTAATCAGATAAGTTCATATGTTCCTTGGAAGGTGTATATTTTTCAATGATGCTTCCGAGAAGCATAAAACAGATAATGACGACGATCAGAGCACCGGCAGCTAAAACAGGGACAAATTTTTTTTTCATATAAAGAACCCTCTTCTTCTTAAGAATTATCGTATGTGCCCCTATTGTAGCATAACGATATGTAAATTCAAAGTTATTTGCTTTATTTTAAGGAATCATTCATTTTATTTTAAAGAATTAGAATTTTAAAAAAGCTGCCGTAAGGAAAAACTCCCGCATACGGAAGGCTTTCCTTACGGCAGGGTTTATGTTCGGTAAAACCCTGCCGTTTCTTTTTTTCGGATTTGTATGTTGCCTTAGATAGTCGTTTTATATTCTGACTGGGTGGGCATTGAGGTACTCCATCCCTGTCAATTATTCAGATCATCATATATTTGTTTTTTTGATTTTATCAAAATGTAATTCTGTAAGCACCCCCTCGTTGAATACATAATCTCTCATATAAGAATTTTCTTCTGTGACAGAGAGCTCCTTTGTGACCTCTTTTGAATTGCTTGGCACACCTTCAAACCAGATGGTTGTTCCCATATGTTCTAAGGAAGAGAGCTCTAAGTAAAGCTTTTTCATATGTTCAGAATCCAATATTGTTATCCCCCGTTTTCAATTTCTGTATGACAAAGCGGATTAAAATCCTTTATTCCCAAAAGGAAATTCGCTGGTTGCAATTGTGTGATATATTATAAAATAATTTCTGCAGAAACTTTTCAGCAGATAAATTTCTGCAGGATGGAAAAATGTTCTTTTTTTATATAAAATGGATCCGGAATAGACGGAATACTGCTTACAGAAATCTGGTGAAAACGGGAAAAATCACGAATCTGTTTTGGACTTTCCGCTCGCGTTAGACAGTAAAAACCTTCCCCAAGGTTTGTATAGTGACTGAGCGATTCTAATAGATCCCGATATTGCCTGATATTCCATGGTGCGAGACTTCCGATGACAAGCTTTCTGTCACAGCGTAGAAATTCATGGATACAGCACTCACCAAAATTGCCAAAATCAAAGAGCAGGATCTGATATCCCTGATTATACAGACCCGGCAATTCGTCCGGTGTCACATCCGGATAGTAATCCACTCCGTGAATGTTAAAAATGGTACGGCTGTTCATAAATCCACATCTGCACGGGAGCGTGGTTTCAGAAGGAATCGTTGAAAGATTTTTCCTTTTATGAAGCTCTAACAGTGCAGTTTTTTTATGCAGCTTTGAATGACTCAGGTTTGAAAGCGCAATTGCAAGGTGCGTAACACCGGCACCGGCTGTACTGCCTGAAATGCCTATGGTAAGTCTCTTATTTAAATCAGTTTTTCCGATGTTCCGGATGATGTATCAGCTCCTTTCGTTGTAGGATTTGCATAATGAGACGTTCCTTCTCTAAAGTCACATGAAAAGGATCAGTGTCTTCAGGAAAACAATAGACCGGATTTTTCAGATACCTGGCATACTTTCTGGCAGCATTTTTATTGCCATGATTACAGATATATACGTGAGTGCCGGCACTTTTCAGCTGGCTGGTAAAAGCAAGTGTATCTGCAATATCCCATGGACTGCCGCTTAACAGGATAAATGTCAGGTCAAAGTGACCGAAGTCAAGGTATTCACTGGTATGGATACCGAAATCCCTTACCCGGATTACAGATGGTAAAACAGGATCTTCTATTCCGGGACCGTAACAGGGAGTGGCAGAAAAATTTTTTGACTGAAATATGCCCTGATTTTCTGTGGGCAGAAAACCTGCCTGTGTCATGGATATAAGGTTGTCAGAATGATCCATTGGTATATAACAGCAGGGAATATGTTTGTGATTCAGAGTGTTTACCAGTGATACTGAAAAAAATGTTGCACCGGCACCGGAACGGCTGCCGATCACGGCTATGTTTTTTATGAGATGTGTAAAAGAATGACACGCAGAATCTCTTTTTTTGAATGCCTGTCTGAAAATAAAATTTTTCCTGGCTGGAGTTTCCTGACCAGTTGGTTCTGACAGTGCAGACATAAGATCAGTGGCTGTCTGATATCTGGTGTTTGGATCTGGATCAGCAGCTTTTTCTATAATATGCGTGAGTGCTTCGGAACAGTCTGGTGTGCATGTTCTGGAAAGTATTTCTAACACTTTCCCAAGAGAATAGATATCGGAAGCAGTAGTTACAGTATTTCCATTAAGAGCTTCCGGGGCAGCATATCCATCTGTTCCGTATAACTGGAAATTTTTACCCAAAACGGTAATAAATGAAGCGATTCCAAAGTCGATTAATTTTATCTGATTTCCACATAATATAATATGCTCCGGTTTTAAATCCTGATACA